>Ga0247742_10001702_pt1 | contig 14953 bp, 13 predicted proteins | sample UWRJL208509C2_FD_180944 | JGI IMG/M metagenome (GOLD analysis project Ga0247742, IMG submission 180944) | Plant litter microbial communities from Arlington Agricultural Research Station in Wisconsin, United States - UWRJ-L208-509C-2 | ecosystem: Environmental > Terrestrial > Plant litter >...
TGATACCGGGGCACATCAGGCCGGAATCCTGGTTCCGAGGGAGGAGCGGCTGCTGTCGTTCTTTCCTCGCCTCGACCCGAGACAGTACAACCCGAGATGCCACCTGAATTTTGTGGATGATGGCGGCACTTTCTGGGAATTTGCCTTTATCTATTACAACAACAAGTTTTTTGACGGTACTCGTAACGAGTACAGGCTGACCAGAATGACCAAATACATACGCCAGGGAAATCTGGTTCCTGGCGACGAAATCATTCTGGTGAGAGATGACGATGACCGCTATCGCATCACTCATAAACGCAAGCAGCAGGCAGAACGGGCAAAGGGCATCCTCAAGCTCGGCACGGGCTGGCGCGTAATTGAAATTCAGGGGGGAAGATGAGCAATATTGAGGAAATCGAACTACCACCGGACCCGGAGCGGGTTATCGTCGGCCTGCGTGACACAGGCTACGAATTCGATACCGCCGTGGCCGATATCGTGGACAATTCCATTGCGGCCAACGCCACTCACGTTCAGCTCTGGCTGGCCGCCGATCTGCGCGGCAACATCCGCCTGATGATTGCCGACAACGGCGACGGCATGAACCGGGATGGCCTGATCAATGCCATGCAATATGGCTCGAAAGCCAGGCCGAGCGCCGCCAGCCTCGGTAAATACGGTCTTGGTCTGAAAACAGCCTCGACGGCTTTCTGCAAGAAGCTCTCGGTAATATCTCGGCCCGACGGCAATACACTGGCTCTCATGGCGACTTGGGATCTTTATCATGTCGCCAAGGTCAATAAATGGGCGCTTCTCCTGAACGAGGAATGTGATCCTGAGGCGCTTGAAAATCTGGACCTTGTAGCTCCCGTTCACGCTGGCACCGTCGTCCTGTGGGAAGATGTCGACCGACTGCTCAAGGAATATCAGGACCCGGCCGGGGCACCGGCACGCAAGGCGCTCAAGGCAAGGGAGGACAATCTCCGTGAGCACCTTTCCATGGTCTACCAGCGATTTCTCGACCCAGAAGACAGCCGGGCACGGAATGTCATAATGGAAATGAATGGCAAGCCGGTCGTTGCATGGGACCCGTTCCAGTCGAAGCTATCTGCGCTGGTTGCTGATGAAACTGTCGAACCGGAATTATCCGATGGGCGGAAAGCCTCCTTTACAGTGCGGGCCTTTGTACTGCCTCGACGCGAGGAGTTTCCGGATGACAAAACAGCTACAGCTGCAAAGCTTTCGAACGATCGACAGGGCATATACATCTATCGCGAGAACCGCCTGATCCATGACGCTGACTGGCTCGGCCTTTACCAGAAAGAGCCTCATCTAACGGGATTGCGCGTTGAGTTTTCGTTTGATTATCGGCTCGATGATGCATTCCACCTGGATATCAAGAAGTCGCAGATCATTCTGAATGATGATCTGGCTGACTGGCTGCAAACCCAATTTCTTCCTGCGCCGCGCCGCGACGCAAATCGCCGCTCGCGTGAGGGACAGCAAAAACTGCTTTCAAAGAAGGGAGAGGGTGCCCACGACACCTCCAACAATAATATTCGCAATCGGGAGGCGGCCGCCGGCGGCCCCAAGGTCAACATAGCGGACCCGAACACCGGTGAAGCCATCGTTGAAAACAAGCATGGAACGACCCGACTGAAGCTGACGATAACGTCAGCCAAAAGACCCGGCGAAGTTTTCGTGCAGCCTGTGGAAGGCATCAACAATGGTTTGCTGTTCCAACCCGTGCTAATCGAGGGGCACAAGGGTATTCAGCTCAACACCAGCCACCCCTACTACCAGAAGGTCTACATTCCCAACCTCAATCGAAGTGTGACCATGCAGGGTCTCGACTCGCTGATGTGGGCGCTGGCCGTTGCAGAACTCTCGACGGTGCAGGATCACACAGCCTCGATGTTCCGCGACATGCGCTTTGAGGTCTCGCGCATTCTGGAAAAGCTCGTAGAGACGCTGCCCGAACCGGACGTGGATAAGGATGTCGCCTGATCCACGCTCGCTTGCGGAGCGGATCTCCGCAGAAACCGGACTGGAATTTTCCGGCCGGGAAGGACGAGACAACGACGGTACGCGCTGGCTTGAACTCCAGCCGGCCGGTTATCCTCCTGGCCAGACTTTTACGCTACGAACCCTGATAGGATGGCGGCGGCTGGATGTGCATTTCCGGCCGGGCAATTTTGCCGGTGATCTCATGAGCGCCATGGGATCGGCAGACGAGACCGGCCGTCGTACCTTCCGGGCGGTGCTGGACGTGTGTCGCGATGCGGATGCCGAAATCGTACTCACCATCAATGGCGCGACATATTCACCCGACGATTCAGCGATCTGGGATACGCCTTGGCGCAGCTTTGGCCTTGATGTTCGGCGGGGAATGCTGGCTATCAATGAGGGCAACGCGGAAGAGGATATGCGTCAGGTCGAACTCTGGACTTCAAGGGTCGCGGCGGCGCTTTTAGCACTTCTGCCAGTGGAGGCTGACGACGATGGCGCTGAGGCGTCTGTTGAATTGTCGGGCCTTCCGGAGGGAGCAAGGACCCGCATCGAAGTCAATCGCTACGAAAGGGATCGACGCAACCGTGCCGCCGCTCTGGCGATTCATGGCTATTCCTGCAAGGCCTGCAAGCTGGATATGGGAGCGCGCTACGGCTCAGTTGCTGTTGGTTTCATAGAGGTTCACCATGTGACGCCGGTTTCGCAGCTCGGGGAAGATTACATTATTGATCCCAGAACGGACCTGACGCCGCTTTGTCCCAACTGCCATTCGGTCGCCCATCGCCGCACCCCGCCTTTTTCCGTTGATGATCTCCGCGAAATGCTCGCGTCGACGCACGAAAATTGACAGTTATTCAGCCCGCTGGCGCCCCTTCACCAGATCCACGAAGTTGCCAAGCGTCATGAGCCATCCGCGCTGGCTCTCTCGATATGTCGAGTGGAGAGATTGCGGAAGAATTAGCTGAAGCTGCTTCGCCCGCATTTCGTCGGTCTGGTTTTCCGAGATACCGGGCTCCAGCGTCAACAGATGCTTTGGCGTGATCCTTTCGGCTTCGGAGAGCACCTGACGCCAGCGGTCTTTCAATGTCGATTTGGACCCGAGCATGGTGAGGCGTGCGGCCGGGAACTCCGGATTCCGGTATTCCTCCTGACCGGGGAACAGAAAGTCCGGCTTGTTGCGGTTTTCCGTTTCACCCTCACGATCAAATCGTACCTTGTGGGCAGAAAAGACAGCCTCCAGGTGATGTTCGAGTGCGAGGCCCGCACGTTTCTTGCGGCGGTTCTGGACGCTTTTGGAGAAACCCATAAAGCCGTCAACGTCGGTGCCTTCGTCGGAATAAAAGCCGTTTTTGATCCGGTCCGCGACTACACGCCGTTCCAGACGGCGAAACAGCTGCTCTTCCATTTCAATCCATGCCATCAGTGCAGCATCCGGATCATCGGCGGCCGAAACCTGTGGAAGTGAGGTCCGGGCGAGTTCCGACAGGACACGCGTCGGTGGAAATACCAGCCCGAATTTTTCGATCAGCGTATCCAGACGGTCGGCTTCCGGCTCTTCGACCTCGATCCCGAGTTCGTCGAGAATATATCGCGCAGTGAAATCCAGCTCGGCAGCATTATCCTTGCTGATCTCCAGCGATTCGAACTTGCCCGGCTGCGCCTCAAGCCCGAACAGCCAGAGCAACTGGTTCTGGATCGTGCTGTCTCCGGGGACAATAATCGCCATCAGCGTATTGTCAGTGCGCCTGGCGATAAACAACAGGTCGCCTTCTCCGGCCACCTCGCACACCGGGTTCGTCGGGAAATAAAGCCTGTGTTCTTTCCTGGGAAGCTGCCGGGACTGATACCAGGTCAGAAACCCTTCTTCGGAAAGCGCCTCCTGCTCTCCACCTATCCAGATAAATATTGCCTGGTACTTCACACGGTCAGGCGTTCCGAGCAGGCTTTTGAGCTGCTTTGAACTGTTGAATTCGTGCTGATTGGAACGCAGGGCGTTAGCCTCGACAGCACTCAGCCGCTTGACCGCCACACCGTCAAAATAATCTGAAAGCAGCCCCCGCCGCATAACCTATGTGCTCCCCCTGATCTCGAAAAACGGAATATCGGACCGAAGCCACGCCGCGCACTCGGAAAGGACGGTCTCAATCGGCAACCGGGCCTTACCTTTCAACGCACATTCCCAGACGATTCCCTGCCGCCATCCTGCTGCCTGCAAGGCAGCCGATGCAACAGCGTCAACCTCACGATTCCTGTGAATCTTCGCCTGCCAGAAGTCCGGCCGGCTGGAGGGCCATTTGAACAGATGGCAATCGTGCCCGTGCCAGAAGCATCCGTGAGCAAAGAGAACCGCCCGGTATTTTGGAAAGACGATATCGGGCTTTCCCGGCAGGGTGCGATCATGTAGCCGGAACCGGAACCCGGCCGCGTGCAAACCACGCCTCAACGTCAGCTCCGGCTTCGTGTTTTTACCCCGGATGCCAGCCATCATCCGGCTGCGGACCTCCGGGGTGACGATGTCAGCCATGTACGGCTGCCAGTGGGGAAACGGGACGTGTCACGGCGAAAACCGGCGCAGGAAGCACTGGATATTCCCGGCCTGCGGCGAGCGCTGTCTCAATGTGCGGCTTCATCGCCTCGGCAACGAACTCCACAACGGGGACAACAACGGCATTGCCGAACTGACGATAGGCCTGGGTATCGGAGACCTCGATCCGGAAACGCCTGTCACCACGGTCGAATCCCATCAGCCGCGCGCACTCAAGCGGTGTGAGCCGTCGCGGCCGCTTGCCCGGCTGGTCGATCAGCACTTCGGACCCGTCCTTGTAGTAGCGGGCAGACAGGGTGCGGGCTACATCATCCGGTCCGAACAGGCTGTATCCGAACCCGTTGCCCTTTGCCTGATGCTTGGCCTTGTAGCCCTGCAAGTATTCCCATAGGCGCGGGGTAAGAGTGTATTTCGGATCAACCTCGTCATGCGGCTGGAGAATGGTCCCGAGTTTCGGGCCGCTTTTCGCAGCCGGCAGTTTCAGACCCTTGAAATCGAACTGCGTCGGATCGCGGAAACCCACGATAAAAACCCGTTCCCGCTTCTGAGGGACCCACGGTTCCGAGCTGATGACGCGATACTGGACATGATACTTCAGCTCGTTCTGCAGAACATTCATGATAGTCGCAAATGTGCGGCCCTGATCATGGCTTTCGAGGTTCTTGACGTTTTCCAGCACGAACGCAGCTGGCCGATGATGGGCAATGATCTGGGCAGTATCGAAGAACAGTGTTCCCTGCGTGTCGCAAAGGAAGCCGTGCGGCCGGCCAAGCGAATTTTTCTTGGAAACTCCCGCCAGTGAAAATGGCTGGCACGGAAAGCCGGCAAGCAGAACGTCGTGCTCCGGGATCAGGTCCGGATTCTTCGAAAACTCCCGCACGTCCCCGTTGACGCGATGGTTATCGGGAAAATTCAGCGAATAGGTCTGCTGGCTATGGGGGTCCCATTCGGACGTAAAAACGCAACGTCCTCCGATGCTTTCAAAACCTAGCCGAAGCCCGCCTATCCCGGCGAACAGGTCGATGAAGCGGAAGTCGGCCTTGCCGGCATCGCATTCCCGGAGCCGTTGATCGGCGGCAGCCCGGAGTGTTTTCAAGGCCAGCTTAGGAGCAGTAGTGGTACCATCTTCATAACGGTACGCAGTGCGAGAAGATACCTCGAGAAGCACCCCAACCTCTTCCAAGGTCAGGCCTGCCTGCTCCCTCAACCTGCTAAATTCTGTTCGCTTCTTGGCTCGCATAATTGGCTCGAATCACTCTCTGGGTCAATTTTTGTCAGATTGACATTATTTTTCCTTACAAACAATGAATGTTCTTTCTTTGTTCTAATTTTTTTACGAATGGTTCACAGCTTTGGCTATCGCTTCGCCTAGGTTCCGAACAGAGGCGCTGCTGACGGTTATTGGACTGCCGGAACTAATAATTTCCGTGATAGGGTTCACGACAGCTGGCCCCATTGCACCCATCTGATTGCAAGATATTTAAAAGCAAAGCGCACCGAGGCACTTTATGTCTTATTGGCTTCCACCGATATTGAACTTGGAAACAGATGATCTCCGGGCAGTCATCCAGAAAATCGACGCCGGATTTCTCGCACCTAAATTAATAGAAATCTCTCTTCCGGCATATGCACTAGGTTTCGCAGGCGATTATCTATCAATTTGCGAAGATTTGCTGGATGTATCGTATTGCGTAGAGGGAATGGCAGCGCATGCCAACGACGCTTCGCTATCGAGGTGCCGCCAATCCGAACCGCCTCACAGAACGCATTTCGTGCTTAAGATTTCTTCCCCAAATGCTGGCTTCGTTAGCGAGCTTCGTCGCTGCTGCATTCACTATGGTGGCGACAACGCCTTAATCGCAGCGGAATTCAGAGAATATTTTGAAGATTATCCAGAACTGATGGAGGCGTACAAAATAGACCTTCCAAATCGGGAATTCAAATTCCCGGAATTGATTGATGATTACTTGGCAAATCTCGTGAATGGAGCCTATTACGGATATGAAGAGACCGACTGGGTACAACGAGATCTCGAAATTTATCCGGAACGTCGATTCGGTTTTCACCGTTCTGCGTTCTCGTCCCGACTTGGCTCACCGTCCTATGCTTCAATTGAAAGTTGGATCCTTCCTACAACGGTGGACCCTACGACGGTCTTCAACGTTCTGAATATAAACGCAAGCGAAGAGAATTTTCGAGATGCCTATCTTTCGATGATAGGCGATTTTTGCTTTGCTGCGAGCGGCGACATGCAGGTCCATTTTCCCTTGGACAGTTTCCTTAAGGGCCGTGTATGCCAGTCCTTCATCCGTTCTCAGGAGCAGGTTATGCGACTTGGATGGCAACGACCACTGTTTTCGTTGAATCCGACGATGCTATCGCTCTCTACAGCCGCTCCAAGCGACACTTCGTTTAACGGACAGGGGAAATATAAATGCCGCATCCATGAAAGCGGTGAAATTATTTTCATTACTGACGAGGAAGAAGGATGGCGCCACTTCTTTTTCGACACTTGTGTTCTTCGAGTAGGTGAAGCCAAGAAGATTGGTGTTCTTTCTGCAGAATTGAACTCGCAAATTCAGCGCAGCATAGGCCTTGCCGAGACAGGTACACTGGACTGGCGAAAAATCGACGATGCGCGATTCGAGGCGCTCTGTTACGACCTTATTTATGCCCATCCGAGCTTTGACTATGAGACGATCAGAAAAATGGGTCAGTCGCGTTCAAGGGATGGGGGGCGCGACATCGTAGTATGGACTAAACCAGCAGCGTTCCGGGAGACGCCGAAGAAGTATGTCTTCCAGTGCAAACTAGTCTCGTCAAAGAAATCTCTCGGCAAGCGCGATGTTCCTGATGTTGGAGACATGCTTGAACAATACGCTGCGGACGGTTTCGGCATCATGACGTCCGTGGTAATCGATACGACGCTTTTCGATGCCGTAGATGAAATCTGCAAACGCCGGGGGATTGCACAAAAGCACTTCTCCGGGCTTGAGATTGAGCGATTTCTCAATCAACGACCAAGTTTGCGCAAGAGCCACTTTGGGTTCTGACTCTCACGCGTAACTTCAAATCGACTTAGTGCCTCTCATCGTGGCGCTCTTGCTTAAATAATTCCCCACGCCCGAAACCTCCCCCTGCCCGTCATCTCTCTGAGGCCGAGTTCCAAAACAATCCGCCGCGCCGCCTGCGGCGTCACCTCGAGCGTCTTCGCCACCATTTTTGCCGACACCAATGGCTTCGCCATCACCAGGTCGACCAGCTCGGGCAATTTTGAAGAAGTTCGGCGACCCTCCAGCTTTCGCTCGAAGAGTGTCCGGGCCAACGCCAGCCGGTCATGTTCTTTTAGTCCGATCTCGGCGGCCGCGATCACCCCGTGGGCGATGGCGAGCAGCCGGGTCTCCCGATCGCGATGCCGTCGGCGATCGACGGGAATAGTTTTTAGGCCAAGGTTGATGGCGGCCAGATGGGCGCCGGTGGTAATCCCCGCCTGGCGCAGGATCGAGGCGCAAAACAGCCGGCCAAGCCAGGGCGCATGCTGAAGGACGGAGAGCTCGTTCCAGGCATCGAGGGCAACGATCGCCTGCAGCACAGCCGGCAGGTTTTCTGCCTGGCGCAGCACGCCGCGCCATTCGTCGAGCCGTGCGTCCTCGTCCCAGTCGAGATCATAGATCATCGGATCTTTTTCGGCCCCGCCGTCGCGGGCGGGCCGTGTGGCGTTCGCGATCGCCGCCTCCGATCGAGCGAGCACGGCATCGATGGCAGCATAGTCAACGCTGGGAAGATCTTCGCCACCGTCCGCGTCTTCCCCCTCCCCTACTGGATCGATCGCGACGGCGCGCCGGGCGCCGCCGCCCGCCTCTGCTTCGTCGGCGCCGATCGATGCCACTGGCTCCGTCTGCCGGAGCGTTCGAATGCCGTCCGTCGATAGCGCCCAGCCAGCGGGTTGGGCGGCGATGCGCCGGCGGGTCCGCAACACGTCGCGGGCGATTGTCAGCTCATGGGTCGGTGTGCGAATATCCCGCGTGGCGTCATGGAGGACGAGGTCTTCGAGATGGACGAGTTCGCCGTCGATCCACAGCGAGGCGCAGGCATCGGTAAATTGGCTGCGTTCGAGGAAGCCCGCGCCGGTGGGCGAACGGGCGATACGTTCGTCCAGACGCGCCAATTCGATACCGGCGCGAAAAGCCGGCTCCATCAGGGCTGTCATGCTGATTTTCGTCAAATCGTAAGCCATTGAAATCATGGTAAATGATTTGCTAAAGGAACGCTATATTAATATTGCGGTTCGCTACATGATATGATCGATAGTTGGCGCTATAACCATCGATAACAAGCGTTTATCGATGATTGTTGATTTCAGGGCGCAAATCGGTGAGAATCGGGGCCAAATCACGGTCTCAGAGGCCGCCGAAACCGTCCTTTTGGAGCGCCTGTGGCCAAAGCGAAGACTTCACTGACCGCCGTCGAGCGCCGCGCCGAAGAACTCGACACCATCACCGCCGTGCTGCCGATCGAGCGTCGCGACGAGCTGGCCGAACTTTTGACCGACCAGGATGTCGAGACGCTGCGCCATCTCGTCAACCAGGGCATGGGTGACAATACGCTGCGCGCCCTGACTTCGGATCTCGCCTATCTCGAAGCCTGGGGCATGGCCGCCACCGGACGCTCCCTGCCCTGGCCGGCGCCCGAGGCGCTGCTTTTGAAATTCGTCGCCCATCACCTCTGGGACCCGCAGCGTCGCGAGACGGATCCCGATCACGGCATGCCTGATGATGTCGACGAAAGCCTTCGCCGCCAGGGCTTTCTCAAATCCGTCGGCCCACACGCGCCGGCGACCGTGCGCCGGCGGTTGGCCAACTGGTCGACGCTGACCAAATGGCGCGGCCTCGACGGCGCCTTCGCCTCCCCTGCCCTGAAATCTGCCATTCGCCTGGCCGTGCGCGCGGTCCCCAGGACCCGGCATCGCAAAAGTGCCAAGGCGGTGACCGGCGACGTACTGGCAAAACTGCTGGCAACCTGCGCGACAGACAGCCCGCGTGATGTCAGGGATCGCGCCATCCTGATGGTCGCCTTTGCCTCCGGTGGCCGCCGGCGCAGCGAGATTGCCGGGCTGCGCCGCGAACAGCTGACCGTAGAGCCGCCGATCGAGGTGCCGGACGGGCCTCCCCTCCCCTCTCTCGCCATCCATCTCGGCCGCACCAAGACGACGACGGGTGAGCAGGACGACGTCGTCTACCTGACCGGTCGGCCGGTGGAGGCGCTGAACGCGTGGCTGACGGCAGCAAAAATCGACAAGGGCAGCATCTTCAGGGCAATTGGTCGCTGGGGAACGCTGTCGAGGCGGGCGCTCGATCCGCAGTCGGTCAACGCCATCCTGAAGCAACGGGCGGAGATGGCCGGGTTGGAGAGTGTGGAGTTTTCGGCGCACGGACTACGATCGGGTTATCTAACGGAAGCGGCCAATCGTGGAATTCCGCTTCCGGAGGCCATGGAGCAATCGAGGCACCGCTCGGTGCAGCAGGCCTCCAGCTATTACAACAATGCGACCCGGAGGAGCGGCCGGGCTGCTCGAATGCTGTAAGGATCGCTCATCCTCGGCGGCACCCTCTCTGTCAGATCTGCGAAGCCGGCGTCCCGACGCGCAGTGGTGCCAGAATGTGCTGCTCGACCAATTCAGGCGCCCACTGGACGTACTCCACCACGCTGCCGTCTGCATGCTTCATATACATCATTCGTCCGGTTGGGATGTTTCCAACGTCGCGGATCACAGACGCGCCGTTCGCAAGGAGCTTGCTCTTGGCGTCGTCGATGTCCTCCACGATCCAAGGGCCGAGGCTGCCGCGGATTGGCTTTAGCGCCTCCTCCGTTCCGCCAATCGCGAGCACGTCGCCAATCCCGACGAGGGTCAAGGGGGCATAGTTTAGCCAGAGATGCGGCTGCGTGCCGTGGACTGCCTTGAGCGTTGCCACGGTGGACTCAAGGTCTGTCGTGAAGATGCGGGTGTATGTCTTAAGGATCATGAAGATGCCCTTCTTCGGTGGTGAGGGTTAAGGACGCTGCCAGCTCGCGATTGAAGCGCTCAGCGTCCTCGTAGAACAGTGAGTAACAATCTCCCGGCTCAGCGCAGGAACCGCTCCGAGACCGCCAGCATGGTCACGGAATGACCGGCCCGGGCGAGGAGTTCGTCGAAGGCGGGCCGATCGGCGTCCACGCCGTCCTGGAACGCGGTCAGTGTGGGCCACCACAATTGGCGAGCCCCTAGGAACGGTGGCTCGTCGCTATGCACTTCGACACTCGGTCGGTTCACCGCGTGTCGCAGCGCACCGGTCCGCAGGCCCAGTTCGGCGTCATCCGCGCCCGCCCAATCAGGATTGCCGTCGCGGTGCACGAACTGCAGGAGATGAATGCTGGTCGGCCGCTCCAGAACGTCCCATTGACGATCGACCGCGGCTCCGGCGCCGATGGGGGGCCGCGAGACGATGACCTCCTCCTCGGTGATGAAGAAGATGACCTTCGGCAGGTCCTGGAACAATGGCTCGTCGGGGCGGATGTTGTCGACGAACAAGGGTTCGTCCACCAGTGCGGCGGCGGCCTTTGGAGAGTCGAACGAGGGCATGGCGACACCGTCGTACTGGTCCTGCCCCGGGCCGAGGCGGTCGGTGTCGAATTGGTGCGCCTGGACATAGGTGAGCATCCCCGGGATCTGCCGGCCCAGGGTGCCGTGCGGGTGACGCCAGTGGTCGTGGAAGCGCTGGCGGTCGATGTCGGGGCGGCGGGGAAGGAGAGAGAAGAAGCGGATCACGAGAGGTCCTAACTAGTAAAGTTTCATTGTATCGGCGCGAATGTCACGTCTGCGGAAGTCGTAGGAGAGCCCTTCTCCCCGACTTGTTGAATAGGTATACATCTGCTACTTAGTTGCAAGAACGCACTTACAGTCGCCTAGGTATCGCTGAGGAAACCCGTCATGCCCGTCTGCCAGCATTTCGATGAAAGCTGCCCCAGCCGCTCGCTGTTCGATAACATCGCCGACAAGTGGTCGATGATGGTGATCAGCGTGCTCGATGCGGGGCCTATGCGCTTCAACGGAATCAAGCGACACATTGGGGGCGTGACCCAGAAGGCGCTGACCCAATGCCTGCGGCGGCTGGAACGCAATGGACTTATTTCCCGCCGGGTCATCATGGGTTCGCCGATCGGGGTCGAATACGCCATCACGCCGCTTGGCCGCTCGCTTCTGGGTCCATTTCAGGCGCTCCACGAATGGACCATTGAGCATGTCGATGACGTAGAAGAAGCGCGCCAAGCATTTGATGGCCGTGCCGCGGCGTGACCTGACGCACCGTCATTTTCATCTCTCCGGCTGCCGGTCCCGTTCACAAAGCATGAACCGTTCGCTCGTGGAGTCCCTCTTCATAAACGAGTGCAGGCAGACCGCGCGCAATATCCGACCGCCCGCCGCCATGATCGCAGGACCGCTTAGCTTGGCGTATGCAGCCAAAGCGTCAGGATTGGTAACTGAACGATATGTAGCAACCCAGTACGCCTTAGCCATCTTCTTCTTCGCGAATGCCGGGATGCACCCTCAGACGGTGCGGATAGTTCCGCCATCGATGACAAATTCGGCGCCGTGGATCGCAGCAGCACGGTCGGCGGCAAGGTAGGCGATAAGGTCGGCCACCTCCTCAGGCTCGGCTCCGCGCCCGATCGAGATCCCGCCCAAGGCATCGAGCACGGACTGCCGTGCGTCCTCGATCGTTCCGCCATTGGCGTTACGAAGCATTTCAAGAAAGTCTCCAGTGGCATCGGTCATGATCCAGCCCGGGGAGACGGAATTGACCCGGACGCCCTTGGGACCGAGCTCTTTCGAAATGGACTTGCTGTAGGTCCTGAGCGCCGCCTTCGCGGCGGCGTAGGCTGTCGTGGATTCGGGCAGCGGCAGGACGGACTGAATTGAGGTGATGTGCACCACAGCGCCCTTGCCCCGTTCAAGCATCTGCGGGATCAACAAGCGATCGAGCCGGACGGTTGCCAGCAGGTTAAGGTTCAGTTCGGCGAGCCAATGGTCGTCGGTCAGCGCGGCGAAGCCACCTGCCGGCGAAGCCGAGCCACCAATAACATGGGCAAGGACGTCGATGCCGCCGAGCCGTTCGAGCGCCGCCCTGGCAAACGCTTCACCACCTTCTGCCGTGGTCAGGTCTGCCTGGACATATTCGACGCTCTCGATGGGATCCTTGATCGTGCGGGCGGCCGTGACGACACGGGCGCCGCCGGCGAGGAAACGCTCGACCGTGGCGCGGCCCAGACCCTTGGTGCCACCGCTAATGAGTACGCGCTTGCCGGCGAACTCAGTGGGATCTGCCTTGATGTTCATACCGTGGTCTCCAAGATCTTGATGGCGTCGTTCGCCAGCGTGAAGCGATAGGTGAAACGGAGGGGGCTACCCGGGAACTCTCCATGAGCCGGGCCTTTGAGCACGACGATGCCGTCTTCTTCCCGAACAGTGTCGGGCGTGAAGATCGCCTTGACCGCGATAGCTTCATCCTTGAGCAGCTTTCGGATCTCAGCCAGGCCCTCGTAGCGCTTGCCGTTGTCGATAAAGACGGCGTCGCGCAGGAAAGGCTTCATCATGCCGTCGATATCGAGACGGGCATTTGCTTCGATGTAATCGGCGATTGGCCTTGCTAGATTCAGTGTCATTATCATCTCCTTCGTATTGATGATGCCAGTTTAGCGCTGGACTTTTCGCCCGATAAGCGAGACAAACCGCCATGGGGTATTGCGAAAATCGGAACAATGGCTCGCCACTCTCTGATCGAACTTGAGGCAGTTCTCGCTATCGTCCGGTGCGGCTCGTTCCGAGCGGCGGCGGTCGATCTCGGTATTTCGACGACAGCCATCAGCAACGCGGTGGGAAAGCTGGAGCGTCAGCTTGACGTGCGATTGTTCAATCGCACCACACGTAGCGTCTCGCTCACTTACGCAGGGCGGATTTTCGTCGCGCAGATCAAATCAGCGCTCGATGATATTCAGAAAGCGATGAACACGGCGCGCTCGCAGCAGGAGACGCCGTCCGGTACCTTGCGCATCAATGCCTTCGCGACGGCGGCGCGCGAGATCATGGCGCCACTGGTCCTGAGCTATTTGCAACGCTATCCTCAGGTTCATATCGACCTGGTCACCGAGGGTCGACTTGTTGACGTCGTGGCGGCGGGCTTCGATCTGGGAGTGCGCAGCGCGGATTTGGTGCCAAGCGACGCGATCGCCATACCGCTGGGCCAGATGCGACGCATGGCGGTTGCCGCATCGCCAGCTTTTTTCCAAAGCAGAGCTATCCCCCAGGTACCGCAGGATTTACTTTCTTACCCCTGCGTTCGCGTTCGGCTTCCCAACGGCGCATTGTTCCGATGGCGGTTCGAGAAGGGCGGTGAAGAACTGCAGCTCGACGTCGAGGGGCCGATCACTCTTGACGAAGCATCCCTGGCCCGGATCGCGGTCACGAACGACGTGGGGATCGGGTATTTCATGGAAACCGATATCCGCGAAGACATCGCAGCGGGAAGGCTCGTGCGCATTCTCGAAGACTGGACGCCGCCGCTTGTGCCGCTGTGCCTCTATTATTCCAATCGACGCAATTCCTCCGCCGCCTTCCAGGCATTTATTGCACTCGCGCGTGACTTAGCCGCCGGACGGCTCGCACAGCCTTGAACCTGCTGGCATGCGTCTGCCGATGCACGCCAGGTCCGGCATGGTCGAGAGTTTGGGCAAAGAGTAAGCGTAGCGCCGACACGACCGCCACGATCGGCCTAGGGTCCGCTAAGCGAGGCCGAACGCCGTTTTGCCGCCCTGCCAACCGGTCTTGATCAGGAACTGCTCCCAGCTCAGGCTTGAGGGATTGATCCGCCTGCTCCACGCCAGGTCCCGGTCTTTCCGGAAATATCCGTATTCAACCGCATATTCCGCCATGCCGATGTTTTCTCGAACGAGCTCAGGATTTTCGCCAAACTCCGGAAAATGACGAACCAGCTCATCAGGGGAGTAGGCGGATGCATACACAGCCTTCCGGCCCGTGACGCGCTTGAACGTCTCGATCATCTCGGCCGGCGATAGGATGTCGCCGATGATCGGGAGGGTTTGCCCGGCATAGGTTTCGGGATGGTCGAAGATTTCCAGAACGGCTGGCCCTGTCGCCGTCAGCGGATCGACGAAGGGTGCTCGGAAATGCTCCGGCAGATAGATTGGAAAGACGAGCGTGTCGCCCTCTTTGCGCGGCGTATAATATTCGAGAAGGTTGGTGTAGAAGAACGCGAGCTCGACGAATGAACTGCGTACAGGAAGACCCTGGATATAAGCCCCGACGCGCGCCTTGTCCGTGAAATGCGGCGCGAACTTCGAACCCCCGGTGATCTCATCAAC
>Ga0247742_10001703_pt1 | contig 14947 bp, 10 predicted proteins | sample UWRJL208509C2_FD_180944 | JGI IMG/M metagenome (GOLD analysis project Ga0247742, IMG submission 180944) | Plant litter microbial communities from Arlington Agricultural Research Station in Wisconsin, United States - UWRJ-L208-509C-2 | ecosystem: Environmental > Terrestrial > Plant litter >...
CCGTTCTTGATCCATCGATCGTTTCTTCCTCTTCAGTCTTCGCCATCCATGCCAATTCCTCAAAAGAAACACTCTTCCTGTCTGGTAAGGACATCGAGTCATATCTCAAGAAACTCGAAACTGCAGAGGTCAAGGTCCAGGATATCGATTTCACAGCTCTGGCCACCGCTCCTGGGGCTGCAGCTCAGACCTCAAAACCTCCAACCAAGGAGAAAGAGGACGCCAAGATTGAGGGTGCTGTTCAGATTGCTATTGGTGTGAAGAAAGAGGTTGATTTCGCTGCCTGGTATACCAATGTACGTTGTTTATTAATTTCTGAATGCTACACGACTAAGATATCGATAGGTCTTGCTCAAAGCAGATATGCTGGACTATTACAGCGTCAGTGGTTGCTACATCTTGAAGCCGTGGTCATACAGCATCTGGGAAGAGATTCAAGGTCTGTCCCAACATCTATTTGAGTGGTCTTCCGCTCATATATCCAGGCTGGTTCAACACTGAAATCAAGGAGCTCGGTGTGCAAAACTCGTATTTCCCCATGTTCGTTTCCCAGTCCGTCTTGGAACGAGAGAAGAATCACATCGAAGGATTTTCTCCCGAGGTTGCTTGGGTCACAAGAGCGTCGGTCTTTTGCCAATTCCGCGCCATACTCTTAGTTTTCTAACATGTTGTTTAAGCGGGAGCTCCGATCTTGAGGAACCAATTGCCATCCGTCCGACGTCTGAAACTGCAATGTATCCTTGTATGTTCAATCTTCGCTTGAGGTCCCTCATAGTGACCACCTCGCAGATTACGCCAAGTGGATTCGGAGCCATCGCGACCTTCCTCTCAAACTCAACCAGTGGAACAGCGTCGTCCGATGGGAATTCAAGAATCCCCGTGAGCAATAAAATTTCTAGGGCTGTTTTACGAGAACTTAACATTTTTCTCAGAGCCTTTCCTGCGCACACGAGAGTTCTTGTGGCAAGAAGGCCATACTGCGCACCTAACAAAACCCGAAGCTGACACCGAAGTTCGCCAAATCCTCGAGCTTTACCGACAAGTCTACGAAGATCTCCTCGCTGTCCCAGTTATCCCTGGTGTCAAGTCCGAGAAGGAGAAATTCGCTGGAGGATTGTACACAACGACTATTGAAGGCTTCATCCCTACCTCGGGCCGTGGTATCCAGGCCGCAACTTCGCATTGTCTGGGCCAAAACTTCTCTCGACCGGAGATGTTTAATATCGTTGTTGAGGACCCGAATGATGGATCCAAGTCGTACGTGTGGCAAAACTCGTGGGGTCTCTCAACGCGCGCAATTGGTGTGATGGTCATGGTCCATGGTGACAACCAAGGTCTGGTGCTTCCTCCGCGAGTCGCTAGCGTACAGGCTGTTATTGTCCCTTGTGGAATTACTGCGAAGACAACAGACGAACAACGGGCGAATATCAACACCGCTTGTGAGGATCTGGCGAAAACTCTCAAGAAGGCCGGCATTCGTGCTAAAGCAGACCTGAGAGATGGATATACCCCTGGGTACAAGTTCAATGATTGGGAACAGAAGGTAATTTGAAGCTTTTTGTGGTGATCAGAGCACATGTCTGATGGTGTTTTAGGGTGTACCCCTTCGTCTCGAAATCGGCCCCAACGACCTCGCTAAACAGCAAACCCTTTCAGTTCGCCGTGACACTGGAGCCAAGAACCCGGTCCCCCTGGCCGACATTGGCAATGGCGTCTCAGAACTCCTCAAGACCATCCAGAGCGACATGTTCGCGCGCGCGAAGGAAGCATACGACTCTCGCGTCGTGGAGGTAACCAAATGGGATGATTTCGTCCCTGCCCTCGACAATAAATGCGTCGTTGCCATCCCTTGGTGTGATGTTGAGGCCTGCGAGGATGATATCAAGGAGCGCAGCGGACGAGCGTAAGTCCATACAGTTCCCTCGAGAGAAATCACTAAAGCTTATGGTGTTGTGTCGTAGCTCCGAACCTCAAGACGAACGTGCTCCTTCGGCTGGTGCCAAGTCACTCTGCATACCTTTCGACCAATCTCGATGGGCGTCGATCGAGCAAGGCAAGACGAAATGCCCGGCATGTAACAAGGATGCGAAGCACTGGACTCTGTTTGGTCGTTCGTATTAAACATATCTACTTCGAATCGTGTAGTCCACGAAGAGGGAAATCTTAAAGAAGAATGTTTTGTACTATACGACCCCGTCTGTGTTTGCTCGGTACCTAGGTTAAGATGTTGGTTGTCTAATTAATCCCCGCTTTTCCGTAAGCGACGTTGATCTGTTCAGGTTTTTCCAAACGGTGTTTACAAGTTGCCAGGGGACAGCCAAGTCAGGCTGAGTGTCGGTCTCATGTAAGGGATAATAAATTTGGCCGTCTCACCATGGACTCATCGATCGTCACTAATCTTTTCCGAGTCGTACGTATTTGAAGTAACACAAAAAGATTCTCTCTGTCTGGGAGTCGAACCCAGCTTTCGCGCGTTTTGAGTACTAATGACAGGCGCGTGTACTAACCGATATACTAACAGAGATGTTATATTTCCCTAAAATAGTATTATAATAAAAGAAGTCTTTTATCTCTCTACATCCTGCCTTAGGCGCTCGATTGTGCGCAGCACACCGATTGTGTTTTGTTCCCGAACCACCATATTCTGGCTTATCAAAAGCCGATCTCCTCTTGATCTCAGCTGGTCGTCAAGCTCTCTTCGACCCGCCTCTCAGAATGCGAAAAGCTAACGTTGGTCCACCTGTCCACATCATGGCTTCTCCGGTTCCACATCTTTTATCTACAAACGAGGCACCCATAGTGAATGAGGAGCTCGTCATTCACTCCTATATCAACAAACTCTCCGCCAAAGCTCTCAACATTCAACGTTCAAGTTGTGATAAATCGCACAATGCGAACCCACCGAGTTCAAGGACAATCAGGATTCCTGGAAGCAGGATAACTCTTGCCGACCTCAGAAAATCCATCTATGCCCATAGGAGGACCCTGTCCATCTCGAGGAGGATACCAACCGAACTTCTCGTCATAATCTTCACATTGGTGACAACTCAGGATGACGACGAGATGGTGAAAGCGCCATGGATGATCGCACATACGTGCAGACGGTGGCGGATGATAGCCCTTGCTACTCCTGCACTTTGGCGATTCATCGAGGTGCGCGTAGTTGAAGGAATGCATCACTCGTTGAAAAACGTCATGGCGCTTACCCATAAGCTACTCAAACTATCTGGAGCCGAACCCCTTCAGATTACTTTCCATTGGAGTTCTATTCGTTTTGACCCTCTTCCGATCTTTAATCTACTTATTTCCCACTACAAGAGATGGGAAGTACTCTCACTAACATCACGCCGATTACCACCATCTCTGATTACCGACCTCACCGACAGTTGCCACAATATGCCCCTCCTCAAATCTATGTCCTTGGACTTCAGCAGCCTCAATAATAGTCTATTATACATGGCATGCAAATTACTCGAGGTTTCTACCTGCTTGGAAAATTTATCTCTCAATGGTGTTTCTCTTCCGTATTTGAACTTAGATTGGGGCCGTTTGAAGCGGTTCCAATCATCATCGTTCTGTCACCCTACAATCATTTCAACACTTATCAACCGTTCTTCTAAACTGGAGCGCCTTGAATACCACCTGTCTGAAACAATTCACCCATCACTCCTCCATGTGCAGATTCTCCCAGCGTTGACTCACTTGATTATTACCTACAACTCAATGGACTCTTCACATCTCTTTTTACGGCACTTGTCTCTTCCTCAATTAGTGTTGTTGGACATTCGTCATCCAAGGGTTGCTCATGGGATATTCTCATCCATCTTACTCATGCTCGAGAACAGTGGTCGTACCTTTCGACGCACTGCAGTCGGGAGTAACAACATTACAAAGGCAGAAACATCTCTCGTGACTTATCATCCCCTTCGGTCCCTCTCATTCGAAAGTCCCCGGCCTACGGATACCCGCATCAACAGCCTTGCTCAACTGGTGCCCGATCTTCAGGAACTTTCCATGCCGTTCCCCGAAGATCACCTTTTCATGCCCTTTACCACGAACGGACGGATCAATCAGACACCGTTTCCCAACTTAAAGTCTATCAACATTCCCCTCGGTTCAACTCAGGTGTCTGCGCTCGGAGACGCTTTCCGAACCTTCATTGCCGAGCGTAGTGGATTTAATAATGGCCAATCTCAAAGCGTTACCATCGGGGAACAGGTCCCTGATTCTACAGCAGCCTTGGACACGCCTGTAACCCTTTGCTGCTTGGAGTCGGTCAAGATTATCTTTGACAAAAAGAAAGACTGCCACAACGCAATCGAAATATTGGAACGTGTCATGAACGCAACGCGCTACTCAGATTTATGGCCAGGGAATACTGATGACCAAAACCACGAGCAACCCGGTTTCTGCCATCCCGGGATCGAAGAAATGAGATCTTGGACATTCCGGGTCGCCAACTGTGCGCGAACCATCAAGACTGAACATCGACAGCTGAAGGAAGGAAAACTTGACTTAACCTGGACCACCTTGTCTCCTGATAGGTGGAAAATGCAAAAGTGCGAGAGGGTGCAGAAGAAGTTCGAAAAATGGTTCGCCGAACTGGAAGCATATGGACAAAACATACAAGATGTGCGATACTTCTATGTGAGTGGACGTTGCACCCCTGCATGTGCCTTGTTCAAATTTATAATGTTTTCCGTTAGTTTGTTCCAATGTACAGTGTAATGTGCCATTTCTCCCGATTGCAGATGCCCAGACGAGTGGACGGCGTGGCACATTGCTACTCATACGCTTGGTTCCAAAAGCAGCAATTTAAAGCTAGAGCGGTCGCCTTGGTGGACAAATGGACGTATTTGCTCCTGGATGACCTCCCGAATAGGCGCTTGAAACGGACGGATAATACTCTACACTATGTGATACCTTCGAGTATCACGGCGGATGGTACGTTTATGATCCTATGAGATCACCCATGGTGTAAACTCGAGACTAACCCAACCTTCAGTGATAAACGGCATGAAAGTTCTTTCGAGAGAGAAGCTATGGGAGACATTCATGAACGTACTTCCTGAGAGTGACTCTCTCATGTGCCATTCGTAATTCTTAGGCCCGAAACAGCGTGATTTCGCTCTTGGCGATCTCTGTAACATACCATAACTAGCTTTGATTGATAGGCGCCCAAATCTTCACACGCGGTCACACTCGTACGACACTTCAAACTAAGCAACGAGTCGGCGAAACCAAACGGGAATCAGTTGATACAAGAGTTGAAGTTTCTTTCCACCGACCACCAGTCGATTGTTTGACTTCTTGGTCATTAATAGCGGGTCGCTTAGGCTCAGGGTCACACACCTAATTTTACGGTCCGGGCCAAGGTACCAGCCAAAATCTTCATCCGAGCCTATTCTATAATTCTCTATCGAACACGGCGCCTGTTCTCATCCCAAGCTATTTCGTAGCACATGTTACTGACATATTTTTGCCATTGAAGTTCGCCAAGCTGGTACGCAGATGCCCTTCCAGAGTTCTCTGAGTGCTTCCACATTTCAACTCTGTCAAAACGTGCGAGAGCGCTTCTCCAATGTTGCGCACGGGGCGATCAGCTGGCTTTGGTAAGATTGAATTTTTCTCCTGTTTGAGGGCGTTGTGGTCGTTTTGAAGCGTGTTTGATAGATCCTGTTTAGGTGGTCTCAGGGCTTGAAGGCTTGTGGATAGACGCCTAACTTCAAGGAAATCTGAGATATCGGTACAGATATGGCAGGGTTGCTGAATGGGGGGAGGATTGATGCGAGCCTTGCGAGGATGTTCGCGTATCAAAATTCAAGTCTGAAAGTACGGGGAACTAGTCATCCAATGCTCTGCTCTGCTCTGGAGCTGTACTCTCCCATAGCAACCAAATTTCAGGGTTTGGAGACGCTGAAACCCAGAGTTTGCTGATGTACCTTAGGTGCTCGATTGTGCTGCTTGTATCTTCAAGTTCCACCATTGACAAAAGCCGCTCTCCTCCTGACTTGTCATTCAAGCTCTCGTCGATTCACTCCTCAAAATGCGAAAGGCTAACGTTGGTCCGCTTGTCCACACCTTGACTTCTCCGGTTCCACATCTGTTATCGACAAACGAGGCACCCATGGTGAACGAGGAGCTCATCATTCACTCCTATATCAACGAACTCTCGGCCAAAGCTCTCAACTTTCAACCTTCAAATTGTGATAAATCGCACAATAAGAACCCACCGAGTTCAAGGGTTTATGGAAGCAGGATAACTCTTGCCGACCTCAGAAAATCCATATACACCCATAGAAGGGCCCTATACATCTCGAGGAGGATACCGACCGAACTTCTCGTCATAATCTTCACATTGGTGACAACTCAGGACGACGACGAGATGGCGAAACCGCCATGGATGATCGCACATACGTGCAGACGGTGGCGGATGATAGCCCTTGCTACTCCTGCACTTTGGCGATTCATCGAGGTGCGCGTAGTCGAAGGAGTGCATCCGAGTCACTCGCCGAAAAACATCATGGCGCTCATCCATAAGCTACTCAAGCTATCTGGCGCCGAGCCTCTTCAGATTACTTTCCATTGGAGTGCTGTTCGTTTGGACCCTCGTCCGATCTTCAATCCACTTATTTCCCACTACAAGAGATGGGAACTACTCTCGCTAACATCCCGCCGATTACCGCCATCTCTAATCATCAATCTCAACTATATTCACAACATGCCCCTCCTCAAATCTGTATCCTTGGACTTCACTGACCCCGAAAACGGTCTATCATATATGGCATACGATTTACTCGATGTTTCCACACGGTTGGAAAATTTATCTCTCGATGGTGTTCCTCCTCAGCATCTCAACGTAGATTGGGGCCGTTTGAAGCGATTTCGATCCTCATCTTGTGACCCTACGATCGTCACAACACTCATCAACCGTTCTCCTATATTGGAGCGCCTTGAATACCACCGGTCTGATACAATCCACCCATCACTCCTCCATGTGCAGATTCTCCCAGCGTTGACTCACTTGATTATTACTTACAACTCAATAGACTCTTCACGACTCCTTTTACGGCACCTGTCTCTTCCTCAATTAGAGCTGTTGGACATTCGTCATCCTAGGGACGCTCATGGGATATTCTCATCCATCTTACTCATGCTCGAGAACAGTGGTCGTACCTTTCGACGCACTGCGGTCGGGAGTAACAACATTACAAAGGCAGAAACATCTCTCGTGACCTATCATCCTCTTCGGTCCCTCTCATTCGAAAGTTCCCGGCCTACGGATACCCACATCAACAGCCTTGCTCATCTGGTGCCCGATCTCCGCGAACTTTCCATGCCGTTCCCTGAAGATCACCTTTTCGTTCCATTTACAACGAACGGATCGTTTCCCAGCCTAAAGTCTATCAACATTCCCCTCGGCTCAACTCCGGTGTCTGCACTCGGAGACGCTTTCCGAACCTTCATTGCTAAGCGTAGTGGGTTTAACAATGTTCAGTCGCAAAACGTTATCGCCAGGGAATGGGTCCCAATTGGCACTGATTCTGCAGCGGCCCTGGACAGGCCTTGCTGCTTGCAGTCGGTCAAGGTTATCTTTGACAAAAAGAAGGACTGCCACGACGCGATCGAAATACTGGAACGTGTCATGAACAAAACGCGCTACTTAGATTTATGGCCAGAGAATACTGATGACCAAAACCACGAGCAACCCGGCTCCTGCCATCCCGGGATCGAAGAAATGAGTCTTTGCTCCTGGATCACTTCCCGAATAGGCGCTTGAAACGGACGGATAATGTTCTACACTATGTGATACCTTCAAGTATTACGGCGGACGGTACGTTTCTATGAGATCGTCCATGGTGTAAACTCAAGACTAACCCAAACTTCAGTGATAAACGGCATGAAAGTCCTTTCGAGAGAGAAGCTATGGGAGATGTTTATGAACGTACTTCCTAAGAGTGACTCTCTCATGTGCCATTCGTAATTCTTAGGCTCGAAACAACGTGATCTTGCTCTTGGCGATCTCCGTAATACTAACATACCATAACTAGCTTTGATTGATAGGCGCCCAAATCTTCACACGTGGTCATACTCGTCAAACTAACTCGGCGAAACCAAACCGGAATCAGTTGATACAAGAGTTGAAGTTTCTTTCTACGGACCGCCGGTCGATTGTTTGACTTCTTGGTCAATAGTTGCGGGCCGCTTCAGGGTCACACACCTAATTTTACGGTCCGGGCCAAGGTACCAGCCAAAATCTTCATCCGAGCCTATTCTATGATTCTCTATCGAACACGGCGCCTGTTCTCATCCCAAGCTATTTTGTAGCACATGTCACTGACATATTTTTGCCATTGAAGTTCGCCAAGCTGGTAAGCAGATGCCCTTCCAGAGTTCTCTGAGTGCTTCCACATTTCAACTCTGTCAAAACGTGCGAGAGCGCTTCTCCAATGTTGCGCACGGGTCGATCAGCTGGCTTTGGTAAGATTGAATGTTTCTCCTGTATTTCCCCTGTTTGAGGGCGTTGTGGTCGTTTTGAAGCGGGTTTGATAGATCTTATTTAGGTGGTCTCAGGGCTTGAAGGCTTGTGGATAGACGCCTTGGTTGGGCGCTTATCTGCGGCACCGCCTCTTCTATTGTGTCAAGTTGTACTTCGTTACGGTTCTCTCCCTGAAGCAATTAGTTTGCACAATCGAGAAACCCTTCTACGAAGACAGCGGCTCGTGGCCTCGCGGCGGTAACGCATAATCCCCGGTAGGACGGAAGAATCACTGCGTCTATTGAGTCTAAAAGGAAGTCGATAATGAATTCCTAAAGGCCACATGGCTCGTCATGGCGCCGTCGACCTCTTACAAAAGCTGCATCTTCTAACAGCTATGGTTGCGAATTGGTTCGCATATCTTTCCCATCTTTATCTCGTTTAACTCCGTCAAATGTACTTGCGCCAGGTTCTAGCTGCACTGCCTGCACTGTTGGTAGCCACCTCTGCTGCAGCAGGGTCGGATATAGTCGCAAGGCAGGCCGCCACCAAAATCACCGTCAACTTGAGCACGAAATACCAGACGATGGATGGATTTGGATTCTCGGAGGCGTTCCAGAGGGCGAACCTCATCGTCAACCTTCAGGCCGCTAAGCAAAAGCAGGTCTTGGATATACTTTTCAGCAATACCACCGGGGCGGCCTTCTCCATCGTTCGCAACGGAATTGGCTCTACACCAAATTCCAATTCAGATTACATGAACTCCATCTTGCCCACCAGCCCTGGATCGCCCAGCGGGACGCCAAAATACGTGTGGGATGGCAAAGACAGTGGCCAACTATTCATCTCAAAAAAGGCTCAAGAGTACGGCGTCAAGACTTTCTATGGCAACGCATGGAGCGCTCCAGGATTCATGAAGACTAACAACAACGATATGAATGGCGGCTCTCTGTGCGGAGTAAGTGGTGCGTCGTGCTCGAGTGGAGATTGGAAGCAGGCGTACGCGAATTACTTGGTGCAATACATCAAGTTCTACCAGGATGAGGGTATAAATGTGACGCATATTGGTTTCCTGAACGAACCAGAGCTAACGTGAGTGTTTTTATTAACACTGCAACAAATGTCTAAGGTGCGAAACAGCACCTCATACGCCTCCATGCGTTCATCAGGCCAACAAGCCGCGGATTTCATCAAAGTCCTCTACCCAACTCTCAAAGCAGCCAACTTCTCTGACGTCAAAATCGCTTGTTGCGACGCGGAGGGCTGGGGCACGCAAAACCAGATGGCAGGTCAACTCAGGTCCTCTGGCGTGGAAGACATGGTCGGCCTCATCACATCGCACGAATACACCGGGCGAGCCAACAGCGTCATCAGCACTAAAGCCAAAGTCTGGCAGACCGAGTACGCGGACTTGAACGGCGGGTGGACGACAGCATGGTACAGTGGCGGTGGGGCGGGCGAGGGGCTCACATGGGCGCAGAACATCTATACGGCCGTAGTCAACGCAAATTGCAGCGGATACTTGGCGTGGGTGGGGACACAGGGTGGAGGCACCAACGAGAAGCTTATCCTGATCAACGGCCAGGATGTAACGGTGTCGAAGCGTCTGTGGGCATTCGCGAACTGGAGCCGCTTTGTACGCCCAGGTGCTGTGCGCGTGCAGACGTCAGGAGGAAGCTTGCGGACGAGTGCGTTCCAGAATGTCGATGGGTCGGTTGCGGTGCAGGTTATCAATACGGGAGGCTCGGCTGCGACGGTGAACATTGCGGTGACGGGGCTCACTGGCACGAATGTCACGGCATGGCTCACAGATAATACCCACGATTTGAGCACAACTCCCGCGACCATCGCGGCGGATGGGACAGTCAGTGGGTCTGTTCCGACTAGGGCGATGGTGAGCTTCGTGATAACTGCCTAGTAAAGAGTCCACAATATAACTTGCCAATTCATGGTATGCATATCGAATTCCTGAGAGTGGTCCTTCATATGCCATTCTTGATATTCTGGACACGGAATCGTTGAATTCACTTTTAAATAACAAGCGCTCGATAAGCGCCCAAATCTGCACACGTGACCAAGAGGATAGGTATGCCATATAACAACGTCTTCCATACATAGCTTAGGAGCTCATCAGTGCTACCCTTCTCTGTAGGTTGATTAGCACTCGCAATTGTGCATTAGAAAATATAACGCTAGACTCACTGAAGAGATCAGTCGTGTAAGTATTGAAACCAAAGATGTCTGAAGATCCTTTTACCACCTAGATCGTTCTTCCGCTGAAAAATCAAGAAGTCGGTTTCCTAGCATATCTTTGAGCGAAGTTAGATAGTGGCCCTTGTAAATGGGTCAGCAAGCCATCCAAGGCGGGTATCCAGCGCTCGCTGAGCTGCTCTTATGTTTAGATCAAGAGAATGTCAGTGGCAGGTGTAAAGTACAAGCATGCGAAGGAATGAGATAGTGACCAACTCCTCTGTATGTTGATGTAGGTGAAATATCGCCAGAGGACTAGCGAGAAGACTTACATATATGGTTCGGTCGAAGAATTTCCTCCGTTCTTCTTGCTCGATCAACCTGGAGCATAGATTTAGTAGCCATACCCCAGACAGGACACATACCAAGGACCACCCTACTCAGTATACATTAGAGACGTCCAAGTCTAGAAAACAGGAGGGTAAAACACTGCTTGACAATGTCCCCATAGCCATTGAAAGCCGTCTAGTGATGCAGGATAACTTATCCAGTACGTTTGATTAGTACAATGACTTGCCGTGAACAAAATCATCGATGATGCGTCAGTCGAGTCAACCACCATAACGGTCATGTAACGCTTGTGAAAGGTCCCAATGATAGAGTGTCTACCGTCAACCTTGAGAAATCGCGTAGACGCCTTGTGACATACTTACAATAATTCCAGCATGTGGGGCCGAGTTTGACGTTGACAATCCTCGACCAAGAAAGCGAGAATCTATATGCATTGGCTCCGTATGACTTGATCAGTGCCTTTTCCTCTTTCCATCAGTATCAGTTGAATAATTTACTGCAGTGTCTCCTGAAAGTCCGTCGGCGGTGTTCTTGACTCCAGAGCTGGAATCAGGGCAGGTGATTGTGTCCCAGTTTCCAGACGATGCGCGGTTCATCACTGCTGGACTGCCTTCAATCTGGTAGGCCGCTAGTACAATGATGTAAGACTTCTGAGAACATTGGGTTTCGGATGAGATTGATAGAGCACCTGCCGGAATGATAGCGTACCACTGTCCTGGTTGTTATAACTTATTGTAGTGCCTTGCGAACACACATGAAGCGCATTCGAGCTATATAGAGTAACTTGGTCTGACAACTCCGATATCCACCATGATAGAAAGGGTCTTGACAATCGTTCATTACCTACGATTCCATGGTTTATTCGTTTTGGCCCATGATGACCGAGGTTGATGAGTCGTGTGAAAACAATTATCTGCACCGACCTTGAAGAAGTTGGTTTCCACTCCCATCCATCGAAGTTTAGGTCACCAATACCTTCGGTAGTGTTTCAATACACCCAGCCTGGGTGATATGGCACAACACTTTTCCACACAGCCATAACCCAGGGTGAACAGCGCCAACACCGCCTCAGTATCACATCTTTTATATGTTATATCACCACCATTCCACACCAGCAAGAACGACTGCCCTTCAGCGCCATGGTGGATGTTTCTGGACTTCCTGCTGTGGCCCCTGAACTCCTCGAAATTATCTGTGAATATGTCAGTACTAAAAAATTATTCGCCATTGCATGCAGCTTTTGCTGACCAGAGATACACTTCTCAGTTGGACCTCAGCGCTCTCAAGGAGCTACGCCTCACTTGCAAGCGTCTTGGTTATGCGTTGCTTCCGCGCGTTTTGCGCTCAATTACCATCGATGTGAAGCAGTCTACATGTGAGACCGAGGTCGCAAAACTGCGCGCAATGGCATCTGGAGACAGTGGTGCCTCGGTTGCAACCAACGAGCTTACTATCCGTGGTCTTTCTCCAACTTACCGTCCTTGGCACCAGTATAGGCTGAAGGAATATCTCTTCAAGGCACTAACATCGTTCAAGAATGTCAGGACGATAACGTTAGTACATGACCCCCCTACCAGCGACCTAGTTCTGATACCTGATACCTTCCAGCTGGAATCCCCAACGGCACGACAAAGACTGGGCCCACACTATCGTCATGTCCGCTTTGAAGACTCTCCCCAGTCTCCAAACCCTCACTATCAATGCCACGTACTGCAAGATCCCTCTCAAACTCAATAAAATCTCAGGCCTTTCCACTATTTCCTTGAAGAATGACGACGCAGACTTCTCTGAAAAAACCCTGGAAGCTCTCGCCAAGATGGTGGCCAACTCCCCACAGCTTACTTCAATCGATCTCCTGTCTGGTTTATCCTCAAGGAAATCGAGATCATATAAACACAGCTTACACTATCTCCTTAAGCACTATCCTAAAGACGCTGCGCCACTTCGCTTGCACCATCTCGGCCTAGATGGATGCTATCTTCGGCTGGACAGCACCACCCTCCCGCATTTGAGGTCGCTGAAGTCTCTCCGACTCACTCGCATCATCGATCCTTACGCCCCATCTCACGGAAGCCTAGGGGCAAACATCGACGGCACCAATCAACTTAAGCAAGTCGGCAGCTCTTATGAAGACTTGTGGAAGATCATGGAAAATAAAGGCATATGGCTAGAAAGGATCGACCACGATGATGTGTGCCCTGAATTTCAACAGTACCTCGCCACATACTCTAGTCTCAAAATTCTGAGGTTGATCCCTGACACACGGTATAAAGGTGCAACATATTTAAAGGAGCAATCGAAGCATTTCTTCGACAATTCTGGCCCGCTTCTCCGCCATAGTCAAAACTTGGAGGAACTCATCATCAAGCCACGTTATGAAGGTGGTTGGTGTTTCGACATGTATTCGTCATCGGAAAGTCTTTCTGCCTGCGTGAAACTCAAGAAGCTTGGAATCTGTGTGCTCGCGCATCAGGTGCTCCACCAGCAAGAAGAGCATACTACCGACATGTTGCATATTGATGACCTGTCCGCGTCATTATACTCCAACGAAGCAGGTCCAAAGCGGTTAGCGACTGAGAACGCCATCGTGAGTGACTTTCCCCCCGGCTTGAACTTACACAATTCCTTACTGGATCTTGTTCAGCGATCACTCCTTGATACTGTAATTCCAAGGATGCCAAATCTGGAGGCCCTCAAAATATTCTCCGCACCATCAGAGTATTCGCGCACTGCTTGGTGTGGTACAGGGATGTTGGATCGCACTCATGTCGTCCAATCCGAGATGATGCAAACTGCAACGAGCTATATAGCTCCAGCATCAATCCAGCAGCTACCATCGTTGGCCATACAAACTGGCAGCTATGATTCGGACACAGTTTTTATCGCGAAAAGGAATGTGGACGACGCTGGTGAAAATTTGGGATTGATGTATGTAAAGTTTGACAGCTGAACCTCAAACGACGATTACTCTAGTTATACCATCTCAACAAATGTCTTTGTGGAAGGGTAGTGGGACGCGATGGTCCTTTGGTGTGCCGACGACGAAAGGAGGAAGGGTAGCGTAGATATATCGGATTGCTGGGATGATAATGACGTTATACCTAGAGTGATGCCTGGCAGCTCCCCGGCGTCGTCGTTGTCGTGAAGCCATGATTCGAGCACGACGATGTGACGAGTTATACAGTATAACAACTGGTCAAGCTACTTCAATAACTTGCCTCACCTCAGAATGGTCCTACATCGTAATGTCTCAGCAACTTACGGTTGGGACACGACTTCTTAGTTATACAATCATTATCCCAGCAAGTACGAGTGTACTAAAATGTTTCAAGATGTCTCGGTTGGGTCACCCTTTTCTCCATCCATACTTCCTATGCCTTAGTAGGCCACTTCATTGTGAGAAGATAAAGTAAATGAGAAACTACCTAGAACACTACTCATACTGTACATTTTGATTGTTACGACTTAACGCAGTTCGAATTCATGACGCACGGCATCATGAAGAAAACACGATCGCGAACGGTTCATTATCATAGCTCTTCCTCGTCTCCAAACGGATCCCAGACTTCACCCTCCTTCAGTATAGGTCGGACGAACTCTGTATCATCATCGTCGTCGTCCTCTTCCAACTCGTCCACCTCCTCTTCGGCACCCTTAGCCTTGGCCTTGGCCTTAGCTCTAGCCTTCTCCTCCTCATCTTCATCAGCCTCGCATAAATACTTCTCCTTTTTCACCTTCTCCAGCCTCCGCTCCAAACGCTTTATTCTTAACCGATGTTTCCTCGCCTTGGGAGGGGCTGGCGTCACCGTATACTTCCTGTTAGGGTAATGCGACGCGATGATGCTCGAGTGTGACGAGGGTGAAAGTGGATCCAGGAAGGGCAGCGCAGACAAATCGGATTGTTGTGATGATTCCGAGGACAGCGCG
>Ga0247742_10001704_pt1 | contig 14943 bp, 17 predicted proteins | sample UWRJL208509C2_FD_180944 | JGI IMG/M metagenome (GOLD analysis project Ga0247742, IMG submission 180944) | Plant litter microbial communities from Arlington Agricultural Research Station in Wisconsin, United States - UWRJ-L208-509C-2 | ecosystem: Environmental > Terrestrial > Plant litter >...
AAGCAAGAGTCGGAACTCTTCGAGGAGATGGTGCAGATTGGTGAGGCGGTGAAGCCGGATATGACTGTGCTGATTTTGGATGCTAGTATTGGTGAGTGCAACTCAGGTGTCCTTGGAAGCATTCTAAAGCTGTCCGAAACCAGGTCAGGCTGCTGAGGCCCAGAGTCGTGCATTTAAAGACTCGGCTGACTTTGGAGCCATCATCGTGACCAAGATGGACGGACATGCAAAAGGTGGAGGTGCCATTTCTGCGTACGCCCTCTGCACCATGTACTATCTACTTTTTCTGACGTCCTTTCTAAAGCGTTGCAGCGACAAAAACACCTATCATCTTCCTTGGAGTTGGAGAGCACTTGCACGATCTAGATCGTTTCTCGCCGCAGCCTTTCATTTCCAAGCTACTCGGTTTGGGAGATATGCAAGGTCTAATGGAACACATGCAAGACCTTGCAACACAGAATCCTGACAAGCAAAAGGAGATGGCCAAAAAGCTCGAGGAAGGTAAGCTGAGTATCCGGGATTGGCGAGAGCAGATATCGAATGTCATGAACATGTCAGTTCCCTCCACCCGTCCGCTTTTCGACAACTGATTAGGATATTGTAGGGGCCCAATTTCGAAGATCGCTTCTATGATTCCAGGTCTACCCCAAGATCTTCTACAAGGATCTGACGAGGAAGGCTCACAGCGGATGAAACGTATGATCTACATCACAGACAGCATGACGGCTGGTGAGCTCGACTCGGATGGTTCACCGTTCATGGATATGGGGAAAGACGGTAAACCCATTGGTCTGACATGGCGCGTCACCCGCGTCGCTCGGGGAAGCGGAACGAGCGTCCGGGAGGTCGAGGAGCTGCTTTGTCAGTACCGTATGATGGCGAACATGGCGAAGCAAGCTGGGGGGAAGAATGGCTGGTACGTTGCGCTCAAGTTCGGCTCTGCATCGTTATCTCTGACGGGAGTTTGACAGGCTGTCGGCAATGCAGAAAATGCAGAGCGCCGCAGGTGGCAAGGGCCGTGGAGCAGGAGGAATGCCAACGCCTGCTCAAATACAGGCAATGCAGGTAGGCTTAGAGTTCACTTCGGCATGTTCATGGCAGATACTGATGCGTGCCAGCGCGCAATGCCACCCGGCATGCTCCAGAACATGCAACGACAGATGAGAGGCGGCGGCGGCATGCAGGAGATGATGAAGGCAATGATGCAAGGTCAAGGAGGAGACCAGTTTGACATGGAGGAGATGGAACGTGAGTACCTACGGCTGCTGTACGGAGATGAACAGGCTGACTGACAGCACACAGGAATGATGTCGCAGATGGGCGGACTTGGAGGAGGCTTGGGTGGTCTTGCCGGCTTAGCAGGTGGAATGCCAGGCATGGGCGGTATGGGAGATCTTATGAAGATGATGGGCATGGGTGGTGGAGCAGGTGGACGGTCGTAGATATCTAATACGTGTATTATACTGGCACAACTATTCGGGAATTCAAACTATCACTCTCCCTTCCGCAAAGCCTTTTTTTGGGACGAGGCAGCAGCCGTGTTACCAAAGAGAAATGCGGAAGTATGTTTATCAGCTCCGGTTGTCTTTGAGATAGAGCCTGCGTTGGCAAAGACAATCTACAGCGGACCTCGTTCAGTGACTGCGCTCCTCCTGGCAACTGCGCACGACTTACCGCCCACAGACCCCACAACCCAACGACGAGGTTGATGAGGAAGACGATGGTTGCGAGTGCACCGACACTCTTGGTGTTCCAGGCGAGGAATGCGCACAAGTTCGCCGCAATGGTCACTGGTGCCAAGAGGGGCTGCGTAGTTGCAGCATCCTCGGGAGACGGCAATGGTGGCTTGCTCGACGGCACCTGGAGAGACATGAGTAGATGAACAAGACACCATGGACGACACCGACATTGAGCAGCAGTGTTATTGCGAGTGCTGTGAGGTATACACCAAAGTGGAGCGCCAGAAAGGCCTCGAGACCGGTGAGCTTTGTGCGCTGGTCACTGGACGCCGACTGGGAAAGAAAGAGCAAGAAGCTGGGGAAGAGTGTGAGTGCGCTGGCAAGAGTAGCGAGGAGACCGGCGGCGAGCCAGGACCAGACAGCGAGCGAAGAGTTGTTGTTAGAGATGGGAGTCATCATTTACAATGTCAAAACCCGGTTTGGCTATGGACGACATCCACCAAGGTCCCGTTGAGGTCGTCGCCGATGACCACACAGACACCTTTTTCCGCAACATCCACGGTCGCACACTCAACACCCTCAACAAATCCTACCTCCTCCCCGTCGACCAAGATGAGGTCAAGGTAGGTTTTTCACACATACCAGCGCCAATATATGCTAAAAATTACCCCCTAGCGCTCGGAAATTCATCACCGTTTGGTCCAGTTCCTCTTCAAGGGCAAAAATTATGTCGGCCCAGTCAAAGAGGCACTACAATTTGGTCAACAGCGTAGAGGCACGTTCCACGTTGATCAGATCTGTTTCTCGTACTGATCTCGTAATTCTTGACCTAGTTCTTGACCTAGGGACAGGGTGTGGTGCATGGTCGGTCACACAGTTCCGACCTTGATGCTCTGCTCATCACCATCCTAGGGCAATAGACATCGCTGATGAATTTCCTCGCGTCGAGGTTATCGCAGTCGACCTCGCACCCATCCAGCCTCGGTGCGTTCACGCTCCCGAATAACATCCCGTTCATCTACTAACATGCGCTTCCCCTTCGCAGACAGGTACCTCCGAATTGCACGTAGGCACCTCCGGTCTTAAGATAACCCCTGTTCCTATTTATCGACGTGACGTCTTACAGGTTCGAACTCTGCGACCTTGACCAATGGAACATCCCGTACCCTGACTCTCACTTTGACTTTATTCATGCCCGGTCACTGCACATCGGCGTATGTGGTTTATTTTCGCGTTCTTTCGCGTGAATCAGTCTGAGAATGTTCTAGATCCACGACTATCCTCGTTTTCTACGCGAAATCGCGCGTCTTCTACGTCCAGGCGGTCTAGTTCTCCTCATCGAGCCCACTCTGAAACCCTGTCCACCACCTCCGCCTCAGCATCCCATGAAAGGTTGGACCGAGCTCTGGGACACCTACCGAGCGTGTCTACAAAGCCAATCTGTGGATGTGACCGTTCCAGAACGTCTGCCAGACCTATTAGCAGCGACTGCTGCATTCGAGAACATCATCACCCGCGACGGGAATGTGCCCGTCGGCTTCTGGCCACAAGGTTGTTCCATTTATTTAATATCGCCTGTATTTTGAATTTTTTGTTGATTGTTACTATCCATCATGTAGATCAATATCTACTCTCTGTAGGACAGCTCCAGTGGATGGATTACGAATTGTTTCTGCCTGCCCTGCGGCCGTTTTTTCTGTGTTCGGGCCTGCCGCCCTCAACTGTTGACCGTCTGATCAAGGAAGCGCAGCACGATCTCTACTACCCTCCTTTCTCACCGTCTACCCAGTTGCACATCGCTCACGCGTCAAAAAGGCTTTGACGCGCCTCGTTTACCTCACCAGGACTAACTCATTTGTACGTTTAGCACTCCCTGCATTTCACTCTCCTTTCACCGTTTGTACATTGCAACATCATACTAGACTCTTTCATCGGAATACTCTTCTCACTTTACTAATGTACAAAATCCTACAATTTTTATGTTGTCAATAGGCAGCTAGAAACGTTCATTTTAGAGAAAGTCGATTCGCGAAATTACCCTCAGACCGGCCCTGATTCATTGCGATCCTTGACACGTTTAAATGGACCAACAAGTAATTACTTTATTGACAAGATGCAGCATAACGTGGCTAATACCCGAGCCACGGATCGGGTCATTTTGGTAGGCGCTAATGTCCAAGAGCCGGCGCCTCTTATAAGCGCTCTCATCACCGCCGTGATTAGTCAAATTTGGTGACGGTTGTGGTCACGACTGCCGCTCGCAGCGCTCGAAGTCATTCCCATTCGTTGTCAAGGAATGAGCTCATACACAGCTTTCTGTCGGAGGTATATACCGTACAGTGCTCCAGTTATGTTGCAATTGGCTCTCGGGCATTAGATTGTAGTTCGGTTCCGGATGTCTGCACCAGATGGGGTGAAAGGAAAAATATCAACGTATTTTTCAAATAAGCCATGGCCTGGAAATCATGATCACACCTGCGAGTCTAAGTGTTTCGACTCAAAGATGATTTTGTTATATCAACTCAAATTGGAATATTCAGCCAGAACACCTTCAAGATTCACTAGTCCGTGATTGAGAGAGTGCTGAACTAAAGACAGCCTCAAGGGGAAGTTGTCACCGCTCAAGGTCATCGGGAAGGCATATAACGTATGCCTCTCGCTATTGTGTTATTTTATCTTTGAACATGGACTTAATTGTGGGGCGGCTGAAAAAGCTCCAGTCTTCGTAGAGAGCCTTCCGCTAGGCCTTAGGTAAAGATTGATTTACTAACTTATCCAGTGGTAAAATGAGAAGCAAGGCCCGTCGAGAATCGAATGCTGAAAGTACTTCAGGCGTAAGAGCACGTTCCTTACAGAGATGGTACCCCCTTTTCAAGTTTAATTTCTCCTCTCTCGGGCGGAGAAGTCGTAAGGCTCCCGAACAGTGTTTCAACGGCAAGTACAGGTGTATGTGGGTTTCGTATTGGCTGCCTTAGGTTGATTGGCTGCAAGCTTATGACTCTGAGATCCTGCGATTTACCGCAGTGCGGAAACTAAGAACAGGCAACAGCGGGGGGTCAGGAATTAGTATGATCCTTCCGACTGAACACATTTACAGCCGGTACGCCCCCAGCCCTTGACTCCGCCATTTCCTAACAAGGTAAGATTCTGTTTGTTTTGCTCCGAATTGTGAATAACGACTTATCGATAGGTGCTGATCTGCAGATACAGGGGATGCTGGGTTAGAGGTTTGCACTTATTACGAGATACATATATGACTCTGCGGTTATGCAATGCCTCGCGTAGATGGCCAATTCGGGGCAATACCATTCGTCTGGAACTTGGAAGGTCGGTCTAGACTGGTCGCCGTTGAGCTTGCTTTGTCTGATAGATGGATCGTCAGAATAACATCTCGGAATTTTTGAATGTATCTAGCAAGAATTTAAGATTGATAAGTCGTAATTGGCGGTGCTCCGGACCGCATGTTTTCCCACTGGCCCAGAGACCTCGGGAAGGCTAGCCATTTTAGGCTTTTATGAGTGCTGAGGCCGCTGACTAATACTTCGCTAACCCCAAAAGGACAATTTAGACTTTTGTGATTGATCGACGACGATAATTGCGCAGTTGGATTCGATCCTGTTTTTCACTGTATGGTGGGAGTCAGCTTTGATCAAGCATAAGGCGGCATAGCCCTGAAGGCACTGTCGGAGGTGACCATCGGGCGACCATGGTGTGCGATGACCCTGATTGCTTTAATATTATAAAAGACCTAACGGCCTCTGCCAACTTCACCACTCAGACCTGATGAACCCCACACATATATGCGTAAACCTCTTCAACGATCTAGGAAAAGCCGAACTCAAGAGCGAAAAGTTCGATGTGAACGGCGATTGTATCGAGATGTTCAACCATGTGGTTGAATTTAAATCGGAAGGCTCAGCGTATATCGTGAATGGGGTCAGGAGCCAGGTTTCCGAGAATGCATTGGGGGTACCAGCCAGTGAATTGTCTATTCATGAAGGAAGGCCACGCGCGGCCAACCCTGCCGGTCAACATTCAAATTGTCATCATTTGGGCGGTTACCCTACTCTCTCAGGTGCTGGTGTGTCTCCACCTTCGATTATCGACATCGTGTATAACTTCCTTAATATTTACAGCGAATGCCTCCTCATCCAATCCAAACCACAGCAATTTCAGCTCTACATCTCGTTACTTCACACCAGCCGATCATGATCGCTCGCATTCCCGTCACCCGGTCCAAGACCAGTACACCTTTGGTCCTGCGTCCACTGGATACGACCACAATACCGGATATGACTACGACAGCCCAGGAAAGAGAGGAAAATACGAGGCTAGAGTAAATCAGCGAAAAGCCAGATATAGCCGGCCATATGTATATGTCCCACCGCACCTTCAAGTTGATCTTGGACCACTATGTGCTCACGATTTCCCGCGCTCGCGGGCTTGGAAGAAGGACCATGAAGGATTGGTTTCTCTTACGAAGTCGACAGCTGTTCGTCGCCCCACTCATCACCGCACTGTGCGGCCCCGAATACATGCTCCATAGGCAAGACTTCATGTTCACCTTGCCGACGAGGACGCAGGCAACCGTCAGCTACGGCCCAATCATCGTCCAGACACACCTAGTTCATAATATTAACACCAATGTCGTCAACGCACAACCTTCAAGTGGGACTCCTGCAGAAGGATGTTGGAGATCTGGAAACCTTGCGCGATGTCGAGGATTATAACAGTCACTTCCGTACCCATCCATATTTTTCTTTCTCCATTTTCCCTTTCAACGCCTATTGGATAATCCCCCCCTTTTCTCAAAATACGATAAATTACAGATATACATCACCTCCGACATTTTTCTTTCTGTTGTTTCTTTTGCTACTTTTTGGCACTACGTAGCCCTAGGTCTTAGCGCGTCTTAGCACTAGTTCGGTTGTTGCAATCATGTATATGCCACGGACTTTTCTTTTTTTTAAAAAAAAATTTGCACCCCGTTCTTGTTTGTATGTCGGAACTTTGGATTGTAATACACTCCTCAGCCTTGAGCACACTGCCTCTTCCTCTTTCGACCTCAACGCCTATCGAGAGCTCTGCCAGCCTGAATACCAAAGTAACCCTCCGTATATTGGGTGGCTAAATACTCAGACACTGCCTACATAAACCGAGGTGGCTGATACGGCTGACACCTTGCAGCATGCCTGATAAGACTTACGCCACTGATACATGCAAAATGATGGATGGGACACTTTCGTCACCAATACAAGACCGAAAATGTGAAGGTCATGATACATATCAGCCCATATTAGATTATATATACACGCTTTTTCTAGGTTTTCCGACATCCCAGCTCTTGCGGCCTTCACCTTCGGACAACTTTTGTCCGTGGTATCCACTTTTGCTCATTACGCCATACATAACATCAACACTTAGGTCTTCTGCATCTCGTACGGAGGATCCATACAATTATTACCATAGTACTTTGTAGTATTGTTTTTAAATTGAAGATAGTCTCTTCAAGCTATTTAGTTCACATGGGCGCCACATGGGCGCCTATTGAGCTATTATCAGCACTAACCACATGAAACGCGGCCGCCTGAACATTAAAGTAACCCTCAGTACAGTGGATGGCCAAATACTCAGACACCGACGCCTTGCAGCATGCCTACGCCACCGATACATGCAAAATGATGGTTGGGGTACTTTCGTCACCAATACAAGACTGAAAATGGGAAAGTCATGATACATACATACATATCGATCCGTAGTAAATTATATACGCTTTCCCGACAAGTGGGTTTTTCCCCCCTGGTCCAGAGACTTCGGGAAGAGTCGAAGACGTAGCTGTCGCGCTGCGCTCCTTCAGGCGATACCGTGCTAACGATACCAAGGGTATGGAAAACGTGCAGCGTATGCATATTTTCGACAAGATGACTCGAGTCATACTCAGTCCTGCTTTTCAATAGGGGTGAACTATGGTGGGAGTCAGTCTTTGCATGAGGCAACATATCCCCGAAGGCTCTGTCGAATAGACATGACCATGGACTCATCGGGCGTCCGTGGCAAGCGACGACCCTGATTGCTTTATCATGAAAGATCTCCTAACGACTGCCAACTTCGCCACCCGACCCTCAGACCTGATGAACGCCACACCTAGATGCGTAAACCTCTTCAACGACCTAGGAAAAGCCGAACTCAAGAGCGAAAAGTTCGATGTGAACCGGCGATTGCATCGAAATGTTCAATCATGTGCGCGAGTTTAAATCGGAAGGCTCGACGTATGTCGTGAATGGTTCCAGAGGCGAGGTTTCCGGGAATGCATTAGGAGTATCACCAGCCAGTGAATGGTCTATGCATGAAGGAAGACCAGGCGCGACCAACCCACATTCAAATTGTCATCATTTGGGTGGTTACCCTACTCTCTCACGTGCCGGTATGCGTCTCCCCCTTCAATTATCTACCTCACGTATAACTTCCACTTGATCTTCACAGCTGACGCCTCCTCGTCCCATCCAAACGACAGCAGTTTCAGCTCTCCATCTCGTTACAACTTCACAACCGATCATAATCGTTCGCATTCCCGTTTCCCGATCCAAGACCACACCCTTGGTTATGCGTCTACTGCCAGTGGATACAGCTACGATACTGGATATAGCTACGATACTGGATATAGCTACGATATTGGGGAAGGCGGCTACGATACTGGATACGGCGGCTATAATATTGGATACGGCTACGACCGCTCAGAAAGGAGGCGTCAATCTGAGGCTAGAGTAAATCACCGGAAAACCAGATCTAGCCAGCCATATGCCCCACCGCTCCTTGATCTTGAACCACTATTTACTCTCTACTCCCCACGTCCGCGGGCTTGGAGGGACCATGAAGGAAAGGTTTCTCTTCCAGAGTCGATGCGGTTCGCCGCTCCCACTTACCACCGCGCTAAGTGGTCCCGAAGATATGTCTCATAGGCAAGAATGCAGGCACGCCACCAGCTCGACAAGGACGCACCCACCTGTCAATAGCCACATCCACCGCGTTTTCTGGGGGCATTATAGCCCAATCATCGTTCAGACACACCCAGTTCATTAACTCTCAGTCTTGTCACTCCACATGAATATCACAAGTTACTCAACTTCCACCTATCTGTTACCACCGGTTCATCTAGACGTCGGTATCGTCCCTCCGAGCGACCGGGACGGATTTGTAGACTGCTGACAGAGGATGTTGGGGAGCTGGATACCCTGTGCGATGCAGTGTGGAGGATTGTAAGAATTGTCTCCATACCCGTTCATCTTTTGCTTCCTCTAATGTCCCTATTTGATACCTTTCACGATGACATTCTTTTACTGCCACCTCCCCTCTCCTTTTTTCGTAAACCGCAATTATACCTCATCCCCGATATCTTTTCTTCATGTTGATTTTTGGTATTTGTTTATTACACCCTTCGTTGTTTGCTTGCGGTTATGTATACTTATACGGATCGTCACTCGGATCCATAACAGTTGAACCCTCAGGACCTATACTTTTGATAATCCATAACCCTTATAGCTTTAGTTCACTCCATCTACCGACTTGGTTCACAGAGAATTACCTTGCTCGCAAGTTTGTTGTAGTACTTGGGTCTCTAAAAATTCCCTGAGGTTTCCTCGCTCTCGTGGCTGTGCTCACGGTGCTTTTCCTTCCGCTCGTCTCGACCGCGAGCAGGCGCATATTTTTGTTGTACCGTGCGTCTCGCGCCTTTTGCCTCTGTCTCTGCTTTCATCTTTCACCTCCTCTAGGCAGTATAGACATTCCGGCATGGGCTCACCCAGTCTTGTCGACGAGATCTTCTCAATCTCAGGACACCAACTGGTATCAGGCGTCTGGAAGCAGACGTAGGAAGGACGTAGGCACCAGCATCGAACCAGTTCCGGGGTTGGGTAATCTCACCAACGGACAATAGGCTCGAGTCACCCTGGCTATCAGGGTATTGGTCCTGCGTTCTTGTCTGCCTTTGGCCATGCAATGAGCGATAGGCTCATCTGTTTTTTATTGTGTGGTGGGCGATATGCCCTTCCCTCTGACTGTGTGACAAGTGATAGGCTCAGTCTACCTTTAGGTCGTACCTCGAGCGATAGGCCCCCCATGGTTTTTGGTCGTGCAGCGGACAAAGGCCCGGCCGCCTTGGTGAACAGTGGGCAAGGTTGACCATTATTCTGACCATTCAGCGCATGAAGGTTCTTCTGCTGTTGTTGAGTGACGAACAATCGGTTACTTATTGACAAAGCGCTTCCTTTTGGTTGGGCTGGCGGCGCAACATGCCATGCTGCAGTTCATGTTCTGCTCGCCATACTCCCGTTTACGAGTAGCTCCAGCCACATGCTGTGCCTGCCGCCTCAGGTGACCAACTTGGCAGCACGCTGCGCCAGCTGTACTGGCGTCGTGACTGCTTGCAACTCCTCTCTCTATGGAAAGTTCTCGTAACTATTCATTTCTTGTCTTTCAACTGCAACATGTGTTTTTATCTTCGCGTAGAATACTTCCTTTGTGCGATGGAATGGGAATGGTACGTGTACTGTAGGACAGTGATCGGTTATCGAGGATGAGTAAGCCTGTCGAGGGATATGAAACTGAGCTCATCTACACCGTGTAGATTACAATACCGACGGTGAATGCCTCGCACCCCACTTTCTTTCGGGGTGGCACAACTGCATCCGAGGGGAAGGTGTGCTTATCATGTGCCCACTGCCAACATAAACGCTAGCACAGATGCCAATGAACTTCATTTACAATCATCTCCGGGCTGTACGGGATGGTACATCGAACGTGATTTCCATTTTGAAACTCGCCATGACAGCGTTTCTTCATAAGTTTTCAGAGCATTTTGCATCCCTTCTATCTGGGTGCCTTATTTCCGAGCCGAGCCGAGTTGGGTAACTTGCCCAGCTCACGAGTTTTGTGTAGGTAAATATTCGAAGGCACCTATATATACTATACTGAAGATTAAAGAGCATCTCTACGGGAACATTTGAGGAGGATTCGTAGATCATACGTAAATCATATGGTTGCACGTATAGGTCAGACTTACACTGAAGACATGGAATGATCGTGTTCGTGGAGTATAATAGACGGTATCTAATGAAAACGTACTTAGGTCATAAACCAGAGGGGCCTCAGGGGCCAACAGGGACTTACTATGGTGAGATCATCTCGTCAGAGGCGGTGGATGAGCCGACGAATAAGTGTTTCCACTCCGAGTAATTGAGTCGTTTGAGGTTAAGACTACAACCACTAAGTGGTGAGAGAGAAAACGCCAAAGCGCCTTGTATGCAAAGTGTAATGCGCATATAGTGTGTGTTGCTTCCTCCCCCTCTTCCGTTCAAATCGGGGATTGATGTCGCCCTCGCTGGAAATTCAAGTGCAATCCTCAAGATTAAGGGACAGGCAACTTGAGAAGGTAATTAACTGCAGCTTTATAGCCGAGTTGAACTGAGTTGAACCGTGGAAACACTATTAGCCCCAACTTTGGAGGCATTAGGCGCCTGCCGAAATGTAACAATTGGCGCTGGGAAGGCTGTAGATAAGCGGAACCTCAGTGGTTAGTTTCTTGATGCATTACGAATACTCTCCGTATCAGGCTTCCATCAGAATCTAGCTCAAACCATGTACTTGTTGTCAGACTGTCCTCGATTTCCGACACCGAACGTCCCTGTTGCATGATCCCCTTCTTATCAAGAGCACCAAGAAAAGAGACTCTTTGTGACAAACTATGCGTTACGTGTTGACGGCTACATGCAAGCGGTACCTTGGATTCGGCATTCGGGTGATGTAACACGATGCATGTGTACATTTACTATAAAAGAAACGGGATCCTTCCTTACATCTAATAAAGGCCTCTACCAACCGGACTCCACTCAATCCCCCAGCTAGTGATACAAATGCCTAAATGCGTAAACGCCTGGAATGACACAGCAAAGCTCAGCTTCAAAGACAGTAAAGTGATAATGAACGGCGATCACGTCCACATGTTCACAAATATGGAAGACTTCAAGTCGGAGGGGTCGTCGTACATCGTTAATGCGGCCAGTGTCGAGAGCTCTGGAGATGCATCCAAAGTATTACAAGGTGCCCGTGAGAGAGCGCACGCAGGCAGTTCTGGTAAACGAACTCAGGATGTGGTCACGTAAAGCTGATGGGCTTTTAGGATTTCCCTACTCTCCATCAGGAGGAGGTTTACGTCAACATCATTCGGGCGATTATCTCTCATCTGCAGGTATGCCTCTCTCTGCCTTCAGCCCGATCATCGACATTAAGTATAACTTCCGTTCAATCTTCATAGCTGACGCCTTCTCGCCCTATTCCAACGACGATTGCATCTCATCACGTCGCAGACGGGGCTGCAACACATCAGCTGGTCATAATCGTTTACACTCTCGTTTCTTGAGCAAAGACTACACCATTGGTTGTGCATCCACTGGATACGGCTATGACAACTCAGAAAGGAGGGGTCAATATAGGACCAGAGGTCCAATTCCATACCAGCACCCTCCGTGGAAAGATACAAAAACCATGTGTAGCTGGCAGAGATACGGTCGAGCTCCTCATGATTCATATCCCTCGATGGATAGCCCGGGCTATGAGTTACGAGGGGTCAGTTCTAAGAGGTCAATTTAGCTGTAAATCTCAGTTTGGTAGCGGGCCAAATCTATGGGGTATAGGTTATGAGAGTTTTGATTGTACTTACAATAACTACCTGATTCCCCGAAATGGGATGCCTCCAACAATTTCCATACATACACTGCTGCTACTGGCAGCAACCGATTGTCCTGGCGTGGAAATCTCGGGATAAACCAATGGTGATTTCCCAGACTTTCAAGCGTTGACCTTCCGATCAAGGGGGCACAGCACTGTCTCTACGTACCATGCGGCACGTCGCACAGACTGAGCCACAGAGCGTCGAAGCGGGCTTTGATGCCTATTAGTATCAGCACTTTTGTACGTTTTCCTACATTCTCGGATTTCGTTATCATATCCCCGTTTGTACACCCTCACCTCCGACTCATCGCACTTGAGCTTTTCCATTGGCATACACTTCCACTCTAGCTTGGGTTTCCAATACGTAGACATAGTGGTGTGCTTCAATTCAGCGGAGAGTACCCTATACGCGCCCTGGTTTGTTAAGGTGTTTGAATGAGCCGCTATTGATCAAAACTCATTGAATGCGTGGCGCTACCGCTTTTGAGAGTGAACAACTTCGCTGTCAATTACTGAAGTGAGGAAGTGTATGTATGTCCAATATGGAAGTGTATATCGACGTAGAGGTCCAAATACGATGAGTCAAAGTGTCAATTTACGAAGAAAGAAATTCAGGAGGGTGCAAAAACAACAGCAAAGTAAATGATGCGTGTCTGTTGGGAAAAGGGGCGGAAGCACTTAGTAACCATGTTGAAGTTGGAAGTGGCTAAGTATTGCCATTGCTTGGGCTTTCCAGTGATCCTGGTCTGAGCTCCTCTCCGTTGGGACTGCCAGATCGGTTTGAGGCGTTGGCTGGGAAGATAACGGACTCGTCAGCATCCAGGTGTCGAGAATCGCGCTGAGAAGCATACCGGTAATCAAGTGGCTACGACTGCCAAATAGCAAATAATGTTGGCCACTGGCATGGCCTGGAAGGGAGTTGGGTAGTAAACCGCCTATATGCCCGCTCCCTTTGTCCATAGGTCTATGCTCACTGGCTCGTGATACTCCTGATACGTTTCCAGAGCCCTCGACGCCGGAATCAGGCTCTTTCGATAATAGGTCGGACCCATTGACGATATACTGCGAGCACTCTGAATGGAATCCTTCCAGATTTTCGAAGATATTAACCTCGTGCGAGTGGAATATGAATTTGTCGCCCTTGAAGGTAGAGTTTTTGACGTTCTTGAAGGCGTTTACGCGTTTAGATGGTTGTGTGCTCATAATGAAGACCGTTATTGAGAGCAAAAAGGAAGAGAGTCTTTATAGCAACCGAGCGACAGTAGGGTCACATTGTCGTGAAAATATTAGTATCGAAAGAGGGCAGTGACACAGATATATAATGGAATATATCGATCACTCGAGCTCGTCAAGTTCCAGACGATAACGTCAACACGAGAGGTGAGTGGGCTGTATTCGAAACTTCCATGCCTACCGTTCATCAAGTACAAATTTCTAAAATGGGGCAATTGCTCTTTAGATTACATAATTCCGGGTAGGGCATCCGAATTAGTGAATTAAGCGCCCAATCAGTGACAATTTGGAACGGGTGCACATTGTTCACCTAAACCTCCGCAGCACTGTCTTTTGCAGTGATCTATCTACCGCCCCAAAGTCTTCTGTAGCCCTCACTGCAGGGAGTTGCCAGTCGCATCTTCGACGTCAACTGACTAACAGGCAGCATTTCTAAAGTCAGCCACCTGTGACGATCAGGGGTCTTATTAGATGAGAAAAAAGTGTACTGTGTACAGTACAGGAGCAATTAACCGAGGGAGAACCCTCTCGTGAGATAAACCTACAGAGTGTAAGACCCATTTACACTCAAATATGACTAGAGATGTGCTCATGCGGAGCATGAGAGGCATTCTCAAGTGCCAAGGGCCTTTTATTATTATTGTATCCCTCACTGGTCTGAGTGTGTCCAGCATCGCCTTCGGCCTTGAATGCACCGTCGCGTGGGTGCATTGAGTGGCTTCGGTTCCCATGTACCACCAAGCGCCCGAAATTCCAGAATTGCCTGCATCAAGAAGCAGCTATGAAGGAATTAATTAAGCACTTGTATATCTCAGACTTACCGACGCAGAACTCTCAGGCCCTTGAAAGTTGGTATTGATAACCCAACTTGAAGTACGCATCGAACTGCATGCTGTGCGCTTATTGGACCTGCACCCAAGACTGTTCCAGAGGTTTAGTATTCTCTGTCTATTATATTCACCTTTTCATACCAACTTCGGCTTACATTTCCTAGCCTCAAGATGCTAATAAAACCGCCATACTTATGGTTAATGCGTCCGCTTACTCGTTATTTCATACACCCCGAGCCGTTGACACGCGATTTTAGAAGTGCGTGGCGACCAGATAAGAATGAGCTCGGGATTTACTGGCCCAGATTTTGGTGAACTCAATGCGTACTCAGGTTTTAGAAATTGTTTACACATGTTCCAAGATATCGCTGGTATTTGGATTAATTCCAAGCAGGGCATCCCAGCGGATTCACAGGGGTCGGTGAATTAAGCGCCCGCGCCCACCATTGTCATTTCGTGTTGACGTTATTGTCTGG
>Ga0247742_10001707_pt1 | contig 14928 bp, 18 predicted proteins | sample UWRJL208509C2_FD_180944 | JGI IMG/M metagenome (GOLD analysis project Ga0247742, IMG submission 180944) | Plant litter microbial communities from Arlington Agricultural Research Station in Wisconsin, United States - UWRJ-L208-509C-2 | ecosystem: Environmental > Terrestrial > Plant litter >...
CGTTTTGCCGCCCAGGCGCAGACACCGCAAGTGCGGATGATCGAGATCAAGATTTCACAAAACTTATATTGTCAATATGTTGATCCTTTTATTTGCAAATATTTTCGCCCTGAAAGGCATCAAATACAAGGGTTTTCCCTCACCTCACAACTCGGTAAGTAGGTCAACAAAATGCGTAATTTTCATCTACACGTGTTGACTCGACCTTAGCGCCAAACTCCCCCGCCGCTCCATTACGACTCTCACATACGATGGATTCACATGCTCCCGATCTCCCCGGTAATGGCCTGGGCGAACAAACTAGACAGATCCGGCGGATATACGGCCTCCCGGCAAGCTGCCAATTCCTCCTCTGACCACCACCCCACCTCAGATACCACTTCGCGCTCCTGGTCACTCCATCTCGTGTTCGAGAGTTGTACGTCATGTACACGCACCACGAAATAGTGTTCGACCGCAAGCACATGCTCCCCACCGGGCATCACCCAAGGAAACTCCTTGTGTGCCAAGCACTGACCGACGGACTGAACCTCGATGCCCGTCTCCTCATAAAGCTCTCGGATTGCTGCCGCCTCATAAGACTCGTTAGCCCTGAGCTTCCCGCCAGGTGTGGCCCAGTAACACATGCCTGCCAAAGCTCCCGTAAGGTAACGGATCTTGAATAACAGCATCTGGTTCGAGGGGCTTATCAGCAGGATGCGGGAAGCTAAACGTTGGCGCGGCATCGGCACTCCGAGATGAATGGGTTATCAAAAGAACATCCGCTATTCAATGATGCCCAACACCTCACTACCTTTCATCCGGCGAACTTCCAGCACGTAATCTGCGATGTTAGGCACGGCGTAATCGACCACGAGTTCTACAACAGCCTTGGCAGGCCTGCCGGACGCCTTCACAGGGTAGTCTGCAATCCTGCGGAAGACCTCGGTGCCACGGCGGTGAGGAATGGGCCAAGTGTTGCCAGAATTCATGTGGCAAAGCCAAATCTTGTCAGCGTAAGCCTGAATCAGTTCCGCTGAGTTCAGCGTCAGCACGTCGTGTTCGAGATTCCGATAGTCGCGGGCACCCAGCAGACGATGCAGCCTTTCTTCTTCCACCCAGAAAAAGACTTTCTCGTTGATGAGCTCATACCACTGCTGAGGGGTTGTCCCGTCAGTGAGCGCCTGAAGTAGACGCCGTTCGGGCATCGGCTTTTGATCCCGTAGCACGATGTTCGACGGGTGCCCTACCCTCACATCCATTTTCTGATCGCGGTGCTCGCTCTCAAACCGCGCCCGGTCATCGCCCTGGACTTTGAGATGGTCGAGCACAGCAGTGGTGCTCATCAACCCATGGGCACGAATGTTGTCCCAAGCACCGCGCTCTGCCATGTGATACACACGCGGGTACAGCTCAATCAACTTTTCCACGTTCATCCGTTATTTCCTGCCCGATCGTGCAGTCCAGTTACGCCGGTCGATCAGCGAGCGCAGATCGGTGGCACCTGTGTCGCGAGAAAATCGGGTGTTGATCAGCGAGACAGGAGCTTGGGAAACACGCTCCAGCTCCTCCACAAACTTGATGGTGTCCGGATCGAGTTGCTCAAATCTACGTGCCTTGCTGTTAGAAGAATTGAGGTAATCCGCGAACGTCAAAACGATATCGGTGGGCGCATTGAGCGAACAGGCCTTGCGGAATTGATCCCACTCAAACCAACCCACGCGTCTGTTTCGTCTGGTAGTGGAGGTTTTCTCAGCGGCGTTTAGCGCTGTGCCTTCGAGGCCTGCGAATTCAGCAATTTCGTCGAAGGTCGTTCCGTGTTTAAGCTGTCCTGAAGTATGGCCCTGGTCTCCGTCAGGATCCCCAACACGGATCGGCATAGGCCTGATAACCATGAGAATTTTTCGAATACGACTGGGTGAGATCCCAGCCTCTGCAAGGCATCCTGCAACATTGGTGTCCCTGGACGTCACGTGCGGGTAGTCGCCATGAAAAATACTCAGTCCGCTTCCCTGCGTGCCCTCCAGCAATATGGAGTGACCATTGCGATAGGCCTCCTCCAGCCTATCTGTTGTACAGCCATGATAATTCCCCTGCGTGCCGACGTAGGGCCGTAGCTCCTCGACATCCCGCGCAAGCCTGATCGTCTTGTTGCCTCTGCTTAGGATACGTCGCGCAGCCGCAGCGCCGCTTCCACTGCCCGTGGAGGCGATGGTCGAGACCAAATGAACCTGCTCAGCTTCAAGGTCTTCGTCTTCAATAATAGTTGCCTGCGGATCTATAAACAGTCGATCCGGGCCGATATTGCACTCTTCAATTTCCTTTAAAAGTCCCGGCAATCTGATCGTCATGCCAGGGCCCAGAAGCAGTCTTGCACTCACATCCCGCGCCCCGGAAGGCAGGTGGTGATATGTGTAGGGCCCGCGAGGGCTTGCCACGGTGTGCCCGGCGTTGGGCCCGCCGACGCGAACCATAACGTCGTACTCACGAGCTAAGTAAGAAACAATGTTGCCCTTGCCCTCGCTTCCGTACTGCCCTCCGATTAACACATCCACACACCTGATTTCAGGTGGAGTGAAGAGATGCAACCGAGCGGCGACTCGCACAAGTGTGTCATTGGAGTCAGATCGTTCGGTGTAAATGCGGACGTCTGCATCAGCCTTGAGCAGTTCGATTTCTGCCTGATCTCTGAGCTGATTGACCTGGTCATAGGGCACAAGGTCAATCTGCCCCTTCACGCGTTCTGCATACCGCTTGTGGAGCGTAGGGTCGCTTGCATAAAGATGGACATGGATAAGGTTCGCCCCGAAGGTCTTTCGAAACTCCAGCACTTGCGCCAATGTGTTCAGGTGATCGACTACCAACGGCGGGCCTCCCGCGTCCTCGGCGCATCTCACATTGGTTTCGTGAAGCATCCAGTGCTCATGGTCTGCTCCCGTCAGTTCACGTCGCCGATCAAGCATCGCTGGTTGATCCAGCCGAAGATGCCAGTCGGAATCCTGGGAGGCCCGACGATCGCACACGACGGCAAAGCCATACTCCTTTACCAGCAAGTCGGCTAAACCACTCTTTCCACTACAGGTCTTTCCGCTGACGACGACGATCTGCCGAGTTTCCATGTACTACTTCTCCCAGATTTCCATAATCTGATCTGCGATATCGGATGGGGTGAGCTTGTCGGTATCTAAGATTCGGTCGGCCAGAGCTGCCAAGGAGCGAGCACTCTGCTCGTTTGGATGCAAGACGTCCGCCTCGTACTGCGAGAGTTGATGCGGATTGCGCAAAGCGTATCTCCGCTTCAGTTCGGTTTCTGACGCGAGCAGGTGCACGTGCCTGACTGCGCCTGCGAAACGCAATCTAAATAGCTCCACCTGGCGGGGCTTGCGAACGGCATCAAGTAGCCAATTGTCAACGTCAGGGCGAACTGTGATGACGGGTATCGCCACGGAGTCTATAAGCCATGAAAAATCGGTCTCATCATCTAACGCGTCCCCAAGTTCTTGCAGATTATGACGGTCAAGCACTTGGTTCCGGGCAGCCAATTCCGCACGCAGGTAAGCACCACTGCTCACGGGTAAAAAGCCATAGCGTGCTTGCAGCATTTCAGAAATTGAGGTTTTGCCGCAGGCCATGGGGCCACTTAAAAGAATTAGTCGCTTCACCGTGATAACTGTCCCTGTCCTGGCTATTCAATATCACGGTAAAGCGTAGCTTAGTTCGTCAATAACACAGCGCCATTGTGAGGGAGGCACACTCTGTCGGCTCCCAAGGTCAGTCCTGGGTTCCGCCAGGGGAAAATGAAGCAAGTCTCTTCTGCTGCCGCGCTTCTATTCACCTTGGTAAAAAAACGACTTCCACACTCCATAAGCATTTCGACCACCAGCGAAACGTACGATAATTGCTGCGTCGACGCATTTGAGATGCTTCGTGGTCGCACATGGTGGGCCATGGGCCGAAATCTCGTGGTGCTTTAAGACGCCTGCCAAGACCCACCAGTGTCAGTGACACTCCATCGCGAAGAGGCATTTCGCTCACGACTATGCCGTGCAGCTTCGGGCCCAAGCAGCAACACCGTCTTGTGCTGATTCTCAGCGCTTGGACGTCGACCACTGTATTTCTTCCAGTAAATCCAGGCGTTGAAATACGGTTTCTCGCGCTCCTCAATAATATCGGGGCGTAGTCGGACAATTTCGGACGGTTTGGGGTTGGCCCGGATAGTGGCCTGAGTCGGGATAGCCTGGTTCAGTTGCGCCAAGAATCCTTGGGCTTCAGATGCTCACCACTTGTTCCGTCTGACCGGAGCACAGCGACCAAGTCGCCATACATGTCGCCCAGGTAGTCGATCAGCTCATCGCGACCGGGTTTTCCATCACGCTCATTACGGTTGATGAGCAGATAGTCGAGGGTGACGTTGACAGGATGCTCCGTGACGATCCTGAATTTCCTCGGCACCCCAAGCTTTGGTTCACAGTCCATGGACTTATGCAGGATCGAGCTGCGGGCGATCTTTTTTATTGCCGGTACCTGTACCAAGGATGACGAGATCGCTTCTTGCCCAGTGGGCCTTTGCAGTGGTTTTAACCTGCACGAATTCACCGAAATCATCGCAGTCGATATCTATGTCATCGGTGACTTCACACTGAACGCGTTGTATGGTCTTGTCCCGCAACATCTGGGTGACGTAGTAGGCAGCGACACAATCCTGGAAGATGAAGCCGTGCTTGGCAGCGACTCCGCCGGCATCATTAGGTTCCATCTCGACGTCAATGGCAGCTTTGACCATGGAATTTATGGCAATCCCCCTCCTCAGTCCAGATTATTGATGGCATTTTGGCGCATGCTGTGCAGGCCAGAAGCTTACTGAGCCGTCCACACAAGGTCGCCGTCCCTTCCAGAGCACCAATCTAGCCCCAGAACTCGACCATTCCACAGCACGGCAGTCAGTGGTAAGCCCCTATCAGCGCTGTGCTAAGACTGAAATATCTAGGCCTGCTGGCAACGGAAGGCTCACGCCTGACCACTGATGGTGTAAACCTATTTTTTGATGTGTAAATCCAGAGGTTTACACGTTACAAAATAGGTTTACACCATTTCCGAGGGACAACCGAAAGGCTGGGCTGTAGCGGCTAGCCCTCTAACATCTCACGGGTTCGATAGGCGCATCGAACGGGGCAAAGATACATCGCTTGCCAGTGCTGAACATGTACTCAACGTGCAGCCCCTTAACCACTGGATTCCCAAAGCATTCAATGGCCTCACTTTTCGATCAGTACACGTCCCCAACCAAATGACCTTGCCCTTCGGCTCCTCAACGCTCCACGAATGCAGCCGGTAACTTTAACCGGCTCGATTGATCTCGATCACATGCTCAGTGAACTGCATCAAGGATGAGATAGCTCCACCCACCTTCCTATCCAGATAGAACCCAGAAATCCCGATAGCTCCAGGGCCATCCCGATCGCACTGCATGGAGTCACCAATCATCACAACACGCTCACCTGATGGCGGCATGCCCCGTGCAGAATTGACTCCAAGCTGATGACAGATATCGCGGTAGATGCCTGGGTGCGGTTTCATCTCGCCGACTTCGTAACTCAAGGCAAAGCCATCGACCTCGCTGAGAAGCCGGCGAAGAACAGGGCCGTAGGGCGCGGCCAAGTTCGAGCAGATACCTGTAGCTATCCCCACGGCCTTGAGCAACCGAAGCGCATCAATTGCGTCGGGATACACAGTGATGGAATCGAGCTCCTCCTCCAGGTCATGCTGCAAGGACATCATCTGCGCAGGGCTCACACAAATACTGAACGTTTCGGCAGCAGCGTCGAGGTCAAGGCTGCAAGTCATCAAACGATGGAGGTCAGCAGCACTTGGCCTGCGTCCTTGGAGAGCGCCTAGGCGAAGGAGCTGCCTGTACGGATGGCGCTTGCGTCCAATCTGGACGACTGTTCCGAAGGCGTCGAAAATTACGGCTGCGATCGGCATTCGGTGGAGCTCCTGTTTGTATCACTTCAGCAAGCATACGGGCGCGTCACGAGCGTTAGGTAGCACACCTCAGCCAAGGCGCGCCGCTGCTCCTGCGGCGCCTCGCAACTATCGTGACCAGCCCTCTCCGACGTTGATCCCGTGGTGGGAAAAGTCTTGAAGCAGTTGGTTGCGGCCCAGACGAGCCGGAATTCTGAAGACTTGCGAATAGGCTTGATACAACATAAATGGGATCAAGGCCAATCCGAGCCCATACGTTGCAATTGCCACAATGACTCCAGCAGGAATTGCGGCGATACCGATCACAACCCCGCTCCAGAAGCCCCTTCGGGACAACCCGCGAACTTCATCGAGATCATACTCAACTGTGCCGCTTTGGGTTTCAAACGCTACCAAGACTACCGCCGACTTATGGATGTTTTTTACAAACCAAGTTCTCGGAATGTCTTGGGCAAACGCACCTCGGCGCTCAAGGTATTTAGGGATGATCAAATTCTTAAAGTAAACATTCTTACCCGACTCATCTAAAAGGCGAACCTTTTTGTAGAGTCGCGCATAGTCGTCAGCTGAGCTGGATTCAAAATTCTTAACCGTGACAGTGACTTTCTTCAGCTCTGACATCCTGACTTCCTTTAGTGCCTATCCTGTACAGCAAAAATTTGACTAACCTAGCCGTCCACATGGGCCATCCGTGATGGGCATCTCAGACGTAGGGCTTCGCGGGCAACCAAGGCAGAATTCCTCTCGCGCGCGGGCTGCAATCCGCAACACCAATACTGGCAAAAAGCCCATACGATTAAATATATAGATTTGTTCGGACTCAAGCAAACACGGCATACCGTCTGCTTTTGAGATGCCGCAATGTCGATTCAGAAAGGCTTCGCCGCAGCGCTGCGGCTGATTCGTGCGACCAAGGGCCTGACGCAAAAAGATCTAACGGGCCGGGTAACTGGATCGCACGTGAGTCAACTGGAAAGCGGCAAAACCAGCCCTACAGTCAAAGCTGCGGGAGAGCTGGCCCAGGCGCTCGGCATCACGCCATCGGCCTTGTTGGCCGTTGCGGTAGCCGCTGATTCCGAGGTCACCCCCAAAGAGGTATTGGTAAGGGCGATTAGTGAGCTCGAAAACCTTGGGCTGGCTGATCAGATCCCGCCCCCCTCAGCTCATGCAATGGATACAACGCATCCGACCAGCGTTCGAGCTGCCGCTACTCGCGCTCAAGTCCAGGAACTGAAGAGTCAAGGGCTCAAACAAGTCGATGTCGCGAAGAAATTGGGGATTCCAAGGACGACCGTTCAGCGGCACTGGCATTGAAGGCTTCCTACCTTCCGCATCACGTGAAGAAGGCCAATTGATCTAGGGTCAGGTTACTTGGAGCGCCCTGGCCTTCGTGTAGCTCCCAACACCTGCATCTCCATGCACGACGAGATGGCGGAAAACTGTGCCTTTGTGAGCTTTGTCCGGGGCGTAGTTGGCGAACATGTAATCAGCAGGTAGCAGTTGAATTCGGTCGGGGCCACCAGTTCGTTTTTCTGGATTTTAAATGAGATCAAGGATGATGTCTGGATCTTAGATCGATAGGCGATCACTGAACTAGCTGCCCTGAAAAAAGAGCCCGACCAATAGCTATCTCCGGTCGGGTATATGGAAGCTATACCGCGTTCACAGGTGCAGCTTCCGTCGTATCGCTACCACTGACTGGCGCTTCTGGCCCATCAGGCTGTTGGCCCTTGAAAGGAGGTGCGTCAGGGTAGAAAGCCTCAAATGTGTCACGCGGGAACAGAGAACGAATCTTGTACAGAGCGTTGGTGAGGAATTGTGTCCTCTCTACATCGGCGTAGTCACCACTGTATCTTCCCGAGAAGAAATTGACCTCCCAGTAGCCAACCTTAGGCTTTATTTCCCCTGCGATCCGAGCGGCCTGCATACCAGTCATACTAGGGTGGCCGAGCTCCTCAGGCGCCGGAATGTCTTCGGCGATGAACAGCACACCATCCTTCCCGATGGCCCAGATTAGCTTGCTCTTGGTGTTCGGATCTTTGACAGCCGCATCAGCCACCTTTTGGTAGGCTTCATGAACCTCAACCAAACGGATCTGTTGTGGATCCCAGAACTTTTTCGCGGTCAGGTTGGTACCCTTCCCGTTTCGCGAAACCTCGTTCTCCTTGATATGGTTGGGCGCACGTAGCGTGCCATACATACTGTTCAGATGACTTTCGTAATCCTCCCGGCGCTGCCTCACCGCTCTGGTAAATGCTGGGAAGAAATGCTGGTCATCTAGACCAGCGACCAGGCTTTCTTGGCCGATGAAGCCGGCCAACATAGCATCGGCAAAAACCGGATCAAGAATGTAGATGGCAGATACTGCATTGCCTAGCGGGATATCGGTGGCATCCAAGAAAACACGGAAAGCCTGCTCCGAATTCCAAGAGACGTCGATTTGCCACTGCAGGCGCGCCAGGTTTCCCGTCAAGAAGCTGAGCTTCTCTTTCCGCCAGCGAACCATTCGCTCCTCATCAAGGGTGTATGTGCCCAGCACGGCACCGACCTTCCGATAGGTGTAGTGTTGGCGAACATCCTCCCTCGCTTGAGCAATCGACGCCAGCTTTACCTCGTAGTCGACCACCGGAACGTCGATGCCGAGCATAGGGCAGACTTCATCCTTCAAATACCCTATAACTTGGTCACGAATCCGCTCTGCTGTGCCGTGAGCGTACTTGAAATCGATACGTGTTTTTCTATCTGCGGGGATGATCGCGATGTCTGGAACGATGATCTCATGTGGTTTTATCCACGTGGTAGCATCGGCCTCGCGGATGGACATCGCTAGCCCCCAGCGACCTTTTGCGGCGTCAGGAGTGGAGGCCCCCAGATAGTCCTCGACCAAGACGATCTCTGCACGTGCATAAGGGCCTAGGCGATCATCATGCACGTACACCCACTTCGCATCATCACGGAAATCGTAGCCTAGGGCGGTGATTGCATGCCCAGCTTTGGCGTACTCGCCACACTCGTTAGGTTCCACGCCATATACGGTGCCTGTCAAAATTACAGGCAGGTCGCTGTCGATATGAGCGATGAGGAGGTCTCGGAAGGACTCTTCGTTCGATTGCTCAAGGTTTGTGTTGTGATAGCGCAGCCCCTCAACATCTAGGGTTCGCTGAATTTGCTTATTGGTAAGCTCTTTGTTCGGGAAGCCATTACTGGAGCCGTCTACAAAATTCAAAGCTGCTGTGGTGATCTCGCTGCAGGACTTGATGTCCTTGACCCCTCGACCTGGCAAGCTATGCAGCGCTGTCCAAATGGCAGTAGTGGCACAGGCAGCCACCACCTTGTCCTGCTCCTGGAAGGCAATCGAATTGATCGTAAGCTTGATGCCGAAAAGGTTCACATCGTAGGGCTTGTCGATTTTTTTCTTGCCATCACCTCGGTCACCACTCACACGCAGGCAGGTTTTACCCACAAATGTCCGAGTGAGCGGCTTGATCACCATGAAGCCGAGGTAGTGGGACTGTAGCTGTTCTACAGTCTTGACGGCGTGCTCATCGTCATCGTCGCTCAGCACCGAATCTGCGTCCCCTGCAAGCAATGCATCAAGCCGCTTGTGGGTCAAATCGCAACTGAAAAAGTGAAGCCGGGCGCACTTGTAGCCATCATTGCCGAACCGCCCCAGATAAAAGCGGGAGTAATCCTCAAGAAAATCTCGATCGATGTACTCATGCTCAAGCAGGATGCTACCTACCGTCTTCTTGTCCTTTGGAATCTCAGGCATGAAGGACTTGAGGTAGTTATAGATGTACTTGATCTGGGTTTTTTTGAAGATGTCAGCATGATCGTAGCTGTATGGCTCATGGATCAATGCTGCCAGCGTCGCTTCCTCGAAGCTGGTGATGAGATATGGAGTCATTGTGATCGCGCAAAAAAAAGCAGCCCATCAGGCTGCTTTCGAATAAAGAGACTTGTTAGAGGCTGCAGGTCTTAGCGAGCAGCGACGCGGTGACTTCTTGCTTAGCGAATTCATGCGCCAGACGGTTGTTGGTGTCGGCCATGCGATCACGGGCCGCCTTAAGGCTGGCTTCATGAGAACCGCTACGCTTACGGGCCTCTTCGATCATACGCTCCAGAGTCATAGCTCCATCCTCTAAGAATATTGGTTCCACGGTGCATCAACGAATCCAAATGCGCGACCACTGACTCCACTGGTTGGCAACGTGGTACCGACGCGCTTGCGGCGGCGCGGATTATCGAATCGGGTCGCCAAGCTTCACAAGCAGTACCTATCATCAGCCGACAAGCGGCATCACGACTGTAGTTCAGACCGAGCCAAAGCTCCAAGGTTCACGAACTACCAGTTCCAGGATCCGCCCAACGGTAGCGCCGTCACAGCTTTGCTTCCCAACAAAAACCGTGACAGCTTCCCCCCAACTAGACGGCGCTACAAACGCCAAAACCTCCATTACAGAGGTGCCCTAGCAGGGCGAAAATCATTTGATAAAACGAGTATGGCATATGGCGATCATACACTTAAAGTGTAATTTATGATTTTTTACGCACCATTTTGGTGCAAAACTGAAATCATTTCATCGAAGTAGACCAGTGATGAAACGATGCCTTAGGCGGTGTGTACTGGGTAGGAATAAGGTGGTTGAGGGCCATTTTTCCTCCTGGGCCCTCTTTGATAGGGTGCCCCTGCTCGGGGATCACAAGCCGAGCCAGCTCTTCAGTCGGCTGATCAGAGACGGTGCCTCGGCTGGCTGCCCAGATGACACAGCCTGAGGAGCCACGTCGTCCACTGGACTGGACGGTTGCCGCCGTGCTTTCGCTTCAGCATCGCGTTTGCGGCCAGCGGTGATTGCCTCTTGGGACATGTTGCCCGCCCATTCTATGCGGCCACACCGCAACCAGTAATGCGAGCGACACTTGAACGTCCAGTTGCCAATTGAAGGTTTGAGCGACACCGTTTCACCATCGAATGACATCTGCCAGTCGGTTGGAGAAAAGGGTGTGATCACCTTGTTGCCGCAACCACAGGCACACAGGTGTGCTGCAGTTGCGAACTCCATTGCCAAGTACAGCTCACCGGGTTCCAGCTTCTGTGGGAAGCTCTCAACGAACTGAGGCGTGAGACTCTTGATGGTCATGGGCGCTCCTCGCTATTGCCCATCTCGTTGATGTTGGTCGAGTAGGTAAAGTGGTCGGCCTGGACTTGATCGACGTAAAATCCACAGAGGCGCTTCCAGGTGCCAACCGCCAGTACCGCGTTGAGAGCATTCAGGTCAGCGATCTGAATGTTCGAGCGATAGGCATCCTCTGCAGAGTTCTCAGTGAGCGGCATGGTGCGATCGGCGTGGTCATAATGCTCTGCCGTGAGGGTCGTCACACGGCACATACCCCAGACCTGCTGCGTGTCGCCGACGAGGTGAACACCCATACCGACATCAAGCAGCGAGGTTTTCGTGCCACGCAGTGCTTTCACCACCAAATCACGCACCGTCGCGTTATCGACACTCAGGAACACGTAGTCGAAGGCGCCCAGCTCAGCGACATTGCCGGCAGTGATCATGCATGGGTGGGCAGTTATGTTGCGGTGCATCTCCCCATACTTCTCCTTGAGGTAGTCGACCTTCTTCATCCCCCGCTGCAGATCGGTGAAGGAGACAGCTCCAGGGTAGCGAAACGCGTTGTGCTGCTGGAGTACGTCGCCATCGAACAGGTGGATCTCCGCAACGGGCGTTTTAGCGACCTGATCCAAGATGTAGGCACCGGTACCGCCGAGCCCAACCACTGCCACTTTCAATCCTTTGAACCTCTCAGTGGGCGCTCCGATACCAGCGCGTGCTGATGCCGTATCGGTGTAGGCGAAGACCGTTTCCTCTACATCCGAGCGGAACGGGGCAAAGGTCTTGGCAGTGACATCCTTATCAATGGCCTGAGCCTGGCCACTCAGAATCGAAACGTAGATCGAGACCTTTTCGTAGTAATCGGCATAGTTGCCAGCCTTGGGTTTGGCCGAAAAGTAGTGGTTCACGAGCAAATCAGACAGCAGTTGATTCGGATTGCTGTTGTTGATGATTTGCTCGAGGGGACGCCCTTGGGAATCGCAAGGGAGGTCACCGATGAAGTGTGCCGTATGGTCGCTCGGACTGACCGCCACATCAGCGATCAGATTGAGCGCCATGACCAGCACGCCTTTGCACACCTGGCGCTGAGCGTTTACGTAGGGCACGTCCCGAACCAAGAGGTAACCGTCCTTGGTGTCCAGGTTGTACCCTTCATTGCGCAAGCGCAGGAGGTGAGGACTACGACTTATCAGTTGGTGTGACATTGAAGTGCATCCCCTTCTTGATACGGACGTGTTGCCCATCGACCAAGTTGGTCGCCGAGTTGCCTTCGTGGCCCTTCGCAAAGGTAACGGTGAAGTGGGCGTTCGGGTCTGGCACAGCTTCTGGGTAGGCCAGCCGCACTACTTCCCAGTAAGTGAGGTTGCGCGAGTGGACGAACACCGGCTGCGTGTTAACGAAGACCTTGATGTTGATCTCCACCGAAGCGAATTTCTCGACACCAGGGCGGGCCAAGTCGAACAGATCGCGATCTTCGATCAGCTCATCCTCATCCCCCGGGATGACCAGGAAGATGTCGTACTTCTGAGCATCTACGCCGGCCAGTTTCTTCAAGGTGCGACCAGAGATGCGTTGAGCCCCCCAGTCCTGCGCCTGACCATCGATGAAGAAACGGAAGGTGCGGTCGCTTTTGAATACCAGGAACTTCTCGACACCTGCCTGGCGCAGGTCAGTGGTTTCAGTAGGGCTGAGCAGCTCCAAATGGCCATTAGTGAGAAGCTGGAACAGCAGGTACTCGTCAACCGGGCGGAGTTCAGCAGCCTCCAATACCTGCTGCCCGGTCGGAACAGGGTCAGCGATCACCAATGGCCGGTACTCCAGCGAATCGTTGCCGAGCTGGATTTTGTATGGGCCATGATCACGCACCTCGCGGCCTGCCAAGACGGCGGCAGCCACGTCCTCAAACTCAAAATCGTTCAATTGACTCATGGGTGAATCCTCGTATCTGAACCAAATGAGCTGTTGTCTACGCAGACAACACCACCGTCCTTAAAAACGACCCTAGGGTCGTTGTCCGGCCAGACAACAGTGGACTTCAAAAAAAAGCCGCTTATCATGGATCATGAATAGCAAGCTGTTGTCTGGCTAGGCAACAGACTACTCCCGCCCGTCTGGGCAATGCAAGAGGTTGGAGAAAAAAATGGATTTGGCTGGGTTCATCGCAACCATGCGTGAACGAAAAGAGCTGAGCTTTCGTGACCTAGAGAGGCGTGCCGGCGACCTTGATCACGCATACATCTGGAGACTAGAGAAGGGAGATCGAGCTTCCCCGTCGACGGAGGTCATTACACGCCTGAGTCATGCGCTTGAGCTTGATGAGCGGGAGGAAGCTGTTTTCAAGCTGCTGGCCAAGTCGGTCATCGTTGAAGACTCCCTCTACCACCTGATGGTCTCTCGTCCGGATATCCAATGGGAAGATTTTGAGGACGTAGCTACCATGAGCTTCCGGGGTGAGCGTCCGAACACCCAAGAGGCCTGGCTCAAACGGATCGAACTCATTCAGCAAATGCACTAACGGGGATTTTCATGGACGAAAACGTTGTGATCTCACGGGCTAGAAAGCTGCTGAAGGACGCTGGCATCAAGACAGCCCCCGTCGACGTCGAAGCACTTGCGCTCCATTTGGGCTTCAAGGTTTCGCGAATGGAGCTACCTGAGGGTGAAGCTGGTAGCACCTTTGAGAGGCGCGGCCAGAAACACATCTGGGTTAACAACAAGGACAGCGTCGTTCGACAGCGTTTCACAATCCTCCATGAGATCGCACACCACGTCCTGGAATTGCCCTCCTTGCACGGTGAGAAGGTGCCCTCTGATGAGCTTGAACGCTTCACAGGGCGCCCTCACGAGGAGATAGCATGCGACACCTTTGCGGCTGAGTGCCTGGTTCCTTGGGCAATGATCCAGCCGCTCGCAGAGGATAAGGACTTCACTCTTGAGCACCTCTCCGAACTGGCAGAACACTTCCAGGCATCCCGGTCGTGTGTAGCTTCCAAGTTCGCGCAAGCTTCTGAGGGCCACTTGGCATTTGTGGTCGCTGAAGACGGCATCGTGAAGTATTCGATTTGTTCGAAGGCTCTGCGCGATGCCAGGGTGTGGATCACCAAAGGGATCCCCCTTCCCCAAAACTCCGCCGCAGCCAAAGCGCACCAGGCCGGCATCAGTGGCCTTCATGAGGTAGACATCGAGGGAACGGACTGGAGTACCAGTGACGATGCTCGGCGATTCGCCTGCTACGAACAAGCCACGTACCACGCCCCTACCCGGCAGACCCAGTCAATCCTGAACTTCGAAGAAATGGATCCTCGCCCTGTGTCGAACAGCCATCGAGCGAGACATGATGACGATGATCTTCTGCAAGAGCTCGATGGCCGGCCTGGGTGGTCGAAGTACCGGTAGTGACTCGCGTTCCATCAGGACGGCTTAGCAACAGACTGACAGGGGTCTCACCATCCGTTCCAATAGCGTGCTCCGCGAATCGAGCAGGCCATAGAACAACCAAGAGTGGACATCAGTCTAGAAAGCCAAGGTTAATCACATAATCCACATCACCGCCTAATAGCGAGCAACCCGCTCGCCCCCTAAAGTGAGGATTGGTTGTCCATATGCCGACGCCCAGCCGAATCATGGGAATGGACTACCTCCGAGATGTCTGCGGCATTAAATGCAGACGCCGTGATCAATTCGCATGAGCATGTTGTGAGCTTCTGAGAAACCAGTGGCCGTATGGATCAGTGTGCAAGGTGCCAGATGGCCAAGTCCAGGCACCGGCCTTCTAAGCCACCGTTGCGATATGTTCCGATCCTGAAATACGCCCTCCGCGACCGAAAGAATTTGCTCAGATCGGAAG
>Ga0247742_10001708_pt1 | contig 14920 bp, 16 predicted proteins | sample UWRJL208509C2_FD_180944 | JGI IMG/M metagenome (GOLD analysis project Ga0247742, IMG submission 180944) | Plant litter microbial communities from Arlington Agricultural Research Station in Wisconsin, United States - UWRJ-L208-509C-2 | ecosystem: Environmental > Terrestrial > Plant litter >...
TTCGGATCGGAGTATACGAAGTACCGAGGGGCAGCTGACCTGCCAGTGCCACCAGATCCTGTCATGGCTAAAGAACCTTCTTCCCACTAGGTAGAGATCTAAATGGTAATCTGAATTGGGGCGGAAGAAGCGTGGGTTTACGGCGGGCGCTGTTTCCAACATGTAAATGGTGCACATTCGATGTTTGCTCGTGGGAAAGTTGCCTAGATGCAATCTAAGCGCTCGCGGTCCGCGGTCCGCAGAGACTCCAAGAAGTGTGAACGCAGATTGACAACTTGCAGATTGGTCGAAAATCTCTTGATAGGCTGGGACCCGAGAATTCTTTTAAAGCTACTAAGGTTCTGATATGTTGAGCATCAGCAAACCGTGACGTATCATAATCGCAATCTCATTTCCACGAGAATCATTCCCAAAATTCTCCATTCTACAATTACATTATCGCAAACTGTTGGACATGATCAGAGCCTTCCTGTGGGCTCGTTCACTTGCTACGTTCGTGAACTATTTTGCTGATTCGATGATTAGGGGAAGTTGTGGGCGAGAAGGATCGCCGCCAACGAGTGCAGGTGTCGCAATTGAGTTCATCTGCCAAACAATCTCCTTGTCTTTCGGCAGATAAAATTTAAATCCTTCGATTAGCAGAAATAGGACGACCTCTGAATGAATAGGGTCAGATATGCGGCACAATTGATGATAGATGCGAACCCACTCATTTCTAGCTGAGAAAATTTGAAGCCACTGCGAAAGAAACGAGATGTCAGTGATCACTGCGGGAGATATATATTGGAAAGAAGCCCACATGCATGACCGACTTCCACCATTGAATGTCATTCTGGATGAGAATGTGAGCATACCTTAAATAGAGAAGTGCGGAAAAAAGCCTTACAGATTGGAATAAACACCAGGAATATGGGCGTCAGTGACCGTGAAGGGAAGTTGTTTGAGCCATCTCTCAGGTTTCCATTCATATGCATCAGCTCCCCATAAGTCGAGATTGCAATTAGAGGCCCGGATACCGACAACAATCTTGGTGTTGTTTGGCACAGTAACCTCGCGAATCTCCTGACCATCTACACCTCTGATAGGTGTAGAAAGGGGCAGAACGACGTCTTGCTGAGCGCTAATTGAGAGCGATCAAATGGGTTTGCGAGACACGAAATACAATGAAATATGCACTCACGTCCGTGTCATGACTGATACAGGTGCAAACCTGTAGGGCTTTTAAGCACAAAAATATTGATTTTGGGTATAAATAACTTACACCCTCAATGTTTCCCGACAGATGGCATCCAGATACGGAAGAGCAACTAACTCATCGTATGCAACGTCTCCATGCTCTGCCTTTGCTTCTTGGAGCTCAAGCCGAAGTTTATCCTGGACATCCTGATGTTTCGAAAGCAGCCAGAGAGTTCGTGCCAGTGCTGAAGACGTCGTGTCCATTGCAGCGAAAGTCAAAGAGCTGTACGTGGACTGATCAGAAGGCTACGTGGATGAAGGATTATCGCAACTCACGATATCTGCCCAAGGACCTCCTGTTCTGTCAAACTATCCTCTGCCGATGCGTTCATGTTGGCTCGCACTGTAATAATAATAAAAAATAAGTGGTGATGATCAGATACGACCAAGCCACTTACTCAGGATGCTGAGTATATCCTTCCCCTCGCCCACTTGTTGCTTTACAGCGTCATCACCTGCCTCCAGAGCCGCCTTCTTTGACTCAAAAATCTTCACTGATGTCTCATGAAGGACATCCGTGGTATTCCGAAGCTCTCGAACTGATTTCCAAGGCATTAAATTGACGAGGAACCGCCTGAATTGAGGTGAACCAACTCTGATCAGTGTGGGAAGGAAATACGTCGACACAAAAGACCATTTGGAGAGTGTAGGCCTATCATGTTTGGTTAGTACAGAAGAGTATATGGTGATGCTGGATATTATACACTATCTGTTTGGCTGATTGTGTATATGGGTGTGGCACGGTGTCATCCGTTAAGGTGTCGAACGAATATCCAAGTCCACTTTGGCCGACCAACTCGAGCGCAGTTCTAGACATCCACGACAAAACCTCGACCTGTGCATGCCCGTCAATTAACGGAGGGAAAAGAAGGCTCCAATATCACCTCTTGAGGTCCATCCTTGACTCTGGCAGCAAACGCGGCATGGAGCTGAAACAAACACGTTGAAATTATCGAAAACTCTGGATAGTTTTCAAATACCTTATGAGCAATGCCATAAAACGTAGGTACTAATTAGAAGCAATATTAGATCATTTCAATACTGTGGATGAAATCAACTCGCCCATCTCGCGCATGTGTTTGATAGAGAAGACTGGATTCAGCATCTTTCTTTGTTTCCGGTGCTGTTCATCTACAATTGGAGGTCAATTGACTTCGGAAGAGTAATAGTACAGTATACTCGCCGAACGTTCCGAAAATGCCATGACCCAACAAAAGACGAGCGGTTCTGCATTGAGATCAGTCAAGACACATGTGTCCGTAAGGAAGTGAGGACAGACTCGATAGATGCGGAGGACCGTTGAAAAATATGTTGATCCTGTGACAAACTCAGTACGTTGATCATAGCTCACTTTTAAAACAGGGCTGACCTTAACAATAATATGTTGTAGCGCCTTGGGATCGAAAATGTACAGCAGATTCTCCTGCGCCAATCTCAGTGTCGGGGGATTATTTCACAATAAAATTCCGAACGTACTCCAAACAGGCCTTTGAATTTGACAACGCCACCGTCTGTTATAAAGAAAAATATAAGTGCGGTGAAATTCATGGGAGCATAAATGCACGGCCTACAGGTCTCGGCTATTTCCTGCTGGAATTTCCATGCATTGGGGTTGAAGACGTCGCGGAAGTTACCTAGAGAGGTACTTGTAAGCAGCAGAATCAAATATAATACCGACAATACCGCACCCTTCCACAACGATCGTGAGGGTGGTCCTCGAATGTTGTCGAGAGCCGTCCGTGCAAAGACAAGCTGACAGAGTTTCCAGGCCACATATATTACTGCCGAGAGCAGGAAAGCTTGTATCAAGGTCGCCATAACGTTGGCCGTGCGTTCGAGCATAAGTAGGAATCTGAGAGGACGTTAGGGGACACACTGCGCACATTACCTGTATTTAAAGCTGGAGTTGCGATAAGAAATTCATCATCCAGTCACGTACATCGGGCCCCGTCGGGAGAACAAGATGCCGCTGACATGCTAGTCAATACGTTTCTGGAGTTCTGAGGGACCTTTATATTTCCAGATAGGTGCAGAAGGTCATGACTCCAGACCATGGTCGTGTAACACCAGTCTACAGGCATCAAGTTGGCCCGTCTAAACAAATGTGCTATTTCTGTAGAAGAAGTTTGTGGACGTAATAGCAATGTTGTCAAGTGCGAGAGAAACCCTCCGGCCGATCCAAGTCGTCAGCTGCCTATGAAAGGCCCAAGTGAGGTCCTGCATGTTTTCGTAGAATCGGTTTCTGGCCCAGTCTGCTAGAGATATAGTGGCCATAAAAGCATCCAGATCGATGCCGCGAAGCACCTAATGAGACGGCAAGAGCTTTTCACAAATGCGAAGGCGATAGGAATTTTTGTGAGTGCAAGAAGCTGATGTGACCAATTCACAATAACGAGTGCCGGCCTCCGATTCTAAAAGCGTGAGATTCTGTCAATAAGATAATAAAAGTTTGGGAGAAGTGTACGAATTGAGAGTTTAAGAAGATAGCCGTGGATTTTCTGGTGTATCCCCTCGTGATCACCCTAAGCGCTTCTTTGACATCGAGCGTATTCGGATATAAAAGAAAACTCACTCATTTTCAGCTAGGGCGAGCTTGAATCTACTTGCAAGAAGTGATCAGGTCCTCCGCCATAAGAGGTCAGTCTCGTTTAAAACGTGAGCATACTATTGAGAGATAATTTGGAAGATTTTATAGATCGGAGTAGACTCTTGGAATATGTACGTCACTGACGGCATTGAAAAGCGGCTCAAGCCATCTCTCAGGCTTCTACCCGTATGCGTCAGGACGCCATACTTTAGTATTGCAATTTGAAAGCTAGATTCCCACAAGAATACTTGTGTCCTTTGGGACTGCGATTTCGCGAATTTCTTTACCATCTAGTCCCCTGATCGGGGTCGAAAGAAGGAGCATGAATTCTTGTTCCGATCTGGTTGAGAGCTGTTGAATCAGTCTGAGGCGTTGAAATAATGTGGGATAGTTACCAGCCTTCAGAACCGCCATTCTGGAGTTGAAGACCTCCAAAGTCCCATGGAGGATATTCACGACATTCAAGTTCCGAGCTCCCGAGTTGGCTTCCATGGTAACGAATTAAGAAGGAGCCGCAGGCCTAGGGAACGAGGTGGACGCATTTTGACGATTGCGAGTAGGAAAAATATGCCGGGCCTATCGTGTTCTGTCAGCGCGGAAGTCAATCGAGAGATGCAAAATATATATTAGCTGTTTGGCTACTTGCGTATATCGTACTCCAAGCAAGCCTTTGAATCTTATGAGACCGTCATCTGTCAGATAACCAAAGATGAGGCCAGATAATTGACGACGACAATGTCGTACAAGTCTCCGCCATTTGCTGATGGAATGTTCAGGGATTGATGCTGAAAATGTCCAGGAAAGCCCATAGAGGAAGGTTTGTAAGCAGGTGAGGCGTACAGGGCATAAACAATTCCATACCTTTCCAAACCGATCGTGAGGGCAGCCCAAGAATTTTGTCAAGGGCTGTCTTGCCAAAGATGTGTTGATATAATTTCCAAGTCACCCATGGCAGTGCCGAGAGCAAGAGGGCTTTCAGGAAGGTTGTCGTGTTGGCAGTGTGTTTGTACACATACAGATTTGCCCAACTGAGAACTCTTTGGTATTTCGAGGCCGTTAGCGGTCTCGCTTTCTAGACCCAAGATTCGTTCAGCGAAAATAGTCAAAGAATATATTATGATGGTACACGTGTACAGAGACATCGGGATTGAGTTCTTGGTTGCTTTCATATGAAAATCATCTCGCTAATTCGACCACCAAGGGAAGTTGTGGGCGAGACGCATCTGCCCCTACCACCATAGGTGATACAATGCTATTCATCTGCCAAGCAATCTCTTTACCCTTTGATGGAGAGAATATAAATGCTTCAATCAGGAGAGATAGTACAACCTCTGAGAAACATTCAGATATACAACAAGTCTGAGATTCATGGACATGAACTTACTCATTTCCAGTTGAGAAAACTTGAAGCCGCTGCGAATAAAAGGTCAGGGATACCATACCAGAATTTTTTCGAGAGGAATACCGTACATGCAAGACCGCCCTCCGCCAAGAAACGTCATCCTGGATGGAAACATGAGTGGGGATTAGATACAGGCAGTAAGATCGTACAGATTGGAATAGACACCCGGAATGTGGGCATCAGCGACCATGTTGGGAAGTGGTTCAAGCCACCTTTCAGGCTTCCATGCGTATGCATCGGGCCCCCATATCTCAGGATTGCAATTTGAGGCCCAGATACCGACGATGATATTTGTGTTTTTCGGTATAGATATCTCGCGAGTCTCTTGACCGTCTAGACCTCTGACTGGTGTTGAAAGGGGCAGCGCAACGTCTTGCCGGGTCCTAATTGAAAGTTGCTCCGTTAGTTTGGGAGAATCTAATATATTGGGGGTAGCTCACGTTCGCGTTACCATAGGTAGAGGCGGGTACCTGCAGCCAGGTGAGCATCAAATATACTCTAGTATCGAAGAACGTACACTCTCAAGGTTTCCCGACAGACAGCATCCAAGTAAGGTAGTGCCACCAGCTCGTCATATGCAGCGTCCCCATGCTCCGCTCTTGCTTCTCGGAGCTCGAGGCGAAGTTTGTCCTGAACATCCTGGTGCATCGAAAGAAGCCACAGAGTGCGTGACAATGCCGATGATGTTGTGTCCACTGCAGCGAACGTCAAAGTGCTATGCAGTTTAGCCTTAGCAAGATATGCATATGCTGAGTGATTGTACGTACGACACCTGGCCTAGGAGCTCCTGATCAGTCAGACTATCTTCTGCTGACGCATTCATGTTGGCCCGCACTACAACAGATCGATTATTTGATGGGTACCATATGAATAAGACACATACTGAGGATGCTGAGTATGTCTTTCCCTTCACCGACCTGTTGCCTTACAGCTTCGTCACCTGCCTCAAGGGCTGCCTTCTTGGACTCGAGGATCTCCACGGAGGTCTCGTAAAGGACGTTGGAGAGATCCCGAAGCTCGTGAAGTGACTTCCAAGGCAGTGTATCGACAACAAACCGCCTTAACCGAGGTGAACCGATTTTGACGAGAGTGGGTAGGAAATATGTTCTGGCGAAGACCCACCTGTACGACGCAGGCCTATCATGTGTCAGCATATCGGCGTGATAAAGGGGAAATAGGTAACTTACACCAGCTGTTTAGCGGAAAGAGTGTATCGGTGTGGGACGGCGTCGTCCGTGAGAGTGTCAAACGAGTATCCGAGACCGCTTTGGCCAACCAACTCGAGTGCGGTTCTTGTCATCCACGACAGAACGTCGATCTATGGTCGTTCGTCAATCGATAGTCAGAGGCAGTGAAGTGGAGTCCAAACTCGCCTCTTGAGGTCCATCCTTGACTCTAGCGGCAAATGCACCACGGAGCTGGGGAATATATTAAAATTGATATTATTAAGGGTGTTGAAGAGAGACCTAAAGATACCTTGTGCGTGATGCTGTAGAATGTAGGTACTACGAGGAACATTTGGATTATTTTGATGTCGTTAAATAGAACAACGGACTCACCCATCTCGCGCATGTGTTTGACGGAGAAGACTGGGTTTAACATCTTTCTCTGCTTGCGGTGCTGTTCGCCTATTTGAATGAAAATCAGTCAAAATCAAGTGAGTGATTATCCAAACACTTGCCCAAGGTTCCGAGAAGACCATGGCCGAGCAATATGCGAGCATTTCTGCATCAACTTCAGTTGGAAGCCCATAATATAGCGAGGGAACAGATATAAACTCAATGAAGGCGGAAGATTGTTCGAATATATGTTGATCCTACGACGAAGTCAGCGCGTTCGTCGCCTCTTTGTGAAGAACTGACACTACCTTGACAATGATATGGTGCAGCGCCTTGGGATCGAAAATATACAGCTGATTTTCCTAGATGAAAGCGTCGAGGATCAGCGCAGTATCACTATGACATCCTTGGACGTACTCCAAACAGAGCTCTGAACCGTATGACACCACCATCTATCATAGAGGTAGATATGAGCCGGGCATAAGAGACTACAACGACGCAGCTAGATCGTACATGTTTCTGCCATGTGCCTCTGGAATTTCCAGGCATTGGCATTGAAAATATCAGGGAAAGCGCCTTGACAACGGGATGGTGAGTCAGACTGGCATGGAATGTAGACCTTGCTTACCTTTCCAAAAAGATTGATAAGGCGGTCCTGGAATATTGTCGAGGGCTGTCTTTCCGTAAAAGCGCTGGAAAACCTTCCAAGTCACCCAGGATAGCACTGAGAACAAGCAGGCTTGTGCAAACGTCGTCGTCATGCTAAGACAGCGTACGCGGTGTATTTGAGCACAAATGGGAAGGTGGCGTGAAATATACACCTACCCACCTTATATAGAGCTCAATATCAGTGAGGAGTTTGAGAGCCTCTACATGCGGTTTTGGATAGCTGACGTGCCAGTCAGTACGTTTTATCGGTTTGGCTTGTTCCGAAGAGTCTTCCTTCGTTGCACTTGGCGCAGGTGACCACGATTCATACCACATGAATCCAACATCGAATTCGCGGCCGTCAAGCTGAAGGGTGAGCCGTATGACGCACCTTCCTCATAAATAAAAAGAAGTCCGTGGTTGGAGGAGGAGCTGGTTGACAGTCGGGGAACATTTGTCATGCCCGAGGGAAACAAGACAGTCGCCGAAAGTCTGCTACTTACAATGGGGTTGTAGTATAGTAGAGGGACACAACCTCACCACGAGATGAATAGTAGCCGAAGCAACCAAACAGCTTCTTGTCTGGTATCCTCGATATCGTGGACCAAGACCATTTATCACCAACAACTGAGGGAGTTCGGAGGGCACCCGGCAAGAGTCTTTTGACACATGCAGTCGCCTTACCAGGCTGGTAGGTGCGAGAAGCACAATTGCCCTATGACGAATGATGGACTTCAATCCTAAAAACAAAGCATGCTGTCGATGGGGATGTCAATGGATGTGAAAGCTTGCGTATTGAAAACTCGGTGCGTGGTGTATTTCCTTGTGGCCTTCGTATTTGCAGCTGGCCTCCGCTGATATTTTCCCTATGTCAAGACAGCGTTTTATTTTATTTTATTTTTAGAATCCAAGTTTATTGTCCGTTGAGGGCGTGCCTTATGTCGGACGACTGTGTGGACTGTACTCAGGTGTAAACTAATGCTATCCTCTGCCGCTGTAGGTTGGCTTCTTTGTGTAGGGTTTGGTATAGTAATTGTGTAATATATAGTAGATGTGCGAATGTAAAAATGAACAATGGAACGGAGCATGTTGAAGAAAGAGAGAGGGAAGTTATGTACAATGTATCACTGTTCCCTTTTGGACTTTGCACTGCGCGTTCGATTTGAACAGCGTTTATAGTAGCGCTGGCAGTATAATTATTAATAGGGTCATTTTCAAGATCTGGACCGAGGTCGCAGAGTACCCTGTCGCAAGTAATCGTGCAGTACCGGAGGCCGAGTTAGATTGTGCATAGCAATTGTGCTGGCAGACCAAATTGGCAAGATGGGGTTAGAAACTTAAGAGTATGGAAAGATGCAACTGAAGAAGTTCCGTGTCGAAAAGGTAATAAAGATCAAGGAAAAGCATTGTTACTAAAGGATCGTAGGGCACTACTTGAGCTAGAGCACAAGTGTCTATGATAGGCTAAGAAGGGCACAAATGGTAGGTTATAGAATGTTAATGAAAGGCATAGGTCGTTCAGAGAGGACGAAAACGCCTCCCAAGTACCCGGGAAAATTATGATACATGTTTGCGGCAATGCATCATCCTAGGCACTGCAATTTATTTCGTCTCTTTCTGAACAGCGCAATTGTGCAGCTATTTCTCTTCTTCGTCGGGTATCTCGAGGAGGTCATCGGGTATTTCAGGCGCAGTGTCAGCAGTAAGCTTCGAGATGGGCATGGCCTGGAGGAGGTTGACGATATCTTCGAGATCGTCCTTGCCTTGAGTAGCAGGAACTACGATATCTTCTTCCTCAGTAGTTGTTTCGTCGGCCACGGCGGTATCCGATTCAACAGCAGGAGATGGTGACCTGGGAGTGGCAGAGTTGTCCTCCCCCTCGATGGCCTCATGCTCGGCCGACGCCTCGAGCTCACTGGCAAGCTCCTCCTGAACTTCTTCCTGAGGCTCCTCGACGACCTCTTCGGTGGATTGTTCATCATGCCCGTTCTCGACGGCCTCTTCCGCCTTCGTCTCTTCCTCGGCATCCACGACCGCTGCAATAGCACCAATCGTCGCAATCGTGGCCGCGGCAGTAGCTCCTGCCGCTGCCCTGGGTCCAGGCGCTGTTTTCTTGACCTTCGAAGGCGAAGAAGGTGCCGACGTCTTAGGCTTCACAGCACTTGCCCGAGGCGATACTGCCGGGGTACGAGGCTTCGATGTAGTAGGCTTCGATATAGTAGCAGCAGGTGCATCCCTTGCTTTAGAAAGAGACGCAGCAGTGGGTTTGCTCAATCGATCCATAGAGCTGCTGCTCAGAGTGGCTTTCTTGACTGGGGTGGGCAGCTGAGGTTGTGCATTGCGAGCTCGTGCAAGAGACGCGGCCGTAGGTGCGAACAATCCAGTCGATGGCGTTTTCGGGCGAGCCGATGTGGGTGTTTTAGCTCGAGCGGCTGAAGCGGGGGTCTTGGCTCGAGCGGGTGTGGTCGGAGGCTTGGTGATTGGTTTCCTCGCTGCTGCACTCGACGCGACAGATTGACCCGTATGCTGAGGGCGAAGGGGTTGGGCAATCGACGGAGTCACGGGTTGTTTAGGCGCCGAAGATTTTATTGGTGTCTTGAGTGGCGGCTTGGAGGAAGAAGCAGCACTTGGCCGCCCAGCAGGCACCTTGCTAGCAGATGTCTTGGAGGCAGGTGTACGAGGCGTCGTAGAAGCACCCATCTTCTGAACGGAAGCTACTGTCGGCGTCGCTTGGCCTGCAGACTCCTCGGGAGGTGCCTCAGCGCTGTTGGGTGTGGGCACTGGCTCCATCTCAGCTGGTTCTGCTGGTAGGTCCTTTCTCCAGTTTTCCAGGAAGCTGTTGGGCTCCACCTGCTCACGTCTTTGAGAAGCATTCAGTGCCTTGGCAGTCAGCGGTACTTCCTGATCGTCGGCAACCACAGTCGGAATGGGTTGGGTACTGAGGGCAGGAGGAAGATGTCGAGTAGTGAAAGACGAAGGGGGTGGCCTGTCTGCACCTCCAGTGACAGACTTTGGCGGCCATTCACGCTTCTCTTTGGCGTCCTCCTTGGCCGAGTCTCCAGTTATGTGCGAAACGACACTTGAACTACGCGAGGGTGAACTCGCCGTGAGCGACAGGCGCTTCGTCTGGGTCTCGAATCGGCCTATAAGGTTGGCAACGCTCTGTCGTGGACGCTCATCTGGTAGCGGCCTGTTCCGCATGAACGGCGATGAGCTCGACTGATGACGCGACGAGGAAGTGGCTCAATACTCACATTGGCCCCCCTGTCTAGAGATCTAGACCTTGCCTTGCGTATTTGAACGAGAAAGAATGATATGAATAGAGATCAAGAGGTGTTGAGGGTAAAAGGTTGAAAAAATGAGCCCACAAGGCAGCTTAGGCTCCCGGGTGGTTGGTCGTCGTTGTCGTAAACTGAGAGGTGAATGGTCTGGTTTAGGTAACGCCGTGCTGAAGCGATCAGTTACAGTTGTTAGGTCTCCTTGTAACACTTTCCAGAATCTCCGAAGTTGTCCATTCTTATGCATGTTTATACTATCTAAAAAGTAATTCAAGGCAGAAATCGACAGAAATTATACTAGCCAGTTTCTAACGGCAGCAGCTAATTGTCGAGCACTTCGCCCACGCCAAAAGTGTGATGCATTCTCAACTTCAAGCACCTCGACGTTACCGTTCAAGCCAGATGCCCACTTCTGATAGCTCGATATGGATGTGAATTCGTCTTTGTCTCCGAACATGACAAGGACGTTTGAATCGGACTGCTTGAGAAGAGCCTCAAGAGCAGATGTGTACGAAGACGAATGAAACAAGGTCAACCATGACCGCGGCCCAAGCGGGTACGAAAGAAGCAGATGAGACGTTTTTATAGATGGCAGTACTGGATGCATCGAAGCAATGAGCGATCCATGGGAGTATCCCTGCAGGGGAATTAGCTTTTCTGGACTAAGATATGAGAACATAAAACTCACCATAATTGTAAGAGCGCGGACATCCGGAATCTTCTGCATAGCCCAGGCGACAACATCTTGAAGGTCTTTCGCTTCACTTAGACCCGTGAAGGATGGCCAACCAGAGGACTTTCCAACACCTCTGGAGTTGTACTGAAGAACATGATAACCTTTGAACAATAGAGGCTCAAGCAGCACTCCAAGAACCCTAATAGAAGCGCCAACTCAGCCACTGCTTTATTTTATGGCGAATGTACTTACGGGTCTTCCTTCCTTCCACCAAGCCATGACCACGGATGGAGGCAAATGGCGAATTTATTGCCTTCCTGATCACTTGTTGGAACTTGTGGCCTCCAAAGGTCTGCCTCTAGGTTGATACCAGATGGCAGGTCAATTACGAGTTCTTCTGGGTAGTGGTCAAGCTCTGCCGCCATTCGAAAGGCATTGGTTAGAGTGCAATGGCGAGTACGCAACCGTGCAGGTGGGACGGCAAGATGAACCAAATTCCCACGCATCGCGATCACGAAGAGAGAGACGCGTCACTCCTGGTCTTTATCTTCACTACCAACGACTAAATTCCATCCTCCAAATGTCGTCCTCCACTTCCAAACCAGCCGAATCATCTAATGCTTTAGAGCAGCCAAAAGCAGAGAATCCGCCACATCTCAGTGTTCTGGAGGAAGATGATGAATTTGAAGAGTTCCCTGTTGCCGGTATGCTTCAAGCTTGTGATCTTCAATATCTTACTTACGAATTTGTCTTTAGATTGGAATGACTCAGAAACAGACCTTGCTCACTTAGGAGGTGCAGCTCCTGGCGCGGCGAAATCGGGAGGAGATAAACTCTGGGAGGACAACTGGGACGACGATGATATCGAAGACGAATTCAGTGTTCAGCTACGGTATGTTCTCCCTGTATGTCTAATTATCTACTTATAAAGGTTGGGCATCTTCTCAGGAATGAGTTGGCAAAGACAAAGACATCTGGGACGGCAATGGAGCATTAATTTCACCAACTCTTGTTACAAGAATCATGTACTCTATTTCATGAATTCACGCCACAGTTCGAATCCTACGATATCCCATGGCAGGAAAATCAGTCAAGAATCCAATTACACTACTTAAATCGATTATTGAACAGGGTATGCAAGACATGAAGCACTACAAACTACATATGGGTCTGATAGATCCTCTCATTAAAGTCGTATTAACGCAATCCCTCATAAGACTGTTACACCTTGTTCTCCCTCAAGTCAACATCAGCAACATGCTTCTCGTCGATCGAGGACTGCTCGGTTTCGGTCTCAGGCAGACCCATCGCGGACGTGTCGTAGCCGTGGGCCTCAAGATATTCACGGAACTGTGATAACGGTCAGAGTCAGAGGAGATTGTATCCGGCAAGTGCAATGGGATGCTTACAGCGCGGTCTTCCACTTCCATACCGTCGGTGGTGAGGGGCTTGATGAAGAAGAAAGTGGTGAGGGCACTGAGAATAGCCAGACCTACAATCAAACTTCAGACGACCTGCTTAAAACTTCCATCTAGAAAACCAACATACCGCTGCCAATCCAGAAAGGTCCAGTATTTCCTTTCACCGAAGACGGACCACCAAACGCTAAAAGGAGGACTACCGTCAGAGCTTGTTGGAATCGAAAAGAGTATACTCACCATCGATGATAGGTGGGAAAGCCCACGTTCCAACGAAAGCGCCAACCTTTCCAATAGCTGCAGCAATACCGTAATACTGACCACGAACAGCCGTAGGACTCGTCTTGCTAGCCAGGAGACCAAGGCAGTTACCGGGTCCGAGCTCACCGAAGCTCAGGAAGATACCGTAGACGACGGCGAATGCAGCGACGTTGTTGGAGAGACTATCGATAGAAGTGTCAGTGGAGATCTGAAGATGACGATGTGTATAATGCGTACTGCGTGTAGAGGCCACTCATGATGAATCCAATCAAGGCCTGCAGGAGAAGACCCGTGATCTAAGAATCGTTGTTAGCACGCCGAAACAGAGTCTATTACTAGGTGCATACCATGGTGTACTTTGGTCCTAGGTAATCAACGATGAAGGCACCGCCGAGAGTGCCCGGCATGTAGAACAAGCTTATTCGAGAATAAGCCGCTGGCACCCGCTTCTATGAACTAAAGCCACTCACTTGATAACAACGTTCCAGCCGAAAATGACTGTGAGAGATGTCGATCCACCAGTAACGCTAGAGCAGAATCAATAAACTGTGTACTTCCTGTGATTCAAGGGCCCACCTATCGACTATGGTCGAAGAGTATAGACCGAACTAGGAAAAATTTCAGTCTCTAACAACTTTCCAAGTTATCATCCGCTCTCACAGGATACACAATGAAGTCATAGAGGAACCTATCGTTGTCAGTGTCAGTAAACAGCACACAAGACAGGACGATGGATTTTTCGTACCAAGTAAACGAGATAGCAGCCAGAGAAACGCCGTAGCGCTTGATGATCAAGAGGTAAGGGATTTTGGCATTCTTCATGGAATCCTTCTTGTACCGAGCGGGCTCTTCCATGCTCAAACGCCATATGAGGACAGCGAGAGCGGGAATGACACCCAGGCCAAGGGAGATACGCCAGACAGCACGGAGGTGGTTGTCGCCGAAGCTGAGGGAGGAAAGCATGTGTTAGATGTCTAGTTGTCTAAAACCTGGAAAATTCTCCTTACATCCAGTAGAGTACAAGAGGAACAAACGCAGAGACGACAAAGCCAAAGTCGATCATAGAGTCTAGAAGGGCAATGAAACTTCCTGAATACGATCTGCAAGGGACGTGCACGTACTCGTTGCAAGAGCAAACCATCTATTTTGGGCATTTTTCGAAATACCTGGCTCTTCTGACTGTTCTGAGGCTGAAACGGATCCACAAGGATACTCAGCCCCCACCCCAATACCTAGCAGGAATCTAACATAACTGATATCAGTCGGGTGAGCACTGAGAGGAGAAGGCGACGTACCGCATAGCGCTCAGCATGCTCAATAGCCCACCGACGCTACCATGTGCACCAGACGAGGCTGCCGACAAGGCTGAGAAGACAGCGACGATGACAGTAGCACTCATCTACTCTTGTTCAGAAACCTTTTTCGAAGAGGGCGAATAGAAGAGATCTTTACCATTCCAAACTTCCTACCAATCTTATCAGAGAGATAGCCTGTACGGTTGTCTTAGCAAAAAGTTGAATGGGTAGAGTCTGAGACGTACCGAACGTTAACATTCCCACTATCGTGCCCGCAAAAGCCAAACTGCTCAGCGTCCTGCTGTAGTCATGGTTGGAGAGTGCCTCAGCTCCGTAGATTCTCTTCAACACTGCCGTCCGAATTCAACCAAATGCCACAGACACTCCACCAGTGAAAAAACGTACGTGTGTTGACTGTAGCCAAACTGAATTAGCACCAAATCTTATGGACCTCGCAGGCGAGATAACGCACCACTTCCGATGATACCATTGGCGTATCCTGCAAGGTCAAGTTACATTGAAGTTCCAATTAAACAAATGGTTCGAGTTTTTCGCACCAT
>Ga0247742_10001709_pt1 | contig 14914 bp, 10 predicted proteins | sample UWRJL208509C2_FD_180944 | JGI IMG/M metagenome (GOLD analysis project Ga0247742, IMG submission 180944) | Plant litter microbial communities from Arlington Agricultural Research Station in Wisconsin, United States - UWRJ-L208-509C-2 | ecosystem: Environmental > Terrestrial > Plant litter >...
GTCAGGCCTTGCGCGTCCTTGTACACGCCAACGCCGAGGTCGAACTTGTTCGGGTTCGGGTCCTTGGCGTACGCCTGGATCAGGCCCAGGATCGGATCATCGGGAACACGCTGAATCTGTGAAAAATGCATTACTTGCGGCCCTCGGCGCCGGTGGCCACCTCGTCGGTACGGGCGGCCATGATGAAGTCGTTGCGGTGCAGCCCCTTGATTGAATGGCTCCACCAGGTGACGGTCACTTTGCCCCACTCGGTCAGCAGACCTGGGTGATGACCTTCAGCTTCGGCAATTTCGCCGACCGCGTTGGTAAACGCCAGCGCAAATTTGAAATTCTTGAAGACGAAGGCTTTTTCCAGCTGCATCACGCCGTCGCGCACTTCGATGTTCCAGTCGGGGATCTGCTTGAGCAACGCCGGCAGTTCGGCTTCGCTGACTTGGGGTGCGTCGGCCTTGCAGGCTTCGCAATGGGCTTGGTTCAGAGAGGTCATGACGGGATTTCCTGATCAGGCCGTTTCGGCTTTGGGCGACGATGGTTTAGGGGCAAAACGGGGCGCGTGCAAACCCAGCGCGGTGGCTTGGGTGACCATGCCCATGATGTCTTCGTGGGCCAGGTCAAACAGACGCTTGAGATCCGGCAGCACAAAATACACCGGTTGCAGAATGTCGATGCGGTAGGGCGTGCGCATGGCTTCCACAGGATCGAACGCCTGATGCTCCGGCGTTTGCGACAGGCTGTACAGCGTTTCCTTGGGCGAGGACAGAATGCCTCCGCCGTAAATTTTTGTGCCTTGGGCGGTATTCACCAGGCCGAACTCGATGGTCATCCAGTACAGCCGCGCCAGATACACCCGTTGTTCCTTACTGGCTGCCAAACCGAGTTTGCCGTAAGTGTGAGTGAATTCTGCGAACCAGGGGTTGGTCAGCAGCGGGCAGTGGCCGAACACCTCATGAAAGATGTCTGGCTCTTGCAGGTAGTCCAGTTCTTCGCGGCTGCGGATGAAGGTCGCCACCGGAAACTGCTTGTTGGCCAGCAGCTCGAAAAACGTTTGAAAGGGTATCAGCGCAGGGACGCGGGCAACTTGCCAGCCAGTGGCAGCACCCAGCACGCGGTTAATCTCCCCCAGTTGCGGAATGCGATCGTGGGGCAGACCAAGCTGCTCGACACCATCCAGATACTCCTGGCACGCGCGGCCTTCGATCACCTTCAACTGCCGGGTGATCAGGGTGTTCCATACCCCATGCTCGGCTTCGGGGTAGTCGATGAACCCACGCAAATCGGGCTCGCGGGCCACGTATCCGCTTTGCTTCATGCTGCTCTCCTGAACGTTGTTTTTATAGAAGGGCGTTTGAATCCGGGAGCGCCGGGACTGTTGCAGACCCTGCTTTAGCGATATTGATAACCCGGATCGTCGCTCTGCCGCCTCAGGCTGAATGGCCAAGACGCTTGGCAACACTGCTTTTTCGTAACGAATTCTTTACGCTCGAAAGAAGTATCCGGCAAGCTGGTGTCTTTTCAGTCCAAAGGATGCTTGCGGTGTAACGCATTCTTGACGCTAAACTTGGCCTGTAACCAAAAAATTCGTTCGATCACAAGGTCGGCCCCTCCATGCGCATCAAAGTCCATTGTCAGAACAGGGTCGGTATCCTGCGAGACATCCTCGAACTGCTGGTTTCCTATGGCGTCAACGTCTCCGGCGGTGAGGTCGGCGGCGAGCACGGCGACGCGATTTACTTGCGCTGCCCCAATCTCATCAACCTGCAGTTCCAGGCGCTGGTACCGAAGTTCGAACTCATCCCTGGGGTCTTCGGCGTCAAGCGTGTCGGATTGATGCCAAGCGAGCGTCGGCACATGGAGCTCAATGCCTTGCTTGGCGCGCTGGAGTTCCCGGTGATGTCCATTGACATGGGTGGCTCCATCGTGGCGGCAAACCGAGCGGCGGCGCAATTGCTGGGCGTTCGGGTCGATGAAGTGCCCGGCATCCCGCTGTCTCGCTATGCCGAAGATTTCGACTTGCCGCAGTTGGTGCGTGCCAATCGTTCGCGGATCAATGGCCTGCGGGTGAAGGTGAAGGGCGACGTGTTTTTGGCCGATATCGCGCCGCTGCAATCAGAACACGATGACAGCGAGGCCATGGCCGGTGCGGTCTTGACGTTGCACCGGGCCGATCGCGTCGGCGAGCGCATCTATAACGTGCGCAAGCAAGAGCTGCGCGGATTCGACAGCATCTTTCAAAGCTCGAAAGTGATGGCCGCCGTGGTGCGCGAAGCGCGGCGGATGGCACCGCTGGATGCGCCGTTATTGATCGAAGGCGAAACCGGCACCGGCAAGGAATTGCTTGCGCGCGCCTGCCATCTGGCGAGTCCTCGTGGGCAGTCGCCGATGATGTCGCTCAACTGCGCCGGGCTGTCCGAATCCATGGCCGAAACCGAGTTGTTCGGTTATGGTCCCGGCGCCTTCGACGGCGCGCGGGCGGAGGGCAAGCTGGGGCTGCTGGAACTCACCGCTGGCGGCACGCTGTTCGTCGACGGCGTGGTGGACATGAGCCCGCGCCTGCAGGCCAAGCTGTTGCGCTATCTGCAAGAAGGCTGCTTTCGTCGGGTCGGCAGTGATGAAGAGGTCTATCTGGATGTGCGGATAATCTGCGCGACCCAGGTCGATCTGTCGGAGCTGTGTGCCCGAGGGGCTTTTCGTCAGGACCTCTATCACCGGCTCAACGTGCTGTCGCTGCACATTGCGCCGTTGCGCGAATGCCTGGATGGCCTGGCGCCGCTGGCAGAGCACTTCCTGGATCAGGCCAGTCGGCAGATTGGCTGTGCGTTGCCAAAAATCGCCCCGGCGGCTCTGGAACGGCTGCGCCAATACCACTGGCCCGGCAACGTCCGGCAGTTGGAGAACGTGTTGTTTCAGGCGGTTTCGCTGTGCGAGGGCGGGTTGATCAAGGCTGAGCACATTCGCTTTCCCGAGTACGGCGGGCGTCAGCCGCTGGGCGGCTTCTCGCTGGAGGGCAGCCTGGAGGACATCGTCGGACGCTTTGAAAAAGCGCTGCTCGAGCAACTCCACACAGAGCACCCGAGCAGCCGCCTGCTGGGTAAACGCCTGGGCGTTTCCCACACCACGATCGCCAACAAACTGCGCCAGTACGACCTGGGTCCTAAAACCCCGCCTTCGTAGGTGCAGATTTATTCGCCAGAGGCCGGTTTTACCAACCTCCTTGCAGCCCGGCAGCTTGCGCCCGGGGAATCAAATCACTCCTGCCGGGCGCGTTCTGATTTCGGCACGATCCTCAAGTTGGCGGCGTGTAAGGCAGGATGTAGCTGACGGAAAAGTCTGCCTGCGGGTAGTCCAGTTTCAGGCGCGGCATGACAAATCCGCCGCAGGAATTGCAGGTGTCCATCAGGGTGAAGAAATGGATCCTGGTCACTGTTTCCCCCCGCGCAATGTCCTGCTTGAAGGCCGTGGCGATCAGGCGCTCGGCGTCGAGGTAGCGATCGTGCTCGCGGATCTTGAGTTTTTTTGCAGTGCGCATGATCGGCAAACTGGTGAATGCCGGGTCCGGCGCCTGGCCGCTCATGCGTTCGCGGGCGTCGATGAAGGTCATGGCGCTGCCTTGGCGGGTTTGTGGAGCCTGCAGCGTCAGATTTTTGCCCCGTTTGCCTCCCGCCAGCGCGTAATAGATGTAGTGCTTGCGGTCCGAAGTCTCGGCCAGAAGAAACGCCAGATTGGTCGAATTCAGGTGCCTGCGGATGGTTTCGCCGGTGGTCTTCAACGCGATGTCGGCGGCCGGCACCGGCACCCAGGGCTGTCTGGAGCCAGTGGCGGGCAGCAGCGAATCGATCACGCTGGCAACATGCTGGCGGGTCAGGGGATCGACCTCAGTCATTGGTTTGAAGTTGGCGATGCTGCTTCTGGTCAGCATCACGAAGTTTTCCAGCGCCTGCTCCTGGGTCAGGATGTTGCGCGCGTAGCCTTCCATGATTGAGCTGTAGGGTTGATAGCTGCGCTGCATTTCGTTGCCGGGGCTTTGCAGTTCGAACAGCATACGGGCGATGTTGTCCATGTCCTGATTCAGGGTTCGTCGGCCAGCGCCCAGGCGATATCCCTCGCTGAAGGTCAGGTAGGCATCGATATCGGCTTCGGATGTCATCCGCGAAAAACTGAGTTGCCCATTGCCCGGCAGCTCCTTGGCTTTGTAGAACTGGCCGCTGTCGGCTTCCACGGCGATGTACGGCCCGTCCTCGAATGTCAATCTCACGGCACGCAGTTCGCGCTGGTCATTGACCGTCTTGCAGATCGAATCCAGCTGCACGACAGGCAGCTCCTGGTTGATCCGGGCCCGCCAGGCGTCATCGAGGTCATCCGGCAGCCCCAGGGTCTGGTCCTTCATCAGTCTGCCCTGGACGGTTGCCCGGTATTGCAGGGGCGTGGTGATGCCCAGATGAAGGGCTGCATCCGGGGTCAAGGGGGAAAGTATCTTGCGGCCCGTCAGCCGCAGGTTCCGGGACCCGGGTGCGGGTAGCATTTCGTCGATCCAGGTGCTGACCTTGCCGTCGTCTACCAGCAGGTGAGTCTTTTGCGGGCGGGACTGTCCGCGTGCTGGCGTAAAGCGCAGGGCGGGTCTGAACCGGTGGGTCATGAACGCGTGACTGGCCTGCTCGCCGAGCTTGAGCGGCTCAAGGGCAGAGTCACTGGCGGGAGGCGGCGTCGAGAGCAAAACCACTGCGCCGGAACAGCTTGCTTGCGTCACGCCCCTGCGGGTCACGCAGTGCGAGGGGGCCTCATCCAGCTGGCCAAGCCTCGCTGCGGGTGGTTCCAGTTCGATTTTGCGGAGCATGCCGGACTGCCCGTTTTCGTCGAAGCGGTAGCTGGCGTTATCGATGATCAAGTCAGTCAACGATCGGTCCCGGCGCGCCACACGGATATTTCGCCCGGCCGTCACCGACAGATCGTACCCATGCTCGCCTACTTCATGGAGTTGCACAGCGCCTGGAAACTGGCCCGGCAGCAGGTGCTTCTGGGTCGTGGTGAACACCGCGGGTTCGCTTGGGGAGGCGGCATCGGTGCGGGTCAGTACGGGTCCATAGGGTTTTTGGTCGTGGGGATTGCACCAGCGGTAGTCCGGGGCTTGCGCGCTCGAGATGTTTCGTACCAGCACCTGGTCGACGTGATCGACCTTCGCGAGCATCAGCGCTGCATCAGCGGTTGCCTCATTGCTGGAGATGCGCTGGAACATGCCGCTGCGCTGGGTGTGGGTGCCGGTCACCACACTGGCACCAGCGTTCTGCACCCGGCGCTCGAAGAGCGTGCGTTCGGCGTCCTGCCCGGCAAACCATTTGGCATTTTGCTGGCGCGGACTGATGGGCGAAGGCGGACGCGGCGACCAGATGCGTTTTTTGTTTCCCAGCTTGATCAGTGGCTTGAGTGTACGTCCGGCGATGGCCATGACCGTGCCGACCTCCCCTGCGACATCGGCAACGTCGGCCACACAGGAGAGGGCGTCGCCACCGCTATTGACATCAAAGCAGCCGACGATGGGGATCACTGATTTGATCAGCTTCCAGGCATACATCGCGTCGCTGGTTGACTCTCGCTGGCGTCTGGCGGTTTCCCAGCGGGTCGCCCCCTTACAGGTTTCGCGCAGCTCCTGGCGGTGGTGCAGGAAGATCTGCTCAACGAAACTCTGCACCAGATGCGTCTGATTGTCGGTGCCTGCCCGGCGCGAGAGCGGCACCACTTTTGACAGGCCGGACTTGATGTACGGCAAGGGCACGCCGTTGTAGCGCTCATGATCCGGATTGACGAGAAGGTCCAGTGCGTCAGCGGCCAGGTTCGGATCGCCAAGCTGCAACGCCTGACGGGCATCGACGGATGTGCATTCAAATGTGTAGCGCTCAGGGAACAGCTCGTACACCCAGTGTTGACCTTCATCAACGACATGCACCAGGCCGCCGTGCCCGCCCCGGCAATCCTGCCAGTCACCGGCAGGGCTGCTGCCCACCGACGGCACCGCGCCCACCCTCGGGCCGACGTATTGGCGCCACACCACCGCGTAACTGCTGATATTTGCCTTCAGCAGCCGGTTGCGATGAAGCGCCGGCAGTTCGTCCAGAAACAGAGTCATCAGGTGGGTGTAGGTCTGTCGTGCCTCTTTTTCATAGCGATCGAACGTCTGGTTGAATTGCAGCGTGGCATCGGGAAGCGGGCGGGTAGGTGCGCGTGAAGGACGATACGCAGTGCCATTGTCCAGATAAGCCTCAAGCTCAGTGGTGGTGCTGTTCTGGCTGGGGGTATTGATTGCGTCGGGGTTGATTCCCGCCCCGATCAGCAGCCGACGCGCATCGTTGAGGCGATCGGGAGGGTCATTGAGGGCCTGTAGATCACAGGCGGACGCGAAGTAGCGAGTCATGCGGGCCATTTCATCGGCAGAGTAACGAGGCTGTTCTGTGATGTGGCGGGCGTACAGATTCCACACGATCATGGCGTCAGCTCGAGTCGTGGCGACGCGCAGTTTTTCTTCCGGGGTCGTGGCTTGGGCTGCAAGCGTTGCTGGCAGCGCTTCCCACTGCGAGAACGTGCGGGACCCAGGCGCCGCGCGGTCCAGGGTCATGGCATGGCGAAGGTTGGCCCAGCGCAGGTCAGGTCGGTAGCGAAAATCATCGGGTGCGTCGGTCAGCAGCAGTTCCGGCGCAAAGCGCGTGGCCAGCAACTGCATGATGATCTGCGCGTCAGCATCCCTACAGCCCAGGGTGCCCCGCAGGCTGTTGAGCAGATTGATGCGGATGTCGTACAGCGAACAGTCAGCGTTGTCCTCGTCGAACAGATGGAAATCAAGCAGGTGGCCGATGCGCCTCTGATCGAGCGGATAAATGCAGTCGATCAACGCCTGGATTGTCAGTTGGCGCCCCATCGACTGCGAAGCCTGACCCTTGTCCAGAGGGTTGTACCACTCCAGCGCCTCGACCAGTCGGGACTGTAAGGCTGCAAACGGGGCGCAGTTCAGCAGCGCATCAAGGGCTAGGTGCGCGGGGTGGGTCAAGGTGGCACCCGGGAAAAACGCCATCTTGTCGTGCCTGTCAGGCAACAGGTCGGCCCCCGCTGCGATTTCCCTGGCACTGGCAGGGCGAAATTGACCGCTGCTGACTCTCAGAAGGTCCATGGGCAGCAGGTTCAGGAGCTTGGCGCAGAGGGAGTCCCCAGGCTGATCGTTTAATAGATGACCCGTCAGTGCGAGCAGATCCTGATAGCCGTGCAGGTCAAGGGGCGGGCTGATTGTCGTGGTTTCAGGCGCTGGCACGCCATGGCTCAAGTCGTCATACAGCACGAACGCCGCTGCCCATAACGCACCGACGCGGCGCAGTTGCGGCAATTTCCTCCACAGATAGTCGGCCAGGGAAACTGTTTTGTAGGTGCAGGCGCTCTGGCGAATCTCGGCCAGGGCGGCATCCAGTGTCCCCGGCAATTGGTGCTCGATGGCAAGGCGGCAGATGGTGTGGAAGAACGCGACCCGGCTTTGCACGTCGATGGAGTGGTGTATTTCGCCGCCGTACAGCTTGCCGCTGACATAGCGCTCGACTTTGCTGGAGTCGAGCACGCGATTGATCAGCGCCAGATAATCGTTGTCGCGCAGGGTCTTCTCAACAACGGCATCGGCGGCCAGATAGTCTTTGAACAGATCGGCAAGAGAGACAGCGATGGATTGGCGGCCGGTCAGCTCGTTGAAAACAACGATATCTTCAGCCTTGAGTAGTTGCAGTCTGAGATGGGTCAGCCTGGATGTTTCTCGCAGGGTGTGGGAACTCATAAGGTGCGCTTCCTGATAACTATCGAACGTTCTGCTCCCAGTGATGACTGGCAACAGTTGTCAGATGATGTTTGTTATTTCAAGAAGCGCTGGGTGTTACATAGTTATTGGAAACAAACTATTTAGCGGGAATATAACGGGTCACGCCCCGCGACTATGGCCTGCGGGGCGTTGAATAACAATTAAGCGAATCAGCCGTTACTGCAGCCGTTGCCCATCACTTGATATTCCATGACGTGGCGCTGGCCCTTGGAATCTTCGTAGGTCATGTGCTGAGGCACGACGCGGCAGACATTGGGGACCTGATCGACTGAAATGACTTTGGCGATATCCAGGTGCGTCGAGTAGGTGTATTGCTCGACCGCTTGGCGTTGGTTCTGTGCGGCGATTTTCGCATTCGATTCTTCTGCCATCGCCAAGGTACTGAAACCACAAAGAGCCATTACAACCAGTGCAGCTTTCATTACAAGTTACCTCTAGGTTCACGATTTGGTTCTGCTCGACAGAAACTCTGCCCGGCAGGGTTCACAGAATCCTTGTGAGACTCTGCGTGATACTTGGTTAGTTGCGCTTTAAGTTACTGGATCGACTGGCCTGTGTGGGGGCGGTTAGTTGTCAATCATTTGCCTTGTTGGCGAGATGGATTCTAGGCCGGTTGCCGATATTCATATACAAACCGTTTTGATAAACACTGTTGAGCGAATCGGTAATAATCGCCGGATACGGTTTCTGTGCACTCGGGAATCTAGTGCTTTGGTCGTAGTCCCATTATCGGTAAGCCGCCTTTGCAGAGTGTTTCAGCCCGACACAGGCGTATGCTGGCAAGCGGTAAGACCATCGTCGAATGGCCTTTGTAGCCCTCGCCGGATACAACAGGGCCATAAAACAACAACATATCCACCGAGGTAAGAAAGATGAGTGCGGCTTCCCTTTACCCCGTCCGCCCCGAAGTGGCAGCGAACACGCTCACTGATGAGGCGACCTACAAGGCCATGTACCAGCAGTCGGTGGTCAACCCCGATGGTTTCTGGCGTGAGCAGGCCCAGCGCCTGGATTGGATCAAGCCTTTCACTACTGTCAAACAGACTTCCTTCGATGATCACCGTGTCGACATCAAGTGGTTTGCCGATGGCACCTTGAACGTTTCCTATAACTGCCTCGACCGCCATCTGGCCGAGCGCGGCGATCAACTGGCGATTATCTGGGAAGGGGACGATCCTTCCGAAAGCCGCAACATTACCTACCGTGAACTGCACGAAGAAGTCTGCAAATTCGCCAACGCCCTGCGTGGCCAGGATGTGCATCGCGGCGACGTGGTCACCATCTACATGCCGATGATCCCCGAAGCCGTGGTGGCCATGCTGGCCTGTGCGCGCATCGGTGCGATTCACTCGGTAGTGTTTGGTGGTTTCTCGCCAGAAGCTCTGGCGGGCCGGATCATCGACTGCAAATCCAAAGTGGTGATCACCGCTGACGAGGGCCTGCGCGGCGGCAAGAAAACCGCCATGAAAGCCAACGTCGACCGCGCCCTGACCAACCCCGAAACCGCCAGCGTGCAGAAGGTTATCGTCTGCAAGCGCACCGGCGGCGACATCGAGTGGAACCGCCATCGCGACATCTGGTACCACTCGCTGCTGGAAGTTGCATCGAGCACCTGCGCGCCGAAAGAAATGGGCGCCGAAGAATCGCTGTTCATCCTTTACACCTCAGGCTCTACCGGCAAACCCAAGGGCGTGCTGCACACCACCGCAGGCTATCTGCTGTATGCCGCGTTGACCCACGAACGCGTGTTCGACTACAAGCCCGGTGAAATCTACTGGTGTACCGCCGACGTCGGCTGGGTCACAGGCCACAGCTACATCGTCTACGGCCCGCTGGCCAATGGCGCGACCACGCTGCTGTTCGAGGGTGTGCCGAATTACCCGGACATCACCCGCCTGTCGAAGATCGTCGACAAGCACAAGGTCAACATCCTCTACACCGCGCCGACCGCGATCCGCGCCATGATGGCCGAAGGCACCAAATCCGTTGAAGGCGCCGACGGTTCGAGCCTGCGTCTGCTGGGTTCGGTGGGCGAACCGATCAACCCGGAAGCCTGGAACTGGTACTACAACACCATCGGCAAGAAGAACTGCCCGATTGTCGACACCTGGTGGCAGACCGAAACCGGCGGCATTCTGATCAGTCCGTTGCCTGGCGCCACCGCGTTGAAACCGGGTTCGGCGACCCGCCCGTTCTTTGGCGTGATTCCAGCGCTGGTGGATAACCTGGGCAACCTGATCGAAGGTGCTGCCGAGGGTAATCTGGTCATCCTCGATTCATGGCCGGGCCAGTCGCGGACGCTGTACGGCGACCACGACCGCTTCGTCGACACCTACTTCAAGACCTTCCGCGGCATGTACTTCACCGGTGACGGCGCACGTCGTGACGAGGACGGTTATTACTGGATCACCGGGCGTGTGGACGACGTGCTCAACGTGTCCGGCCACCGTATGGGCACGGCTGAAATCGAGAGCGCGATGGTCGCGCACCCGAAAGTCGCCGAAGCGGCCGTGGTGGGTGTGCCTCATGACCTGAAAGGGCAGGGGATTTACGTGTACGTCACCCTCAATGGCGGCGAAGTGCCGGACGAAGCCCTGCGCATTGAACTGCGCAACTGGGTGCGTAAAGAAATCGGCCCGATTGCTTCGCCGGACGTCATTCAGTGGGCGCCGGGCCTGCCGAAAACCCGCTCGGGCAAAATCATGCGCCGCATCCTGCGTAAGATAGCCACCGGTGAGTACGACTCGCTGGGCGATATCTCCACCCTGGCCGATCCGGGCGTGGTAGCCCATCTGGTCGAGACCCACAAGACCATGAACGTCGCCTGATACGCGATTGCAATACAAAGCCCCGCCCGGTGAAAGCCGGGCGGGGCTTTTTTATTCCTCCAGGAACGCGACGAATCTGGTTCACCGAATTTCTGTGTGTTGATCGTTCCCACGCTCCGCGTGGTAACGCCGTCCCGGACGCTCCGCGTCCTGCGTGTGACGCGGAGCGTCACTAGATGCATTCCCACGCGGAGCGTGGGAACGATCAACTCCCGGCATGACTGGCTAGCCTGGCCTTATCGCGAGCAAGCTCCCTCCCACAACGCACGGTAACTGCTGCTGACTGACCGCCGACAGCCGGGGCGTTTTGGGCTGATCGTTCCCACGCTCCGCGTGGTAACGCCGTCCTGGAGGCTCCGCGCCCTGCGTGTGACGCAGAGCGTCACGAGATGCATTCCCACGCGCAGCGTCGGGAACGATCAATGCAACCCTGCGCTTGTGCGCGGACCGCGTGGGACGGCGAATTCCTGTAGGAGCGAACTTGTTCGCGAAGCGTTCTGGCTGACACCCGGAAAATCCCTTCGGCGACAACCTGACTCCTACAAATTTGCCTCTTACAGACCTTTTGCCAATAATGCGCGCCGTGTTGGAGCGCGGCCGTAATGTTGGCGCAGCTGTCACGAAACCAAAAGTCTGTCAATCAAGCTGATCGGCTTTCTCGGTGCTTCTGTAACTAGTTGTCGCCTGGAAGAAATATCGACTTCAGGCCTGCCGCTAAAATGCCGATCTTTCGCCCAAGGCACGTCGAGCCAAGACTCGATGGCAATTTGCGTCGCAATTCATGATCTTCCTTCTGCACATTGAGCGTCTCGCTCACTCTGCCTATTTTCGTGCTGTAACGATGGAGTCTCACCCATGAAAAAGCTCATGCTGCTTGGCGCACTGGCGCTGTCCGTGCTGGCCCAGCCCGTCTTCGCCGATGAAAAACCCCTGAAGATCGGCATCGAAGCGGCATACCCTCCGTTCGCTTCGAAGGCGCCGGACGGCAACATCGTCGGCTTCGACTACGACATCGGTAACGCGCTGTGCGAAGAGATGAAAGTCAAATGCACCTGGGTCGAGCAGGAATTCGACGGCCTGATCCCGGCGCTCAAAGTGCGCAAGATCGACGCTATCCTGTCGTCGATGTCGATCACTGAAGACCGCAAGAAATCAGTCGATTTCAGCAACAAGTACTACAACACCCCGGCGCGCCTGGTCATGAAGCAGGGCACTGTCGTCACCGACGGCCTGACCGAACTCAAGGGCAAGAACATCGGCGTACAACGTGGCTCGATCCACGAGCGCTTCGCCAAGGAAGTCCTGGCTCCGCTGGGCGCAGAAATCAAACCGTACAGCTCGCAGAACGAAGTCTATCTGGACATCGGCGCCGGTCGTCTGGACGGCACTGTGGCCGACGCGACGTTGCTGCAGGACGGTTTCCTGAATACCGATTCGGGTAAAGGCTACGCTTTCGTGGGCCCGGCCTTCACTGACGTCAACTACTTCGGTGATGGCGTCGGGATTGCCGTGCGCAAAGGCGACAGAGCCAATCTGGACCGGATCAACGCTGCCATCGCTGCCATCCGCGCCAACGGCAAGTACAAGGCCATCCAGGACAAGTACTTCAACTTCGACATCTACGGTCAGTAAGTTGGCGTAACGACCTTCGTGGCGCAAACAGCAAGGCTCAATGCCTTCTGATTGCGCCATGCTCATTTCCCACGCCAGAGGGCCACACAACATGTTGAAAGGCTACGGGGCCGTCATCCTCGACGGTGCATGGCTGACCTTGCAGCTCGCTTTGTCGTCCATGGCGCTGGCCATCGTTCTCGGCCTGATCGGTGTGGCGTTGCGGCTGTCGCCTGTGCGCTGGCTGGCGTGGCTGGGCGATTTGTATTCCACGGTCATTCGCGGCATTCCCGATCTGGTGCTGATCCTGCTGATTTTCTATGGCGGTCAGGATCTGCTCAATCGCGTCGCGCCGTTGCTCGGCTATGACGACTACATCGACCTGAACCCGTTGGCAGCCGGTGTCGGCACCTTGGGTTTCATCTTTGGCGCGTACCTCTCCGAGACCTTTCGTGGCGCTTTCATGGCGATCCCCAAAGGTCAGGCTGAAGCAGGCATGGCCTATGGCATGAGCAGTTCGCGGGTGTTCTTCCGCATTCTGGTGCCACAAATGATTCGTCTGGCAATCCCCGGTTTCACCAATAACTGGCTGGTATTGACCAAGGCCACTGCGCTGATTTCCGTGGTCGGCCTGCAAGACATGATGTTCAAGGCCAAGCAGGCGGCAGATGCCACCCGCGAGCCCTTCACTTTTTTCCTCGCAGTCGCGGCGATGTACCTGTTGATTACCAGCGTGTCGCTGCTGGCACTGCGTTTTCTTGAAAAACGCTACTCCGTGGGCGTACGGGCGGCAGACCTATGATGTTCGATTACAACGTGGTCTGGGAAAACCTGCCGCTGTACTTCGGCGGCCTGCTGATCACCCTCAAGCTGCTGGCCATTTCCCTGTTCTTCGGGTTGCTGGCCGCGTTACCGCTGGGGCTGATGCGCGTCTCGAAAGTGCGCTGGGTCAACTTCAGTGCGTGGCTGTACACCTACGTGATTCGCGGCACACCGATGCTGGTGCAGCTGTTCCTGATCTACTACGGCCTGGCGCAGTTTCAGGTCGTGCGCGAGAGCTTCCTTTGGCCGTGGCTGTCCAGCGCAACGTTCTGCGCCTGCCTGGCGTTTGCCATCAACACCAGTGCCTACACCGCCGAAATCATTGCCGGCAGCCTCAAAGCCACGCCCGCCGGCGAGATCGAAGCGGCCAAGGCCATGGGTATGTCACGGGCCAAGATGTATCGGCGGATTCTGCTGCCCTCGGCCTTGCGCCGCGCGCTGCCGCAGTACAGCAACGAAGTGATCATGATGCTGCAGACCACCAGTCTGGCGTCCATCGTGACCCTGATTGACATTACCGGCGCGGCCCGCACGGTCAATGCCCAGTTCTATCTGCCTTTCGAGGCGTATATCACCGCAGGGGTTTTCTACCTGTGCCTGACCTTCATTCTGGTCCGACTGTTCAAGCTGGCCGAACGCCGCTGGCTGAGCTATCTCGCGCCGAGGAAGCACTGATATGCAACGCATCGACCATGTCCTGCCGTGGAGCACCCTCGGCACCGAACGCAACCTGAGCGTCTTTCGTTTTGGCAAAGGCGAGCGCAAGGCCTATATCCAGGCCAGTCTGCACGCCGATGAATTGCCCGGCATGCGCACCGCCTGGGAGCTGAAAAAACGCCTGACCGAGCTTGAAGAGCAGGGCCTGCTCAATGGTGTTATCGAACTGGTGCCGGTGGCTAATCCCATCGGTCTGGGGCAGCTGCTGCAAGGCGCACATCAAGGGCGCTTCGAGTTCGGCAGCGGCAAGAACTTCAACCGGGATTTCGCTGAGCTCAGCGAGCCGGTCGGCGAGTTGCTTGAAGGCCAATTGGGCGATGATCCGCGCGCCAACATTCAGCTGATTCGTCAGGCCATGAGCTCGGTGCTTGCACAATTGCCGCCTGCGAGCAGCGAACTGCAAGGCCTGCAACGGCTGCTGCTGAGTCATGCCTGCACCGCCGACATCGTCCTGGATCTGCATTGCGACGCTGATGCCGCGCTGCACATGTACGCCTTGCCCCAGCACTGGCCGCAGTGGCGTTCGCTGGCAGCGCATCTTGATGTACGGGTCGGTCTGCTGGCTGAAGATTCCGGCGGCAGCTCGTTCGATGAAGCGTGTTCGTTGCCGTGGCTGCGCTTGTCTCGCCGTTTTCCCGACGCGCAAATTCCGCTGGCGTGCCTGGCGACCACCATCGAACTGGGCGGTCAGGCTGATACGGGCAAGCTGGAAGCCGAGGCGCATGCCGAAGGCATTCTGGCGTTCCTGGCCGAGCAGGGTCTGATCAGCGGCCAATGGCCCACGGCTGAAACCGAGGCCTGTGAAGGCGTGCCCTTCGAAGGCACTGAATTGCTGTACGCGCCGCATCCTGGCGTGGTGACTTTTCTGCGTCAGGCGGGGGACCGGGTGGAAGTCGGTGAGCCGCTGTTCGAAGTGATTGATCCGCTGTCCGACAAGGCCACCACCGTATGTGCCGGTACCGAAGGCGTATTGTTCGCCATCGAACGACTGCGTTACGCCCAGCCGGGTTTCTGGCTGGCTAAAGTGGCAGGGCGGACCGCGCTGCGTCAGGGTCGCTTGCTCAGTGACTGATTGCTTGTAAAAACCGAAAGTTTT
>Ga0247742_10001711_pt1 | contig 14903 bp, 16 predicted proteins | sample UWRJL208509C2_FD_180944 | JGI IMG/M metagenome (GOLD analysis project Ga0247742, IMG submission 180944) | Plant litter microbial communities from Arlington Agricultural Research Station in Wisconsin, United States - UWRJ-L208-509C-2 | ecosystem: Environmental > Terrestrial > Plant litter >...
AGGTCTATAGATTGTTTTAAACTGCCCTAAGTGGCCTGTAATAACAATTTAATATTGATAAAAGTTCATCAGGATTACATTTAGCTTTACTAAAAGAATCCCAGGTCAATGGGTCAATATATGGCATTAAAGGCTGCTCCACACTAAAAACATCTCCAAGTCGCTCTTTTACAATAGTGTCCCATTCTTTGTGGTATGTTAATATATCATCGGGATAAACAATTTTACGCTCGCTGCCCTCATCCATAGCTTCAAATGGCTCTTCCAGATTTAGATAACCATAGTCATCAGTCAGCTGTTCGCCTGGCTGTATATCGCGTATCGCAATTTCAAAATCATAAGCGGTAGAAAAGCAACTTGGATTGAAACTGTGGTTTACATATTTCGCATAATCCCAACAAAGGACTTTTTCTCCTTTACCATTAGTAAAACAATAGGTTTCAAGATGTGTTCTCATTAATGGAGAAAGTTGTTCAGCTTCTTCGGCGCTATAAATCCGGTCCATCTCATCCTGCACCCAGGTTATGGTACCTTTAGTAATCATCTTAGTAGCGACAACTCCGTAGCCAACAATATCATTAATGAAGCGGATTTCAGTATCAGGATGTATCATAAAGCACTAGTATATTGATTAAACTGACTACTAAATAAATCAATCGGCAATTACTAATTTTATAATATTTTATAAAAGCCTTATATATTAAACATATACAAGAATACTCTAATAGAAGATAAGAAAATGCCGCTTAATTATTTTTAAGCGGCATGTGAAATTATGATGTAAAACAGTTAAATGTTACTCGTCTTCATCTTCCTCAACGGTATGTGATTTAGAGTAATTTCGCCACTTCTCAATAACGTCTGCCAAATCTTTAGGTAGATCAGTATCAAAGCGCATCATTTCACCTGTTACCGGATGGACAAAACCTAAAGTCTTGGCATGCAATGCCTGTCTTGGTAATGTTTTGAAGCAATTATCTATAAACTGTTTGTATTTTGTAAAAGTTGTTCCTTTTAGTATCAGGTGTCCGCCATAACGTTCGTCATTAAAAAGCGGATGTCCCAAATGTTTCATATGTGCCCTGATCTGGTGTGTTCTTCCTGTCTCCAGAATACACGAAACTAAAGTGACATAACCAAAACGTTCCAATACTTTGTAATGTGTAATAGCCGGTTTTCCAATTTCCGGATCGGCAAAAACCGCCATCTGCATCCTATCTTTAAGATGTCTTGCCAGATTACCTTCTATAGTTCCTGAATCTTCTTTTACATTTCCCCAAACGAGTGCAACATATTCACGTTCTGAAGTCTTAGCCTCAAACTGTTTTGCAAGATGTGTCAGTGCAGCTTCAGTCTTTGCAATAACTAAAAGCCCGGAAGTATCTTTGTCAATACGGTGTACAAGACCTGGACGGTCACTGCTGTTTAAAGGCAGATTCTCGAAATGATAAGCCAACGCATGTACAAGAGTGCCCGTATAATTACCATGGCCGGGATGTACAACAAGGCCAGGGGGTTTATTGATCAGCAATAAGGCATCATCTTCATAAACAATGTCAAGAGGTATATTCTCTGGTACGATATGGTTCTCATAAGGTGGGTGTGTCAACATAATTGTGACTACATCAAGAGGCTTTACCTTGTAATTCGATTTTACGGGTATATCATTTACATAAATATCACCATTGCTGGCAGCATTCTGTATTTTGTTACGGGTTGCATTCTGTATCAACCCCATTAGGTATTTATCAATACGTAAAAGCGCCTGGCCTTTTGCTACCTCAAATCTAAAATGTTCGAACAAATCGTCTTCTTCCGGTTCCTGCTCTGCAATATATTCTTTATTCATCCGTTTTTTCTGTAGCTGTGCTATCTGGTTTTTCTTCTTCTTCGAATCCTACTTTTCCATCCCCTAAGACTAAATCTATCTTAGATGATTTAAGTACTTTATCACCTGGATTTAATTTTTTGCCATTCTGTCTCATTTCGAGTACCATATCTTTACCCAGGTAAGGTTTATAGGTAAGAGACCCTTCCTGTAGTCCGAGTGCTTTTAATGTTGGAAGTGCCTGTCTTAAGGTCTGCTCAATAAGATCTGGGACTTTTACGGCACTAAATCCGGCAGCATTTACTTTAAGGTAAATTTTACGGTCTTTTTTAACTTTAGCTCCTGCATGTGGATCCTGTTTTACGATTGAATATTTCGGGTAACCTGCTACGAAGTCGGTAGTATCAAGTATTACATAATCCAGGTCATCATTGTCAAGCACTTCTTCTGCCTGCTCGACTGTCATTTTAGCAAGGTTAGGGACTGTAATCTCTTCGCCATGATTTGTTGAAAAACTCAGCCATTGAAGCAGTACAAAACCAAGAACCAATACTATAACTATTGCTATGGCGATCTGCGTAAAAAACACCTTACTCGTAAGATAATTGCGTAAACTCATATTTATTCTGTTTCCCGCAAAGATATAAAAATACTAAAGCTAATCTGTTTCAAAAAAAATGATAATTTTGTTTTACATAACGGTTTCTTCCGATTTAAGAAAGTTTCTGTTTGTATCAAACCAATAAATATCAATACCAACTATACAATGAAAAATATTGCCATTATTATGGGCGGCTATTCCAGCGAATTTGAGATATCCCTTAAAAGCGGAAATGTAGTATATCAGTTTTTAGATAAGACAAAATACAAAGGCTTCCGTGTCCATATACTAAAAGAAAAATGGGTATATGTCGATGAGAACGACAATGAATATCCTATTGATAAAAATGATTTTTCAGTATCGGTTGATGGCAATAAGATTTCTTTTGACGCTGTTTTTAATGCGATTCATGGTACTCCGGGTGAAGATGGATTGCTACAGGCTTATTTTGAGTTACTTGGGATGCCGCAATCTTCCTGTGATTATTACCAAGCTGCACTTACATTCAATAAACGTGATTTATTATCTGTCTTAAAACCTTATGGAATCAAATCTGCAACTTCGTACTACCTGAATAAAGGGGAAGCGATAAATACAGCAGAAATAGTCGAAAAGGTAGGTTTGCCCTGTTTTGTAAAACCAAATAAGTCAGGTTCAAGTTTTGGTATTTCAAAAGTAAAAACGATGGACGAACTGCCAATAGCTATTGAGATTGCTTATAAGGAAGATAATGAAATTATAATAGAAAGTTTTCTTGATGGTACGGAAGTATCAGTGGGGGTAATTAATTATCAGGGTACAGTAACCGTACTGCCTATCACTGAAATTGTTTCTGAAAACGACTTTTTTGATTATGAAGCCAAATATCTTGGAAAATCTCAGGAAATAACACCGGCAAGAATTTCTGCAGAAATGACAGAAAAGGTAAATGCTGTAGCTAAACGCGCCTATGAAATCCTGAAGATGAGAGGCTTTTCCAGAAGTGAATTTATTATAGTAAACGATGAACCTTATATGCTTGAAATGAATACGATACCGGGACTTACTGCAGAAAGTCTTATTCCGCAACAGGCAAAAGTAGCCGGAATATCCCTGCAGGATTTATTTACAAATGCAATCGAACTCGCCCTGAGCCACTAAATTCCTGTTATGAAAGAAATCTTTGAATGGGAGAGGCTATTGTTTAATGACCTGCCACGCAATTTTCTGCTGGAAGTCATTTTTCGCTCGGCTATAATGTTTACCGTCTTACTGCTGACATTAAAAGTTGCAGGTAAGCGCGGAGTAAAACAATTATCTGTTTTTGAAACAGTAATCATTATAGCACTGGGCTCTGCTGCAGGGGATCCTATGTTTTATGAAGATGTGGGCCTTATTCCGGCAATAACTGTTTTTACAGTGATTATTATAATGTATCGCCTTGTAACCTGGCTTACAGGTAAAAGCAAAAGGTTTGAAGAATTCATAGAAGGCAAAACAGAATGTCTGATTAGCGAAGGAAAATTTGCAATTGAAACTTTTGCAAAAGAAAGCCTTGCCCAGGATGAATTTTTCTCAGAGCTAAGGCTAAAGTCCGTAGAGCATCTTGGACAGGTTAAAAATGCATTTATAGAAACCAGTGGCGATATAAGTGTTTTCTTTTATGATGATAAAGACGTAAAGCCAGGCTTACCAATATTACCCTATTCATTTCGTTCCAAAAGTAAACGGATAACAGATAAAGGACTGTACGCCTGTACTTTTTGTGGCGATACGAAAGAGCATAACTCCGGAACTGCAATTTGCGGGGTATGTGGCAAAGAAGAATGGGTACCTGCAATAAGAACCCTAAGAATTACCTAATATCGTATTTTATTCCTAATTTTAATTGTTACAAAAAACAAGTATGAAGAAAGCTGTATTCCCGGGTTCATTCGATCCTATTACTTTGGGACATTACGATATAATTAAAAGAAGCATACCGCTCTTTGATGAGATCATCATTGCTATTGGTGTCAATGCAGAAAAAAAGTATATGTTTTCACTCGAAGAAAGACAGCGCTTTATAGAAGAAACGTTTATAAACGAACCTTCGATTAAAGTAATGACTTATAAAGGATTGACAATAGATTTCTGTAAAAAAATGAAAGCTCAGTTTATATTACGGGGTCTTAGAAATCCTGCTGATTTCGAATTTGAAAAGGCAATTGCCCATACTAACAGAAGATTATCAAAAATAGAAACGGTATTTCTCTTAACTGCTGCTAATACTTCGTATATCAGTTCCAGTATTGTTCGTGATGTAATAAGGAACGGTGGACAATACGAGCTTCTTGTTCCGGATTCAGTGAGAATCAAAGATATTAAATAGTAGCAAAATCGGGTTACCAATTTAGTGTTGACTATCGTAGAAAAGGGTTGCCTAATTTGGACAACCCTTTTTATATTGAGACGATTTGTTTTTCAGGAATTAATCCAGTTTTTGGTCAACCACCGTAACCTTTTTAGGACGGGGTGGTATTGTTCCCTTTGAGAGATATCTCAGTCCTTCAATTCCAGGTAAAAACAAATATAGACTACCATCAGTGCGAACAAAGCGGGTCAGGTTTGGAATTACCTTATACGTACCATTATCATTATAAGCAAACTCTTTATCGTTTACCGGGTCAGGATCTGTATCCCGCGGGCCAAACAGCGGATCAATACCACTATGGTTTGGTGATGCGTCCGGGCTCCGGAAATTATTTAATTCAAACCATTTGGTTGTGACAAACCGGAACTGCGCGTCGAGAACAGCACCTATAAACAATCCGACCAGTCCCCTTTGCCTTTCACCACTTTTTTCGGATGGATCATATAACGGCCCGTAAGGCGATGCGCGCCTTACGATGCGATGTTTTTCTGCTTTGTCATTGTTGCCGGTTACGTTAGTATCATCACGCGGATTTGCTCTCCTGATGTGTGATGCATAAGGACATCGTAATGCCAGATCATCACTCTTGGGATCTTTTCCCTGCTGGTTTGGAGTGGGGTTCAGATAATTGAAGTTAGTAAAATTGAAGTTTCTAGGACTTGGTATACCGAGGTTTTTGTCTTCCTTGTCGGGAGACACAACAAGGGGTGTGCCGTCACGCCAGCGCCCGCACATTTTTGCGGCCATAAGTTCCGGTGGAGTGTCTTTGTCCGAATTAATAAATTCATTAAACTTAGCTACATCCTGGTAAAGTAATCTGAATGCTGCAAATGTGCCATTTGTTAGTAAAGGATGCACACGATAATCAGAAGCGTTCTGGCTTATCACAAATCTGTCTGCGGGCACTATTGGCCTGTCGTCTATACTACTGACACCCATTAACATTGGGTCATCCCGTAATACTCCTTCGATACGAGGCTGTGACAAACTATCTCTATAGCCAAAATGAATGTAATTCGGATCATTGTCCACAGTTATAGGATCGGAATCCTGGTAGTATACAGGAACTACCGATGGTCCCGATGCTGTTGTGGCAATCATACCTAATAACAGCGCGTAATATTTTTCTCTATTTTCAGGATTTAATGTGAAAAGGGTTATCTGGATATGCAGGTCATTACCATCTGCACTTGGACCGGTCTCTGATATCCATCCTCCATTTTTCCACCAGTTGGAAGGGGCACTATCACCAGTATCCCCTATTGCAACTGCATCGGCAACAGCCCCTTGACTAAAAGAATTAAATACCTGCATGCTAGACCAGTTGTAAACGCTCTTGCAGTTGACAGTACCGATAAGTTTTTCCATACCCGAATAAGTAAAGCCTATGTTTAAGCAATATTCGGGTTTTATCTTATTTTCCCACGGCTCGGCATTGGTAATAACCAGACTGCCCAGACCGTTTCCTGCTGCAAGGTCAGCACAAAATTTTTGTGCGCCGGCTACGTCTTTTATGTTTAAAATGATGTACCTGATGTTAGGATAATTATATCCTCGCAGGACTAGTCCCTGTACATCATCCATTTCAATCGGATCAGCTTTATGCATAATTACTGTTTAATAAGTTTAAGCTCAGTGTTTAGTTACAATCCGGTTTTTGGGATTTAGGAAAATCATAGCTAACCTGGCCTGCAGTTGGAGGCCAACTTGCAGCTGCATCCGGATAATTGTCTATAACTTTTGCTACTGTAAGTCCAGGAAAATTTGCTCCAAATACATATTTTCCACCTTTGTCACCAGCAGATAGTATAGGGTCTCCAAAGTTATAACGCATTAACATACAGTAAAACGCTAATGGATTTGCCTTTACACCACCCATTTCGTGAATATGGCTGGCAGATGTAGGCCCATCGGCATCAACATCAGGAATCCCTGTCTCATCCATTAAGAGCAATAAAGTATCCAAACCATCTACAACTTCTTTGATTTCAAAAAATGCACTGATATAAGCATCAAACTGTCCATCATAGATAGACATGACAACCAATACGTCTTTTCCAGGGAAGGATTGAAATCCAGGTACGGGAATTCCAGAAGTCGGTTGCCCGTCTGCCTGTGCATAAATTGTGAAATAATGTACGCCGGTAGTCTTACGGAAATCGAAGCTATCGGTCGCTGAAACAGTAGCTAATTTAGCTGCTTCCTTAACCTTTTCAGCAGCGGCCAATGCAGCGGCTAATACTCCTTTGCGTAAGGGAATAAATAAAAACAGCATGTGTTGTTGATCTGTTATTGGTACGGTAATAACTTTTGGTGTTGACATAAAATAAATATTTATTTGGTTATCCTACTCTATTTAGGCTTTTCGGAGTCGCCTTTAATCCGTACGAATGTAGTAATAGCAAATGGAAGAAAAACAGGTAGTTATACCTGTTTTTTCAAACGGATTCACACATTTTAAACCTATTAGTGCTCTTATAATTGAAATAGATAAGTTTTATGGGTTATAAGCCGCTATCTAAGTTATAATACAAAAAAAAGCTGTCTATTAGGACAGCTTTTCATATTTGGAAATAGATATAAAATATTATTCCTCTTTTTTAATAACCTTTCTCGCTACTTCAATCTTAAATTTCTTTCCTTTCATTTTCTCATCCTTGATATTTTGAAGCAGATCTTTAACCTTTTTTGATTTGACTGCAGCAAATGAAATAAAATCCTTTACTTCTATCAAGCCAAGATCACCTTTTTCAAGCTTTCCTTTTTGGGAGAAGAAACCGACTATGTCAATTTTATTTAGTTTGGTCTTTTTACCACCACTGATATAAATGGTACGAAATTCAGGTGCTTTTGGAAGTACACCAACATTGTCTATAACTAGAGCCCTTACATCATAATTAATATAATCCATCTTTTTTTCACTTTCGTGTATAAGAATATACGCAGTTCCCGATGCAGACATTCTGGCTGTTCTTCCGTTTCTGTGTGTGAATTCATCTTCCTTTGAAGGCAGGTGATAATGGATAACATGTTTCATTTCAGGAATGTCAAGTCCACGTGCTGCCAGATCGGTAGTAACCAGATAACTGATACTGCCATTCCGGAACTGTATAAGTGCGCGTTCACGCTCATCCTGATCCATTCCTCCATGATAGTAAACGGAATAGATGCCTTTTTCATTCAAAGTATCGCTAATGCGTTCAGCAGCATCTCTATGATTACAAAAGATGATAGCTGCTTCTGATTTAAGGGAGCAAATCAGGCTGAATAAAGTATTTATTTTGTCCTTTTCTTTAGAGATGACCATCTCAAGTGAGAGATTTGTCTTTTCCTCTTCTTCGGGTATAAAATCCAATACAGTGGGGTTTACAACTCTGGTATATTTAGGGATTTCAATATTTGAAGTAGCAGATACTAATATCCTTTTATCCAGTTTTGGCAGTTTTCCGATGATAAATGACATCTCTTCATGGAAACCCAATTGTAGTGATTTGTCAAATTCATCAAGAACAAGGGTCACGATTTTGTCTGTATTGAATGTCTGTCTGTCAATATGGTCAGCAATTCTTCCAGGTGTACCAATAAGCACAGCAGGGGGAGTACTGAGATTGCGTATTTCTGTATCTATGGAATGTCCGCCATAGCAGGTATTTACTTTAAGACCGGTAGCCATTTTCTTCCATACCTGTTCGATCTGTATGCCTAATTCTCTTGATGGAACAAGGATGAGGCATTGCACGCCTTTAATTTCAGAATCAAGCATTTCAAATACCGGCAGCAAAAATGCCAGTGTTTTTCCTGATCCTGTTGGCGAAAGAAGTAAAATATTGCTGTCATTCAGAATGGTATCCTGTGCGACTATCTGCATTTCATTCAGGTTTTCGATACCCAAATTGAGTAATATATTATTGGAATGGTGATGTTGACTCATGCTGCAAAGGTAAATTACTTTTTTTACTATTAAATAAAAAAGCTGCCTTTGTAGGCAGCCTGGTTTATTCGAATAATAATTTTATATTTTCATAGGAATTTTTTAGTGCTTCCTGAATCTGTTCCGAGTTCAGCCAGGCAACCTTTTCTATACCCTCATCCTCCTGAGGTGCGGGGATGCCTTCAAAGCTGGTGCGCATTTCAAACCAATGGGTGATTTTAAGTTTATAACGGCCATTGCGCTTAAAAATATGATATGTTTTTTGTAATTTATCAGTAATCACAAGTTTATTAACCCCGGTTTCTTCTTCAACTTCCCGTAGTGCGGTGTATTCAATTTCCTCACCTTTTTCGATTCCTCCTTTCGGTAAATCCCATTTCCCGTTGCGGAAAATAAACAAAACCTCATTTTTTTTGTTGTAAACCAGTCCGCCACCAGCTTTCTGTACCGGCATTTTGGTTTTTAGTGTCTTTAAGATTTCTTTTTCATCAGGATGATACAAATAGGCTTTCTGAATTTTATTCTGAAAAATTTTTGTTATAATCTTTTTAATATCAGCGCTTTCAAGCAGGAATAGTTGAAAATCGGTCTCCTTAAAGATTTCATTGGTTAAAAAAAGTGGTTTGTCGTTCACAAAAACTTTATACATTTGTACTATGATTTTTAATAAAGATACAGCCAGCAAAACAGCCGAATTGCTTTTACAAATAAATGCAATTAAATTGAATCCAGGAAATCCTTTTACCTGGGCTTCCGGATGGAAATCTCCTATTTATTGCGATAATAGGATAACACTCTCATTTCCACCAATCAGAAATTACCTTAAAGAAGAATTTGCCAAAAATATTGAAAAACAATTTGGCAAGCCCGATGTGATTGCAGGTGTAGCGACAGGTGCAATAGGTATTGGACTACTCGTAGCCGAGGCACTTGCACTCCCTTTTGTCTACGTTCGGCCTGAACCTAAGAAACACGGAAGGCTGAACCAGATAGAAGGATTTCTTCAGAAAGGACAAAATGTGGTAGTAATTGAGGACTTAATAAGTACAGGAAGCAGCAGTCTCATGGCTGTGGAAGCATTGCGTGAAGCAGGTGCCAATGTCAAAGGAATGGCTGCTATTTTCAGCTACGGATTTGATGTTGCCAAAACTAATTTCAAAAATGCAAATGTGGATTTATACACTTTGAGTAATTATGAAAATCTATTGCCATTGGCAGTGGCTAAAAAATACATTACTGAGGAAGAGGAACAGACCCTGGTTGAATGGAGAGTAAGCCCTTCGACCTGGGGAGTAGAGATCTAGGTATCGCCGTTAAAGAAAAAGCAGGAATTTATAACTATTAACAACACTTTTATAATGAATTTAGAAAGCCCAAAAGTTACCGTTGAAAAGTCAGCTCAGTATTTGTTTGATGCTTTATCGGTTGTAAGTAACTTTGAAAAACTGATGCCGGAAAGTATTGTTAAATTTGAAGTTACGGGTGAAGATTCGTTTATCTTCGGGCTTAAGGGTATGCCGGAAATAAAATTGAAAATGAAAGAAAAGGTACCAACATCAAAAATAGTTCTTGGTGCAGCCAGTGATAAACTTCCTTTTACCCTGACGGCAAAAATTGACTCAGCTACTGATAGTTCATCCGAAGTTCAGTTGTTTTTTGAAGGAGAGTTCAATGCCATGATGGCTATGATGATTAAAGGACCTATCGGCAAATTTATAGAAACTCTCGCCCAAAATATGGGTAAGTTGTAAATGCTAATAATAAAATAAATCAAAACCCCGGAAATGAGATTATTCAGTTCCGGGGTTTTGATTTAATACAACATTTGGATTTCTTTTATTCCGAATAGCTGTATGCTGTCATCCTCAAGTAATAATTGCAATCTCCCGTCTTCCGAGACCCCTTGTATGATTCCCATGAATTGTTGCCTGTTCAGATTTTCAAAGGGCATTGGAATACCTTTTTTAAATAATCGTTCATTGTAATCGGCCCAGAGTTTTAATGATTCATTATTCATCAGCCTGCCCGCATTGATTTTTATATTTCCGGTTATTACTTTGAGTATTTCGTTTTTGTCAAATTCCAATCCCATTATGATCGATAGAGAGGACGCTTTAGGCAGGTCTGCAAAGTTTTTTTGATTGATATTCAAGCCAATTCCAACTATTGATACAATCTCTCCATTGGTTTTTATACTGTTTTCAATTAGTATGCCACCAATCTTTTTATTGTCTGACAATATGTCGTTAGGCCATTTTATCGAAAGTTTAGGAATATTGTATTTTTCAAGTGATTTTATTACTCCCAGTGTTACCGCTACGTTAAGATTATAGATGTCATTTATATCTGTGAGTACGTCTTTTATCAAGACGCTCATTGTTAAGTTTTTACCTGCTTCTGAAATCCATTTAGCTCCCATCTGGCCTCTGCCATTAGTTTGGTTTTCTGTACATACAACCGTGAAGTTTTCAACATGGCCACCTATAGAAAGCTTCTTTAAGTAGTCGTTAGTAGAATCTATGGCATCGAGTTTGATTAATTGCATTTGCGCTTTTTTTGTAACTATGATTTAATCTTCTGTTAAGGTTCAAAATTAATGACAAAAATTGATAACTTTGCAAACTTATACAAAAATAGTAAATGGCTAAAAAGACAGTAAATAATGATGATTTATTAGCAAATATCATCAAGGGAATTGAAGAAGTAAAAGGAAATGATATAGATATTCTGGATTTGAGGGAAATTGATAATTCCGCTTGTGATTATTTTATTATCTGTAACGGAAATTCGAACACACAGGTTAATGCAATTGTAAATTCAGTTCAGAAAACAGTTTCAAAAGAATTAAAAGATAAACCCTGGCACGTAGAAGGCGCGGAGAATGCCGAATGGGTTTTGATGGATTATGTGAATATAGTAGTCCACGTTTTTCAAAAACAAATCAGAGAATACTACAACATTGAAAGCCTTTGGGGTGATGCTAAAATCACTACCATTCAAAACAAATATTAAAACATTCATGGCAAATAAAGATAATAACCCGAATCCTAAAAAGATGAAGTTAAATCCACTATGGATTTATGGCGCAGTAGGTGCAATTCTACTTTTTATATACGCCACTAATAACGCAAGCGTCCAGGACCCATCTAAAATTTCGACTTCTGTATTCAACGATTACTTGGAGAAGGGCTTTATTTCCAAGGTAATTGTTTATAATAAAACAGAAGCAGAGGTTTATTTAACCGAAGAAGCGTTAAAGAACCCTGCATTCAAAAAAGTTACCGTAGATGTTTTTGGCAACAAGAACAAAGGGGCTAATTATTTCTTGGATAATATTGGTAATGATGAGATTTTTCAGAAAAAACTGGAAACAGCAGTCACAGAGAAAAAACTAAAAGCTTACGATTTTTTACCTAAAAGTAATTGGGGGGAGTGGTTTCAATTAGTTCTTCCATTTCTTATAATCATCGGTTTTTGGATTTTTATAATGAGAAGAATGTCTGGTGGTGGAGCATCAGGTGGTGGAGGCCAGATTTTTAATATTGGTAAATCAAAGGCAAAGCTTTTTGATGAGAAAACAGATATTAAAACAACTTTTAAAGATGTTGCAGGACTGGAAGGAGCCAAAGAAGAGATACAAGAAATTGTAGAGTTTCTTAAAAACCCGGAAAAATACACAAATCTTGGAGGTAAAATACCAAAAGGAGCTTTACTTGTAGGCCCTCCCGGAACAGGTAAGACTTTACTGGCAAAAGCAGTAGCAGGAGAAGCAAAAGTGCCTTTTTTCTCATTATCAGGTTCTGATTTTGTTGAAATGTTTGTTGGTGTAGGGGCTTCACGTGTAAGAGATTTGTTCAAACAGGCAAAGGAAAAGTCACCAGCGATTATCTTTATTGATGAGATTGATGCTGTCGGAAGAGCACGTGGTAAAAACAACATGTCAGGAGGAAATGATGAAAGGGAGAATACCCTGAACCAATTGCTTACTGAGATGGACGGTTTCGGTACTAATTCTAATGTTATAGTGCTTGCTGCAACAAACAGAGCAGATGTACTGGATAAAGCATTAATGAGAGCTGGTCGTTTTGATCGCCAGATTTTCGTTGATTTACCGGACATTCGTGAAAGAAAAGAAATCTTTGAGGTGCATTTAGCACCACTTAAAAAAGTAGAAAATCTGGATACAGACTTTCTTGCTAAACAAACGCCCGGGTTTTCAGGTGCTGATATAGCAAATGTTTGTAATGAAGCTGCTCTTATAGCAGCAAGAAATAACAAAACAGCAGTAGATAAACAAGATTTCCTTGATGCGGTTGACAGAATTGTTGGCGGACTTGAAAAGAAAAATAAAATTATTACTACTGAAGAGAAAAAAGCTATAGCTATACATGAAGCCGGTCATGCTACCGTGAGCTGGATGCTGGAACATGCGGCACCGCTTGTAAAAGTTACTATTGTTCCCAGAGGACAAAGCCTTGGAGCCGCCTGGTATCTTCCGGAAGAACGTCAAATTGTTAGACCTGATCAGATGCTGGACGAAATGTGTGCTACTATGGGTGGCCGTGCAGCAGAAAAGGTAACTTTTGACAAGATATCAACAGGAGCCTTAAGTGATCTTGAAAAAGTAACCAAACAGGCACGTGCAATGGTTACAGTCTATGGATTGAATGATAAAATAGGTAATGTTACGTATTATGATTCGTCAGGGCAAAATGAATATAATTTCTCTAAGCCATACTCTGAAGAAACTGCTATGGTAATTGACAAGGAGATCTCATTATTGATCGAAAGTCAATACCAAAGGGCTATACAGATTCTGGAGGATAATAAAGATAAACTAAACCAACTTGCGGATATCCTGATTGAAAAAGAAGTTATCTTTAAGGATGATCTCGAAAACATATTCGGTAAAAGACCTTTTGATAAAAATTTACAGGAAGAAACGTCCTTGTAACAGTAAAATTTACCCTTTTTTATAAAAATCTTAATTCAAAAAAACTTTTGAATTAAGATTTTTTTATCTTTGAAGGATTTCAGTCCTGAATTTAGTTTTTCAACAATTTATATGAGCCTTTTTAAAAAGTTTTTTGGTGCCGGTAATGATTCCTCAGAAGAGGAAAAGGAAAATGATGTGAATTCTTCTTCATTTCAAAACCTGCCTAATGATGAATTATTTACTTTGAATTTCCGCAAAAACGGAGGTAAATTCCTGTATTGTGAAAACCTCAGTGAAGTGAAAAACCATTTTGAAGATATCCTGGAAGAGAATGATTGGTTTGAAAGTGATGCTGTTTGCTACGAGCCAAAACTTTTCAGTATGCTTGAAGAAAACAAACTTAATTACATTAAGCCTGTAAATCCTAAATTTCTTCTTGCCAGTTGTGAGAATCTTATAGCTGATGAAGGTGCCATCTTGTTTTCATCTAATCAGATTAAGCAGAATAAACCATTAGAGCTTCCTGCTAATATTATAATACTGGCTACTACGAGCCAGATTATTGAAAATAAAAGTGACGGCCTAAGGGAAATTAAAAAAAGGTATGATAAAAACTATCCTACCAATATTACTACGATTAAATATTTTGAAAAGGCAAAAGAAGAAGACTTCCTGCACTATGGCAGTGTAGCCAAGAATCTTTATTTATTGCTTCTAGAAGACCTTTAAAATGAACGAAACTCTCAAGAGGTCAATATCAGGTGCTGTTTATATAATTCTATTAATTGCGTCGATTCTGTATTCCACTGAAAGTTTTTTCATCCTTTTTGGTGTTTTCATGCTAATTGCAATTTTCGAGTTTTGTAATCTCGTTCAACTCAATAAAATCTTCCCGGTTATTTTAGGCTCAACATTGTATGGGTATAGCAGTTATATGCTTTTCAATAAAACCTATATTGATAATCTGGATTTAATATTACTCGGTATTACACTTGTAATTTCTATCAAATGCATCGTTTTCCTATTTGATAATAATATAGATAAGGTAGGGCCATTTTTAAAATATATCTATCTTACAGGATATATTATCCTGCCATTTATTCTGCTGACAAAAATTACTGCTCTAGGGCAATTTAACACTAATAGTGTATATACTTTAAAAACGTACAGTCCTAAAATTATCCTTGGTGTTTTTATTTTAATTTGGACAAATGA
>Ga0247742_10001714_pt1 | contig 14885 bp, 11 predicted proteins | sample UWRJL208509C2_FD_180944 | JGI IMG/M metagenome (GOLD analysis project Ga0247742, IMG submission 180944) | Plant litter microbial communities from Arlington Agricultural Research Station in Wisconsin, United States - UWRJ-L208-509C-2 | ecosystem: Environmental > Terrestrial > Plant litter >...
TTTCGGAAATACTGGATCCAGCATGGTAAGAGTCGACTCGTTCCGGTGCCACATTTGGATAGCTCCCAGTGAAATCCACTGGCTTGGAAATCGAGGAGAGGTAATCAAAGTAATTGTTGTCGATCTGCTCGTCGATAGGACTTGTTAAGCCGACGAAGAACTGGTCGTTGTGACTGGAAAGAGGCGCTTCTGGAAGATACGGCGAAGGGAAGTAATGTGCTCCAGAGCTCGGAGGAGGATTGGGCGAATCGTCCACATCCGATATTGTCCAAGCTAAACAAGGTAATCAGTACGACGTCAAGAATGAGAGGGCACCACGTACTTTGCAATGGGAGCATTTCGAAGGGGGCTTGAGAGCCTTCTTCTTGAACATAGACATAGTTCGAAGAGCTGTCCAATTCGCAATCAGACAGGACGGGGGAAAAAGACGCAGAAGAAGAGCCGGAAGGTGAGGATTCTCTATAGATTGAAAGGTAGTTGGGATTATTAGATATATCTAAGAAGAACGTATTAGAGCAAGAACAAGTTTGTGCTAGAGAACTCGCTCACAATTAGAGGTATGAGAGGGGGAGATATTTCCTGGTATAACAGGCGCCGGCGCCAGAAGCTCCGACTTCGAGACGTCGAAATAAGATGATTGAGATTCAGAGTACCGTACCGTGGCTTCGGCACCTACAAGGGGATTAGCGATGAACAATTCATGCTTGACAGAAGGGACATACGCGATCCACTATGGGTGTAAATAGATGAGTGTCGAGGGTCCTGCAAGGTGTTGCCCTCCATAAGATATGCAGTATAAGGGCTGGTGGGGGACGATGGCTGCCAATAGGGTGGATACGACGGAGTAACAAGTGCGGATAATAAGGAGCCGGTCGACGGTGAAGACGACCAGTCGTCGGTGTTGTGGCCAAAGAGGTCAAGAGGCGGGAGGCGATGCTCGTCCTCGTGGCTATCGGCTAGATAAAAAGGTCAGCGACTAGATAGTCAAATAGTAGGGTTGATGTACCTTCCTCGACCCGTATGATGATAGTCGAATTGGATGCTTCGGAGAGGCGGTCGTCTCTCTCCGGATCAAACTCAGGAGAGGAATTCTGGCTCGAGTAGGGCTGCCCCGACTGACCAGCAGGAAGCGAATTACAATCCATATTTACATCGTAAAAGGAGGGCATGGATGGTGAGCGATAGCGGAGGTGTGGTGGTGGAACCAAGCGAAAACAAGAGGTATTTGAGCAGAATCGGATACACAGCCACGAGAGATGTGTAGTATAGATTGAAGCAGTGCACGATGAGGTAGTCCGTCCACAGCAGGTCTGTCAGCAAGGAGCTGCGAGGAATGCAGACGTTGTTCTGATGAAAGAGAACTCTTCAGAAACAATGATTGGAGATGACCTGGGTTTCACTGAAGCCACTCACCACCGCCTCAGTCAGAAGCTATTTCATCTTTGTGGACAAGCGCCTGCATTGGCGCCACAGGCGCGCCTCGGACCAAACAGACCCTACAGGAGATCTTCGGAGAATGAATTCAATGAACGGCATAGGGAGTTTTGAACAGAGTCGTGTATGGTACCTGGTGCCAGAAGCTAAACCGTAGACAGATTGCAGTGAGGGGGGACGAAAGGTGCGAGGCGACGAAACAGCTGCATGCCAGAAGGCGTACTTGTCAGATGGCGAGAGATTTCACACGCACAGCCCGTACGTCAGATAAGTAAGTAAAGAAATTATACATTGGATTCTAGTAGTAAGGAATAGATAGCAGCTGTGATCGTTATGAAAGGTGCGGTACGGTATGTTTCGACTCCATCTAAGGTAAACTTTCCATCGGATCTCATCCGCGTGTAGGTGCGCATAAAATATTGTTTTCTGCAAGGTAAATACTCTATGGGGTATCATTAAAGACGCAATGCTGGGTATAGTATAATAAATCGCGACAGATAGCGGGGATGGTTAAGAACTTCCTGACGTAGTGAAATGGAGGAACGGAATTGGCTTTTCCCGACGAAATACGGAATTTTAAGGAAACATGAGTGGAACCGTTGGTAACCTCACTAACGAAGAACGCACGCAAACTGCGGCTCTTCTTCCAGATAGCATTGAGCTCAGGTTCTGCGGTGTCAGGCCGCTATCGCAGGGGGAACTCAAGCGCTTCTTCGTATTTGGTATCTCCCGTTCGCGGGCGAGATAGTACCGAATGCGTGAACGAACACCCTTCGATGGCTTGAGGTGTTGAAGATGGTCAAAGACGTTTTTTTTGTATCCGTCCAATGGATCAGGATCTTCGACAATGGCTTGGCTTTGTGAGTCTTTAGAGTGGATGAACGTCGACTTGAAGGTCATAGGAATGAACGATAGGCATGTTATTGGGACAATGATGGTGGGGTTGACGGGAACGACCACGATATCCGGCCCCGTCAGATGCATGACACGTCGCTGCTAATCCCCCACAGCGCTACATTGCCTGCTATAATAAGCGCCTGAATTTGCCGAAGAAGATATGCAGGACGGTCAAAGAGCTCTATGATTTGTATGTGGTAATCAGGACTGATGGCGAGCTGGTACAAACGAAGCCGGAATATGGGAGTGACTTGGTGGGGTATATCCGGAACTTTTCGCAGCTGTATTCTCGGAATGTCGACATTTGCGCGGGTTTCGGAATTACGCGTGCGACAAGGAAACACGGCTCCTTGAGTTATGAGCGCGAGTCGGCTCTTGGACCGTCGAATGTAAGACAAGGCATTGCTGGGCTTCATTCTGGTGCCTGTTCAGTATACTTGTCGTCCTGAAGTATCGCTTGCACCGCTCGCAGGCGAACTCGTTGAAGATGAGGTGTGAGCGGTAATGGTTTTGAAGGTTATCGTTCGTCGTGACCGTAGCAGTGCATAGTATGCATGAAAACCTGCGTTCAGTTTTCCTGCGGTTGTTGCTCTTCTCGAGCCCACGCTGTGATACTCGCGGTCGTCGATTCAAGGCAGCCTGGAATTCCTCGACGCAATGGGCATCATCCGAACCTCTCGTGAGTTCTCTCACCCTCCTTTCGGCCTCGTCGCGTGTACGAGAGTCCACTAGCACACGGTGGACGATATACTTGGAGTCATGGCCAGGGTCCCTCTTCGAGCCGCGCAAAGGTCCGCCTCCCGACGAAGCACCTCTACCGTGTGACTTCATGGGTAGATGTCCGATATCATAGGCAGCTGAAGGGCTTTTTATTTCAGCATCGTCGAAACGAGCTTTCCGGAGAGGTTGTCGGCCACTAGAAGCGACGTTATGCAGTTGAGATGAGCTTGCACGCAGGGAGGATTCGTGGTGTTGCTTGGACCGCGTGTTGCTTTCACTAGGATGTTTGGCGACGGGTGTAGTATGAGCTTGCATATGAACAACAGAGGGAGTGGCATGGTGGCTGTAAATTTGGCAAGGTTGCGAATGTGAGTGTAAAGACCCAGTCCAATCCATCGGCGACTGGAGGTGCTCCAAGGAAGAAGTGCCATCCTCGTCGGCCTTCGCGAAACGACTCGGGTGGAAGTGAATAGGATCGCCGGGTCGGGGTTGCGGTTGGTTAGATGACATCGCAGGTTCATGGTCATGAGTAACAGGCGGGAATGCAGTGGAATCTTGTTTGAGAGTTATCTCACACCAGTGCTGGACGGGAGGAGTGGAGTCCGTGTGATAGTAATTGTAGTCGAGAAGAGATGTGGGATTCACAGAACACCCCAGACGCAAGTCCAAGGGGCGTTCCGGGGGTTCATCGAAGAGAAATAGAGGAAATTGATCATGAAGAACACCAATGTGTTCATTCATTTGCCGTTGAGTACTGTCGGAAGTATGGGTTTCACCGTTGCGAAATTCGACTGGCCGGAATGGCACATCCAGGTAGCTCTCTGTAAAATCTAAGGGCATGGGGATTGAGGAGAGGTATTCCAAGAAAGCGTTCTGGATGTCTTCGCCAGCAGAGGCAGCTAACTCGGGGGAGACCTGGTCATTAACGGAAGTGCCCCCGGGGAGAGGCGCCGTCGGCGGATACGGAGAAGGCAAGTATTCCGCAGAGCCCAGAGGATGATTGGATGAATCTGATATCACCCAGGCTAACCAATATGGTAAGCATGATGTCGGTTATGAGAGCTTAGGACATACATTGCAATAGCATCTTTTCGATGGTGTTTTGAGAGTCTTCTCCAACATAGACATAACCTGAGCTGCTGTCTAATTCGCAATCGGATGGAACTGGAGAATGAGATGCGGAGGACGAGAGAGATGGTGACCAAGGATCTCTATAGGTCGAAAGGTAGTTGAGGTCACAAGCTAGATCTGAGAGGAATGCGTCAGAGAAGGAATATGGGGTATCATAAAAACGATTCACTAGTCGCATGATAAGAGGGAATATTTCCCAGTCTAAGAGGAGCCGGCGCCAGAAGCGTCGACTTCGAGACATCAAAAGAAGCAGGTTGAGATTGAGAATACGGATCCCTAGCTTCGGCTCCTAGAAAAAGGAAGATTAGTGATATTCGGTTTGGGTTTGGTGAGAAGCGACATACCTGATGCGATGCTGGTGTACATGGATTGGCAACGAGGGTCCAGCAAGGTGTCACCTTCAAAAGAGGGTACAGTGTAAGGGCTGGCGGGGATTGGCGGCTTTCCGAAGGATGGGTGTAATGGAGTGTGGAGCATAGAGAATGGGGAGTCGGTTGGCGAAGACGACCAGCCGTCGACATCGAAGGGGAGGTCAAGAGGCGGGAGGCGATGGTCATCATCGTCATCATGGTCCTCGGCTAGATGAGATGTTCAGCAGGTAGTTAAGTCAGACCGATGGTCAGGGTTGACGCACCCTTTATGACACGTATCGTGATAGTTGGATTAGAGGGACGGTCATCTCTTTCTGGAGAGGACTTCTGGATCAAGACCTCCTGGCCTGACTGACCAGCAGGATAGATGTCAGAATCGGTGGTCCCATTGAACAAGGGGGGCATGGTGGGAATAGAAATGGTAGTTGGAAGGACCAGAGAGTTGTGGCCTTTAAAGGTCGGCACAAAAGCACAGCTATGGAGGTGCACAGAACGACACTATGTCACTGCGGCAGTGCGCGATGTATCGTCCTCTTCATCAGCTTTGTCTGGGGAAAAAAGGCAAAGCAAGAAAGGAAACGAGACGAAACGCTTCCCTTTCGGAAAAGGTGCGTACAAGCTGATAGGATGCGATAGCTTGGTGTTCACCCCACCGGCTCTGTCGGAATGCTATACCACCTGTTTGGGGTCCGCATGAGTGAGCGCTTGCTGTTCACTTTTAAGCGCCTTCATATCTCGGCAACATACACTGAGATCTTGGTAATGATCACGATCGCCAGAGTGGGTTTGGATATGACTCGTCTTCGTTGAAGAAGCTCATCGCGATGTGGGTGGGAAGGGGGAGACCGTGACGGAGGTGTGGTTCACGCGTGGCTTGAAACAACATGGACGCGAAGCGCGTCAAACCTGCAGATGCCACTGTATTCCCACACGTGTAAGGCACATGATCATGCCATTATGTTATTGCGGGAACGCGTAACGTGTATCGATGATTGCAATATCTATAATCTAAGTATGTAGATGAAGACGAGAGAACTAGTCAAACGGATCTCAGCCGCGAGGGTGCGCCCTGACCACAGCAGAGACGAGTGGGACCTCCAGATGCTTGGTGAAATTACTTGGTAAGTACAGTATAAGGTGAACTTGGTATACGATCGCCCCATCTACGGCGAAATAGGAAACATTGACAAGGACTTGGTAACGTCGACGGAATTGGCGGCTCTGAAGGCGCTCTAAGCGGTGGACAAGGAATTGGTAGGAGAAAAAGGTGCTCGAATGGATCGGAATGGTTTCCTTGACGTCATAATTATTCCCTTCCGTCGAATCTCCCTACCTACTGTGTAAGCTGTCCAGAAATACATTTCTTCGACTGCTTCTCGTGTCTCTTTTGGGTCGCCGCAGTGCGGAAGAATGACCGGCAGCGTTTACATTGGAAGTTGTCCCACTTTAAGTGTGAACGATAATGATCTGTTCGGGGATTATTAGTATGTCACTCAAGTGGAAGTAGAAGAAAACTCGCTTTTCAAATTGTCCTTTGTAGTCAACGAATTCCGGCAAATAAGGCAAGTGAACAGAGGGTCATTGACTTTGTCCTTCCTCCTGTTGAAAGCAGCTTTTTGACCCGCTTCTGCGATGTCTGGCCGATCTCTTTGGGCAGCAATGAGGACTTGTTCGTAATAAATATCCCCAGTCGCCTCATGGAGATCGTGGATTCTGCTGTGAACTTTATCCAATGACTCAGAGTCTAATAGTATTTGGAGGACTGTTTCTTTGTACCCCCGCAGTTGATCTGGAACCTCGATAATGGGATCGGTTTGAACATCTTCTGAGTATCCCGGCGCCATAGATGATACTAGCATGCCAGGAGTAGGAAAGGGAACCATGTTGTCCTGACTCGATAGCCAGTTGATAGGTTCCTTCCAGTAGCAGGTCCCATCTGTCTCGGTGCCATAACCTCCGGAGCCCAGATCAACGTAGCCGCTCATGCCGACGTCGGGAGTCGCATGTTGGTACTGCCAGTCCGCAGAGAGGTCTAGCGACCCCGAAGTGGCCGTGGAAAGGAGGGTGCTTTCAACTTGGCCAGGCTGACGGCGTGATAAACCCGAACCTGTTTTCCGATGCCTAAATGATTGACGTCCTACATGAGGGAGATCAAAACGTACCACCAACTAGACATTCGTTCGAGGGCGTCTGCATCTGGGTATATGAGGGGTTGGTTTCGTAACTTGCATCGGACAGCGGGGATGGAGCGGAGTATATGGATCCAGGTGAAGACAACGGCGAAGGTTCGCTATAGCTTAGGAAGGGAAATATCTGTCCTTGGATTGGACTCGTGCTGGCACCTGGAGAAATGTTCAAAACGGACCTGAAACGCTCACGAAACCAACACACCTGAATGTTTCCAGAGGAAATTCTCTTGACCCGATACTCCAGGAACGTCAAGAAACTGAGTATTTCGTCTCGTCTCGTGACTCAAGTCTCCGTGAGATCTGGTATGGGGTAACATCGGCTGTGGATCCTGCGAACGGTGATAGTTCTGAACGTCTGAGTGGTTGCAGCGCGATCATCAACAAATTAATGCTAGTGAATTTTGAAAGAGTGCTTACGGTGGCCAGCGGATCGCCTTCTTTTCATGGTGGGGACCTCTGGAACGAGAAGATGGGTCCCAGTCATCGGGCCTGGTAAACTATCCAAAGACGAGATATTTCCTATACCGAAAGCTTGCCGAGCCTCCGTGAGAAGGAGTCCATCGAGGAGAGGGGTCTGTGGTGTTGACATGCCAGAGGACGAAGAATAAAGAGACCTTCCATCTTCGCTATCGGCAAAGCTGGGAGTAGCGGATCCCGGTGACAAGAACCAGGGGGGCGTGGCATCGACGTCTTATGGTTCGCAGTCTGTCAGGCGGACGCAAGTCGAGCAGATGGGTATAGGCTTACCTTCGATAGAGATGCTCGGTGCAGAGATTGTATTGCCGCCAACTGGATCCTGGGGTGGCCTAAGAAGTGGAGAGGGACGTCGCGTACTACGGTAAGCCGTGGGGGAGAGTCGGAGGTGAGGTGAGTACGACATAGCCCTGGTTCAAAAAAATATGGGTAACGATTGATAGAGAGAAGGCTAGCACGCTCACCAATTTAAACGTTTGGAGCCAGTAGAAACAGATTGGGGTAGGTGTATGGGATGTGCAAAAGCAGAGCCTCTTGCTATAAAGGTTGCATATATTCACTGCAGCCTTGCATCGTCAAATTTCCGGGAGGACATTGCATGAGCTGGGTCGCGCGAACCCCATGAAACAGAAACGCCACAATACTAAGCTACAGTCCTTGATCCTGACCGCAGATGGGCGTCTACCCCAATGGAAGACGCATTCACCCAGGATTTGGTAACAGAACGATAGCCTTCAGCATAGATTGGTTGCGATCACAGAAGTAGGAAGTGGACGAACAAGGGCTGTGTTGAAGCCAGCGCCTGATAGGTGTAAATCGCTGTGTAGAATAAGATATGATATGTTGGTGCTCGGGAGCCGTGTCATCCAGAAGGAAAACTTGGGAGTGCTTGGAATGAGGGCTGACCATTACGCAGTTAGTCGATTATTTCCCCAACTGGTCCATGTCTTACCTCATTTCTTGAAGTTCAGGAACCTTGAATGACTGACCATCGATAAAAAGGGGTGCGAGATATATATTTCTGTAGGGTAGACGGTGTTATCAGCTGTGTAGAATGTGGCAGTTGGGTTTCATTACTGACTGGCGGCAATTTTTTCTTGGAAGGTCACTCGATTACGAGACTTCTGAAACAGAGAAGCAAACGCAAATATCTAAGCGCATAATTCCAAGTAGATTGGGGACCGGAAGCCATCACGCGTGTAAATCGAATTGAATCCACACCTGAAGTCCCCTGGGTTGTCGCTCGTTAGGGAAATAGGATCGTTTCCCCTTCAGAGTTGGACGATTTGAGCCTCAGGGCGCGGAAATGCAATATTGTGTGTAAATCCTTGGAGATTGACCTCGGCAACGATTTTCTGCTAAGCAAAGTCAGAAGAAAGATGGTATTCAAACCAGACACTTGCCATAGCCAACGTCTGTCCCCAGTCGCCAGCAGAATGTTTGCAAAGAGGCCTACGACCAACGTGCATCGTGTACATTGTTGATTGCATTTGCAAATATGTCTGTGACGTCATCTCCAGTGACCAAAGCTATCCGTACCACGATTCTCAGCGACGTCTCCAGATCTCTATTTCGGAAGGCCGCTTGCAAATCTTAAGCGTAGGAAAAATAATTTGGGACTCACAGGTTTCCGAGTCTGTGGACTAATCCAGGTGGGTAAGAGCACAGCGCCAACAATTATATCGGTCGAGTGCCAAAAAATTAGGCTCCCCAACAGAATTGTAGGCAACTTAGTAAACCTGTGCACAACGGAATATGGTGGTTAGGATCATTTCAAGAATCGGTATATCTGAGCAATCGCACCTATGAATAAGAATGTATCGAGTTTTGTTGTATGGATTTGGCCGTACCGAGTTTACTTACACTGATGAGCGACAAGCAAAACACCCTTGTAATCTTTTGACGGTCTGAATCAGTCGCCGGAGTTAAGTGAATTTTATGTCTGAATTAACAAGGCAAATGGCCTATGAAGGAGTTACACGCGAACGAGACGAAGTTCTGTGGACCTCTCCAGAGTAGTAATTCACCCGCTCCCACAACCAGCCCAGTAAGATGGTCATAGTGGTAGCAAAGTGAGATCCGAAACACAATCTGACTCTCTAGTGCCCGTAGATGTCGAGGGCGAAGCAGAAAGGCTTCAACAGGATCTGATCCGCGAGCGCAGTATGGTAGGGCTGTATCTCCTGATGGGTAGGGGAGTAGGCTCTCGGACGTCAGGGACACGCTTTGTTTGGGGTATCATTCAAAAAGTAATGTTGTATAGTATCGGGGGTTACAGATAGCGTGGATAGGAAGGAAGGGCCCTTGAGGCAGAGAAGTCGAGGGGCGGGGAGCGGCATCTGAAGAAAAGTGGTATGCAACTGGAGTGGGTTTCTAGTTTGTTCCAGGTTTCTCGGGCTTCCAACATGAGAGCATAAAATATGCCATCAGGTCTGGTTTCCAGGGTCTTGGCCACGAAGACAACGCTTTGCTTTTTCACGATGCCTCTTGAGTGTGGCTGCCGTGCGGAAAAATACCCCGCAACGCTGACAGGGGAAAGCGTCCCATTTCAGATGGGAGCGGTAATGATCTTCGTAGAAATTGTTAGCATGTCGATATATGGGCAACTGCATCGAAGTATATCAACTCACTCTTTAGGTTGTCGTTGGTGGTCAATGCATCGCTACAAAGAATGCACGCGAACGGCGGCCGTTCCTTCTTGTTCGTCCTCCTTTTCAATGCAGCTTTGAGCCCCGGTTCTGCAATGTCAGGTCGCTGTTGCTGAGCAGATGCGAGTACTTCTTTATACCGTACATCCCCTGATGTCGATACAAGGTCGCGAATCCGGCTCCAAACTTCATCCAAATTCGTTGACTCCAGAAGTTTGCTGAAGACCATTTGTTTGTGTTCGCAGAGTGTATCAGGGTCCTCGACGGTAGATCGGCTTTGTACACCCTCTAAGTGTGCGGGCCCCAAACCCATAGTCACCAACGTCAAGGGCGTGGCCTGCGTTCCTGAGCCCGTCAGAGGGATAACAGGTCGCTGCCAGTCGCCACCTCGTCTGACATCATATGCGCCAGAGCCTACCGAAGAAGTTTGAGACATATGTCCATAAGGAGTGTCGCCGGGAACGCCAAAGTTGGGCTGGCATTGTTGTAGAAGGGATATGTTTGAGTGGGAAAGGTCCTGTGATCCACCTTGAATTTCCATAATTTGGTTAAACGGGAAAGAGCCATCAATCATGCCCATGTCGACACCGGCGGGAGGGCTAGGCCAGTTCGGCATCGAATAACCCTGCGCATCTCCCGAACCCATGGCATGCATGGGGGGATAAGAGTACTCGGTGGGCATGTCACCAGGCTGACGACCTGACAAACTTAAATCTAGACACAGAGGTTTTCAGAGGTTGCAGATATTTTGGAAATAAATCAAATGCATACCACCCAACAAATTTTCGGTCGAGCCTGCATCTAGGAGTGTCGAAGGGATATTCACTTCGTCATAACCAGGATCAGGGGACAGCGATGGTGATGGCGCTGAATACTGTGACATAGGGGAGGAGGCGCCGCTGAATGGCGAAGAGCCTCTATATTCGCCAACGAAGAACTTCGAGTTTCGATTTTGATGACCATGAGCTCCTAATTGAAGATGTCATCGAAATTTAATCATGAACATCCCGAAAGCGGTCAGCGTACCAGATAGACTACGCGTGCGACTTGGCCGCGACGGCACCGCCAGAAACTGGGAGTCTTGTAGGTATGCATGGTCAGAGGGCAGTGGCGGTAATGCGTATGGCTGGCCACGCCGACTAAGCGACCTACTTCTTGTTGGGCGATTCGTTGGAACACCAAGATAGCCAGCTGGAGCTGGTTGCCCCAGGCTGTCACCAGACGGCACAGTATATAGACTTTGAAAAGGGCTTGCGTTAGGTCAACGTCAATGAAGTGCGCATGTGGGACTAACGAGCCAGGTGACGAGGAAGTCGGAGAAGCACTGTCGTGATTGTAATTCCAATACCCTGATCCGTATGAAGACACTGAAGGAGGGTGCCCATATTCTGACAGCTCATGATTGGCATGGTCGATTTGATCTGCGTCTGATTGGGATATATTATAGGATATGAGTTCACAGCAACGAAGGCACGAGACGGGAGACCCACAGTCAACGACGATCATGGGCTCTGGATCGGTGTCCTCCTCTTTCGGGCTCTTCGACGCTCTGGAGAATTTATTGAAGGGTGACCATAGGTCGGAGGACATCTTGGTGGGCGGCGACTGGATGACAATGAGTGAAATGCGGGTTTGGGAAGATCGAGATATAAAAAGCAAAGCGCATTATATACAGTGCACATACCGGATAAAGCCTCTGGTGTGTACTGTGCACTTGCTGTTAAAGGCAATCCAGAGACCATCATGAGTGGGTATGGATTGGGCATGGTATTCATCTTTGAGAACAGCCACCGATCATGCCGATTATTTGGAAATGTCGATCGATCACACCCACAATCCAAATAAGCGCCAGGCCCTAGACGCCACTACTTTGAACTTTACCAGTTGAAGGCAACTGGTAGGACGGAAAGAACCTTGGGTGCGGGATACACGGAAAGCAACAGCGCCTGAATTCGGCGGACTTCAACGGGGCTGTGCTCGGGGTACCTGTTCTGCGCTTGAAAGGATGTGGACATGTTGAAAGCCGGGGAGAACTGAACCCAGGTTGAAGCAGCAGGAAAGATGACCAGAATGGAGAGCAGAATTGTTTTCCCCACGACTACACTGGGTCTTTAAGGACAACGGTAGGTTGTAAATTTGACAGCCCTGAGACGACAGCGTGGTGGAAGCTGCTTGAAAAAGCGCCTGCAAAGCGTCAAACTGTCTGAGCCTCCCATTCAAAAAAACAAAGACAGTACTAGAAAAGGATACATACCGGGCGCCAAAGTTGACGTAGAAGCTGTCCTTGTCATGGGGTCAGGCTCCTTGTCCCCCAGATAGAGAACTGAACGCTGTAGCCGAGGATTTGTGTACTCATGCATGTCGTTACGGCAGACGTTCCACCAGTTTCGACGCAGGCATTCTAGCATTCTAGACAAATTCTACAGCACATTTCGGGTGTGGAAGCTCTATAGGAAAGAGCCATCCATGTTTTCCCACATTCCATCAACTGTCCAGTCATCATGCGCTGTGAAGTAGCGAGTGAATGATTCGTCCTTGCCGGACAAGCACTGAAATGCAAGGCAATGTGGTGTACTTCTCGGAGAGAAGTTCGATACTAGTAAAATGGTGGGCGTTGTCACTGCAAGTGTTAACCTGGAGCCCTGATGTTACGATGGTGTACTCACGACGATCATGGAAGGAGTCTCGTCAGCGAACACGATGGTAATAGAAAGTGGCCGCAGGCCTCCGACATCAAAGAAAGCTGTTCTGCCATGCACGTTGTAGATGTTCATTCTGCGACGACCAGCAGTCTGTCGACATCAGAATATAGTCCTAAGAATAGGTGCGATAGAGTTCTTACTTATCGACAGAGTACTCTGGGTTATGGGGCAAACATGTGTCTGACACTGGCAGAACATGCGACAAAGTCGCTGATAGATGAATATTATCGGTGAGCTCGTAATGAGCTCCGTCGTCGGAATGTTGTTTTCAGGTTGCCTAAAAGCACAGAAGTCAGTAGAAGGATATGCTGTCGATTCCACAGCCTCCCAATTAAGTACTAGCCCATTCTCGGAAAGTGAAGGCTCCGAAGTAGGCTCTTTCTTTACGCGTCGCAGAGAGAGCGGCGGAGTCGAAAAGTCCTCATATGAATATATGCTGGCACCAATTTAGACATAGGTAAACGTAATAAAAAATAAAAATAAAAGCAAGACTGACCTTGACCGTAGAATAAGGCCACAAACGTTTGACGGTCAGGGATTGAGAGAGTTAAGGCTGTACGATATGATTTGTCGTAAACTGACATTATTTGCACCGCCGTGCAATTGTGATTGAGCGCCAATCTCATATTTGGCAATTTAAGCCAAGGTCGGGAAATGAGGCCTCGAGGAAGACAGTCGGTCCCGATATTGTGGGCCACGAATTACATGTGGATCCATTGGACCAAGACAGTATTGTTTGCAGTCTGTGAATTGCAATCTCGCTATATGAGAATAATGCAGTTCAGACATCATCTACAACGAGGCAGTGGGATGGAATGCGTTGTACTCACCTACATCATGCAGCAATATTAGGCCGCAGTAGCACCAAGAGGTCAAGATGATTGGGTCCAAAGACGATATCAAGGAGTCTGAGAGTGTAGCAAAAAGTCGAGGCCCGTCATAGCCTTTGACGGGTACTGCATTGAATCGGGGTTGTTGACATTGTTTGAGAAACACGAAGAGACGCTGCATATCAGCGACAAGCGACTGCAAGATGTAAGTATATATACATCTAAGATAAAGTCAAGAGGACAGGCGGGGATGATCCCCGTCGGATGGTGGTTGGGAAGAGAGCGTGACCCGACGTACAGCCACCGCCTACAAAAGAAGCCTGTGGCTGTCTCTTTTCTTTCTTTCACATTCCTCTACTAATGAAGCCCTTCAAGTCGGCCGTTCTCTTTCTTTTTATTCTTCAGGCCGCTGCCTATCTTGAGGTGCGCCAGACCACGCCGAAACCCTCGCCGTCGCCATCGCCATCACCCCAAACTTCACCTACACCTACACCGACACCTACACCTACACCTGGTCCACCGACGACCGGTGGCACAACAGATAAACCTTCCCCAACCTCTGACCCGACTACTTTGCCAACCTCTGACACCACCTCAAACGGTACCAGCGACAAGACCGACAAGACTGACAAAACCACCGGCACCCCGCCCCCAGACAATTCGCCCACTCCAGTTGTCGTTGTGACAAATATCAGTAATGTCGATGTTACCATTACGAAGACGAACACTGGCTCTCAAACGTCAACTCCATTGCCATCGAATACCAGCAAATCCAATTCGAAGGACGATGGCGAAGGAATGGGGACTGGGTCAATAATCGGCCTATCCGTGGCAGGCGGTGTTGCATTGATTGGTATCATTGCATTTTTCGTCTGGAAGTTTACCAGAAAGCGTTCCTCCGACTTTGATGATAGTACGCTCAGAGTTTATCATGAGTGAACATGCCCGACTGACTACCGGTATCTAGATGAGGCTATCAAGTGGCCTGACCTTAACAACCACGGCGAAGGCGCTTCGACATCTCATGCGCTGCCTGTAAAAAACACTGGTCGATCTGGCTTCGATACAGGCTCGGAAGGCTCGCTTTCTCGTGTTCCATCGAATAACTACTCCACCGATTTTGGCCCGTCTGGTGTTGCTCCCGACCCGTATGCCGTCCCACCTTTGCCGCACCTCAACCCGAACCAGCCTTACCGTGACGACCCTGGCGCGGTTGGCGCGTACTACGATCCTTACCGTGGACCTGTTCCCGGAACACTGGAGCATGGGCAGGAATGGGGTAACGATGTGATTCCAATGACTCAAATGGGAGGCGGACGGATGAGTCCTGGGCCTCAAGCAGCGTATGGAGTTGGAGGTCCTGTCGAGTACGATGTTGGCCCCCATGCGGCCTATGGTGGCCGAAGCTCACCTGGGCCCCAAGCTGCGTACGGTGGAAGGATGTCGCCAGGGCCACACGCTGCGTATGGCGGTGCAGTATCGCCGGCAC
>Ga0247742_10001715_pt1 | contig 14879 bp, 13 predicted proteins | sample UWRJL208509C2_FD_180944 | JGI IMG/M metagenome (GOLD analysis project Ga0247742, IMG submission 180944) | Plant litter microbial communities from Arlington Agricultural Research Station in Wisconsin, United States - UWRJ-L208-509C-2 | ecosystem: Environmental > Terrestrial > Plant litter >...
AGGGCGGCGAGGGTTTCGCGGCTGACGCGGAGTTTGATTTCGGTTTCTTTCTGCATGGCCGGAAAATCCAGGATCGGGAGCGCAGCCGGGGGAATGTGTGGCTGCCAAGGCCGTGCAGTGTACAGGACTCACACTTCCTACGGGCCGCGACGGTTTATTCCTGTCGCCGGATGGCTCTATGATGGACCTCACTTTGGGAGTTGGGAGTCAGCGATGCCTTTGCCGTCCATGAAAGATCAGTTCGCTGCGCTGATTGCGGCACCGTCCGTGAGCTGCACCCAACCCAGCCTGGACCAGACCAACCGCCCGGTGATCGATTTGCTGGCCACCTGGCTCGGCGACCTGGGGTTTGCCTGCGATATCCAGCAGGTCAGCCCCGGCAAGTTCAATCTGCTCGCCAGTTTCGGTTCCGGCCCCGGCGGCCTGGTGCTGGCCGGGCACAGCGACACCGTGCCGTTCGACGGCGCGCTGTGGCAAACCGATCCGTTGAAACTGACAGAGGTCGACGGTCGCTGGGTCGGCCTCGGCAGTTGCGACATGAAGGGCTTTTTCGCCCTGGCCATCGAAGCGGTCAAGCCGTTGCTCGATCAACCGTTCAAGCAACCGTTACTGATCCTCGCCACGTGCGATGAAGAAAGCTCGATGTCCGGCGCCCGGGCGTTGGCCGACGCCGGTCGACCGTTGGGGCGTGCGGCGGTGATCGGTGAGCCGACCGGGCTCAAGCCGATCCGCATGCACAAAGGCATCATGATGGAGCGCATCGACATTCTCGGGCAGAGCGGTCATTCCTCCGATCCGCGCCTCGGCCACAGCGCCTTGGAAGCGATGCACGACGCCATGGGCGAACTGCGCGGCTTGCGCCTGTTGTGGCAACGGGAATTCCGCAATCCGCAGTTCAGCGTGCCGCAACCGACCCTGAACTTCGGCTGCATCCACGGTGGCGACAACCCGAATCGGATCTGCGGCCAGTGTTCGCTGGAGTTCGACCTGCGGCCCTTGCCCGGGATGGACCCGGCAGTGCTGCGCGCGGCGATTCGCGAGCGGTTGAACCCGGTCGCCGAGCGGCATCAAGTGAAGATCGACTATGCGCCGCTGTTTCCCGAAGTGCCGCCGTTCGAGCAGGCCGAAGACGCGGAGTTGGTGCGGATCGCCGAAAAGCTCACCGGCCACCGCGCCGAAGCAGTGGCGTTTGGCACCGAAGCGCCTTATCTTCAGCGCCTTGGCTGCGAGACCCTGGTACTCGGCCCAGGGGATATCGCCTGCGCTCACCAACCGGGGGAATACCTCGAAATGTCACGCTTGCAGCCTACCGTGCATCTATTACGTCAGTTGATTGAACATTACTGCCTGGCACCGGCCAAAAACCCAGTGTCAGTCGGCTAAACGCAACCCCTGTAGGAGCGAGCCTGCTCGCGAAGGCGGCGTGTCAGCTCGTTAGATACTGGCTGGCACAGCCTATTCGCGAGCAGGCTCGCTCCCACAGGTTATGTGCGGTGACCGAAAAGCCGTATAAATTGCCAGTGTCCCTACCCGTATTCATGAGGAGAGCGAGCGTGTCGCCAAGCCTGTTCCGACGATAACCATCAGCCCGCTGTGCCGTGTGCGCTTCATCCTTTTTTCGGCTGCTATTTATTACAGGCCCAGGTTCATGCCCGAATACGTCAATTGGCTTCGTCACGCTTCGCCCTACATCAACGCCCACCGCGATTGCACCTTCGTCGTCATGCTGCCCGGCGACGGCGTGGAGCATCCGAACTTCGGCAATATCGTCCACGACCTGGTGCTGTTGCACAGCCTGGGGGTGCGACTGGTGCTGGTTCACGGTTCGCGTCCGCAGATTGAAACCCGCCTCGCGGCACGGGGCCTGACCCCGCATTACCACCACGGCATGCGCATCACCGATGCTGCGACCCTGGAGTGCGTGATCGATGCTGTCGGCCAATTGCGCATCGCCATCGAGGCGCGGTTGTCGATGGACATGGCGTCCTCGCCAATGCAGGGTTCGCGCCTGCGGGTGGCCAGCGGCAACCTGGTGACGGCGCGGCCGATCGGTGTGCTTGAAGGTGTCGACTATCACCACACCGGCGAAGTCCGCCGGGTCGACCGCAAGGGCATCAACCGCTTGCTGGACGAGCGCTCCATCGTGTTGCTGTCGCCCTTGGGCTACTCGCCCACCGGGGAAATCTTCAACTTGGCCTGTGAAGACGTCGCCACCCGTGCGGCCATCGACTTGGGCGCCGATAAGTTGCTGCTGTTTGGGGCCGATCTCGGCTTGATCGACGAAAACGGTCGTCTGGTCCGCGAGCTGCGTCCGCAGCAGGTGCCGGCGCATTTGCAACGCTTGGGCAGCAACTATCAGGGTGAGCTGCTCGATGCAGCGGCCGAAGCATGTCGGGGCGGCGTGGCGCGCAGCCATATCGTCAGCTACGCCGAGGACGGCGCGCTGCTGACCGAGCTGTTCACCCGCGACGGTGGCGGTACCTTGGTGGCCCAGGAGCAATTCGAACTGGTGCGTGAAGCCGCCATCGAAGACGTCGGCGGATTGCTGGATTTGATCAGCCCGCTGGAAGAGCAGGGGATTCTGGTGCGCCGCTCCCGGGAAGTGCTGGAGCGCGAGATCCAGCAGTTCAGCGTGGTCGAACGCGAAGGGATGATCATCGCCTGCGCGGCGCTGTATCAGATTGCCGATTCGGACGCCGGCGAGCTGGCGTGCCTGGCGGTCAACCCGGAATACCGCCATGGCGGTCGGGGTGACGAATTGCTGGAACGGATCGAAACCCGGGCCCGGGCCCAGGGCCTGAAAACCCTGTTCGTGCTCACCACCCGCACCGCGCACTGGTTTCGCGAGCGCGGTTTCGAACCCAGCAGCGTCGAGCGCCTGCCTTCGGCCCGGGCGTCGCTCTACAACTATCAGCGTAATTCGAAGATCTTCGAAAAGACCCTGTAAAGCACGGTCGATTTGTGCGGCGAGGGGAACGCCTTCGCCGCCAGGTCTTGAATTCACTGCGTCGTCCCTCGTCTACTTCCCCCACTAAATCATCCTCATCTTTCTGCTGGCCAGCCGTGCGGGAAGTTTTGCGCCGTCTCGGTTTTCATAAAAACGACACACAAACTGTAACAATTGGCTTGGATAGTGCGCGCTTGGTCGCTTTGCCGGTCCACCCTCACTGCGGCCAATGATCTAACCGGTGGCTGGGAAATACTCTTTTGGAATTAGCTTTCGACCTGCTTGGGTCGAGGTGTGGAGAAAGCTAAATACCTAAAGGGTATGAAAAAGAATCCTGCGATTCTTTTTTCGGCTTATGAAGCCTTCATGGGCCGGCAAGGACCAAACCGTTGAAGGTTAGACCATGGTCGTAGACACATAAGGTTACGATTGACTTGTGGGTCACGGTCTGGCGCTAATCGCGAACCCTAGGACCTACGGGCATTTGACCCAAGGCCAGGAACACAAGAATTAGAAACGAGAGGAGCTTAACAATGAACAAGTCCACCTTGGCCTTGGCCGTGGCCGTAGGGGTTTTGGCGCAGCAAGCAGGCGCCGCGGGTTTCATCGAAGACAGCAAGGCTACCGTCAGTTCGCGTACCTTCTATTACGACGCCGACGCTCGTGAAGGCGCCAAGACCGCGGGCAACCGCCAGCGCGAGGCCGCCGAAGGTCTGAAGTTCGATTACCTGTCGGGCTTCACTCAAGGTGTCGTCGGTTTCGGTTTTGACGCTCAGGCGCTAGTCGGTATCCATCTGGACGGCGGCAAGGGCCACCACCCGGACAACAACTCGTTCGCGCCTAGCGATTCCGATGGTTCGGCAGAGAGCTCGTGGAGCCGCGTGGCGGGCAACGTCAAGGCGCGCTTCTCGAAGACCGAAGCCCACGTGGGTGGGGCTTTGCAGCCTAACCTGCCGATCTTGATCGCGAACGATAGCCGCGTACTGCCGCAAACCTTTGAAGGTGGCACCATCACCTCGAAGGAAATCGACAACGTGACCTTGACCGCTGGTCAGTTGGAACACGCGGTAGGTCGCGCTTCCAGCAACAGCACGGGCCTGGCGGTTAACGGCGGTACTGAGGAGAGCAACAAGTTCCGCTACGCCGGCGCTGACTGGAAGGTCACTAAAGACTTGATGTTGCAGTACTACTACGCGAACCTGGAAGACTACTACAAGCAGAACTTCCTCGGCCTGATCCACGTTTATCCTATCGCGCCGAACCAGACGTTCAAGACTGACCTGCGTTATTTCGACAGCAGCTCCGACGGGAAAAACGGTGATGCTGGCTATCGGTTCAACAACAACGGTGGCTACGCCAAGCACCTGGGCGAGGTTGATAACCAAACCTGGAGCGCAACCTTCACCTACACCCTGGGTGGCAGCGCATTCCTGCTCGGGCACCAGCGTGTCAGCGATGACGGCGGCTTTGTCTTCTTGAACCAAGGCAGCGTTTTGGATGGCAACGGTCGCAACGAAGGCGCCGGCGGCGCTAGCTTCTACTCATTCACCGATGCCACCGTCGGCAGCTTCATCCGTGCCGGTGAAAACACCACGTACGGCCAGTACTCCTATGACTTCGCCTCGTTGGGCGTTCCCGGCCTGAAAGCTTCGATTGCTTACCTCAGTGGTCAAGACATCAAAGCCACCAGCGGTACCGGTAAAGACCTGAGCGAGCATGAGACTGACGCACGTATCGATTACGTGATTCAAACGGGCGTGCTGAAAGGCTTCGGTACAACACTGCGTCACGGTACTTATCGTGGCGACGGTACCGGCCTGGTTGATCAGGACCAAACCCGTCTGATCTTCAACTACACCTATAGCTTCCTGTAACACCCTCTCGGAAAAAAAACCTCGCCGGTTCGCGAGGTTTTTTTTCGGGTTTTTTTTGATATTCCCTATTGAGCTTGCATAGTAATTTTTTATTCTTTTTAGCTTTTAACGCAAACGCCTAAAGTGCATGCCTCGGGCGCCGATACTGTGAGTCAGCGCACAAAATGGCTGTACGGCGTTTATTCCCGACAGTCATTAAAAGTTGATGAAATATTTTTTTTTAGGTTTACCATGCGAGCCCAAATCGCTCTGCGGATGACTGATGGGTCGCGATTTGGGTGAGCATAATTTCAGGATCCCGGGCGTACGACTCAGGACCGACACACAAGAATTAGAAACGAGAGGAGCGAAACAATGAACAAGTCGACCTTGGCCCTGGCCGTGGCCGTAGGGGTAGTGGCGCAGCAAGCCGGCGCCGCGGGTTTTATCGAAGACAGCAAGGCTACCTTGGGTCTGCGTAACTACTACATCAACACTGACAACCGTGATGGCGCTGGCGCCAACAAGAACGAAGAGTGGGGCCAAGGCTTCGATCTGCGTTTCATCTCCGGTTACACCCAAGGCACCGTCGGCTTCGGTATCGACGCCATCGGCCTGTTGGGCATCAAGCTGGATTCCGGCGGCGGCACTAACGGGGCAACTGCTACCTCGTACGGTGGCACTGTATTCCCGAGCAAGTCCAACGGTGAAGCGGTTGATAACTTCTCCAGCCTGGGTCTGACTGCCAAAGCCAAGATCTCCCAGACTGAACTGAAGATCGGTACCTTGCAGCCGAAGAACCCGGTCATCATCACCAACGACGGTCGTCTGCTGCCACAAACCTGGCAGGGTGGCCAGATCACTTCCGGCGAGATCAAGGACCTGACCCTTGTCGGCGGCCAGATCGAAGCCGTGAAAGGCCGTAACTCCAGCAACAACGAGCAACTGTCCATCGGTGGCGCCAACGCCCGTACCGTAAACGGTCGCGACAGCAACAAGTTCATCTACGGCGGCGGTGACTACAAACTCACCAAAGACCTGACAGCCTCGTACTACTACGGCAACCTGGAAGACTTCTACAAGCAACACTTCCTGGGTCTGGTACACAACTGGGCGATCGGCCCGGGCGTCCTGAAGTCTGACCTGCGTTACTTCAACAGCTCCGACGACGGCAAAAACGGTAACACTCCGAACTACTACAGCTCGGGTAACTACACCGGTTTCGCCAGCGGTCGCGGTCAAGTCGACAACAACCTGTACAGCGGCCTGTTCCTGTACACCGTTGCCGGCCACACCTTTGGTGGCGGTTACCAAGTCAGCAACGGCAGCAGCGACTTCCCTTGGCTGAACCAAGGCGACGGTTCGTCGAACTACACCATCACCGACATGCAAATCCAGAAGTTCGCCCGTGCCGGCGAGAAAACCTGGCAAGCGCGCTACTCGTATGACTTCGCCAAAGTCGGCCTGCCAGGCCTGACCGCTGGTGTTGTGTACTTGAAAGGTGATTCGATCGACACCGTTGGCGCCAACGGCCGCGAGAACGCATCGAACCGTTCCGAGTGGGAACGCGACTTCACCATCGGCTACGTCGTACCTGAAGGCCCGCTGAAAAACGTCGGCTTCATGTGGAAAAACGCTGTATGGCGTACCGACCTGCCGAACACCCGTTCCCAGGACGAAAACCGTCTGATCCTCAGCTACTCGATCCCGCTGTTGTAATAGCGCGCCCGCGTACGCAGACGTAAAAAAAGCCCCGCACGGCCACTCGCCGTGCGGGGCTTTTGCGTCTTCGGGTCCGGCTCACCCCCGCAAGCCGTTCCCGAATCTTCCCTTTTTGCAGCTACTCAAGGCCTTCTCGAAACCTTGGAATCAATGGTCGTCCCATTAGATCCGCAGGTCCAGTGAACAGATCTTTAATATTCACTTATGATCTAAATAAATCGATATTCATTCTTTTTCATTAGGCTGTAATACAGGCACAGTAACTTCAATAAGCACTCAACAGGAGCAGCACCCATGAGCCTCAGACTTGGCGACATCGCCCCCGATTTCGAACAGGATTCCAGTGCCGGCAAGATTCGCTTCCACGAATGGTTGGGCGATAGCTGGGGCGTGCTGTTCTCCCACCCGGCGGATTTCACCCCGGTCTGCACCACCGAACTGGGCTTTACCGCCAAGCTCCAGGACCAATTCACCCAGCGTGGCGTCAAGGCCATCGCCCTGTCAGTCGACCCGGTGGATTCGCACCACAAGTGGATCGAAGACATCAACGAAACCCAAAACACGATCGTGAATTTTCCGATCCTGGCCGATGCCGATCGCAAAGTCTCCGACCTCTACGACCTGATCCACCCGAACGCCAGCGACACCCTGACCGTGCGTTCGCTGTTCGTGATCGATCCGAACAAAAAGATTCGCCTGACCATCACCTACCCAGCCAGCACCGGGCGCAATTTCCATGAAATCCTGCGGGTGATCGATTCGCTGCAACTCACCGACAACTACAAAGTCGCCACCCCGGCCAACTGGCAGGACGGTGATGAAGTGGTGATCGTGCCGTCGCTCAAGGACGAAGACGAAATCAAGAAACGCTTTCCGAAAGGCTATCGGGCGGTGAAACCGTACCTGCGGTTGACCCCACAGCCGAACAAGTAAGAACGGAAGTATTCATCGAGGCGTCAATCGTCTTCGCGAGCAGGCTCGCTCCCACACGGATCGCGCTGTACCTGTAGGAGCGAGCCTGCTCGCGAAGAGCCCATCCAGACACTCGAGCATCAAGCATTAGTCGCATCCTCATAGCAGGGGTTTTCTGGCCGTTTCGACGGCCTTTTTTTTGCCCGCAAGAAAGTGCGCGTCATATGCAATAAAGATATAAATAAATGAATTAATGTGATTTATGGATATATAAATCAGCTGTTAAGGTTGGCTCACCCAGGCGAGATCGCACACTGCGAATCGCCCATCACGCTGAAGGATTCTCTGCATGCTGGTTGTCTCACTCGGTGGCAGTCCCAGCCAACGCTCGCGCTCCGGCGTGTTGCTGGAACGCTCCCAACGCTGGTTGCAAGAGCAAGGGGTGGAAGTGGTGAGTTATCAGGTACGGGACTTCCCGGCCGAAGACTTGCTCCACGCCCGTTTCGATAGCCCCATGGTCATCGACCTGTTGCAACAGATTGAAAATGCCGACGGCCTGTTGATCGCGACGCCGGTGTACAAGGCGTCGTTTTCCGGTGCGCTGAAAACCGTGCTGGACCTGCTGCCCGAGCGCGCCTTGAGCCATAAGGTGGTGTTGCCCATGGCCACCGGCGGCAGCATCGCCCACATGCTCGCGGTGGATTACGCCCTGAAACCGGTGCTGTCGGCCCTCAAGGCCCAGGAAATGCTCCACGGGATTTTCGCCGAAGACAGCCAGATCGCTTACGGCGAAGGCAGTGCCCAGGCGCAATTGGCGCCGGAGCTGGAGCTGCGCCTGAGCGAAGCGCTGGAACAGTTTCTCAGCGCCATGGCGCGCCGGCCGAAACCGCTGGACCCGAATCTGTTGAACGAACGTTTGTTGAGTGCTCGCTGGAGCATTTAAGCGCCACCCGAATTTGATCCACTCACCTTACTCCAGCCGCTAACGGCGAGCAGGTGCAGCCAAAACCCAACTGCAAAAAAGGAGAGCGCAATGCGCACTGTCATTTTGCGTCGCGGTCTGGTCGCTCTGTTTGTGGCGGCTGTGTCCTTCGGCGCCATTACTCAAGCCCAGGCCGAGACGATTCGTATCGGTTACCAGAAGTACGGCACCCTGGTGCTGCTCAAGGCCAAGGGCTCGCTGGAAAAGAAACTCGCCGCCCAAGGCGTCGACGTGCAATGGACTGAATTTCCCGGTGGCCCACAACTGCTTGAAGGCCTCAACGTCGGCTCCATCGATTTCGGCGTGACCGGTGAAACTCCGCCGGTATTCGCCCAGGCCGCCGGCGCCGATTTGCTCTACGTGGCCTACGAGCCACCTGCGCCGACCAGCGAAGCGATCCTGGTGCCGAAAGACTCGCCAATCAAATCCGTGGCGGAGCTCAAGGGCAAGAAAGTCGTGCTCAACAAAGGCTCCAACGTGCACTACCTGCTGGTCCGCGCCCTCGAAGACGCCGGCCTGAAATACACCGACATTCAGACCGTGTTCCTGCCACCGGCCGACGCCCGCGCGGCGTTCGAGCGGGGCAGCGTTGATGCCTGGGTCATCTGGGATCCGTACCAGGCCGCCGCCGAACAGCAACTGCAAGCGCGCACCCTGCGTGACGGCAAAGGCATCGTCGACAACCACCAGTTCTACCTGGCGACCAAACCCTACGCCGTGCAACACCCGGAAGTGATCAAGACCCTGGTGGAAGAAGTGCGTGCGGTGGGCGAGTGGTCCAAGGCCAACCCGGAAGACGTGACTAAACAAGTGGCACCACTGCTCGGTCTGCCGACGGACATTACCCTGACCTCGGTGAAACGCCAGGGTTATGGCGCGCTGTTCCTGACCCCGGAAGTGGTCGCCGCGCAACAGAAAATCGCCGACAGCTTCTACCAGCTCAAGCTGATTCCGAAGCCGCTCAGCATTAAAGACGTGATCTGGACGCCTCCGGCGGCCGTGGCCAAAGCGCAGTAATTCGATTTCCTAAGGAGACCACTCCATGAGCCTCAATATCTTCTGGTTCCTGCCTACCCACGGCGACGGCCATTACCTTGGCACCGCCGAAGGCGCTCGCGCCGTCGACCACGGTTACTTGCAACAAATCGCGCAGGCGGCGGATCGCCTGGGCTTCGGCGGGGTGCTGATCCCGACCGGGCGCTCCTGCGAAGACTCGTGGCTGGTGGCGGCGTCGCTGATCCCGGTGACCCAGCGTTTGAAATTTCTTGTCGCCCTGCGCCCCGGGATCATTTCCCCGACGGTGGCCGCGCGGCAGGCCGCGACCCTCGATCGTTTGTCCGGTGGTCGTGCGTTGTTCAACCTGGTGACCGGTGGCGATCCAGACGAATTGGCGGGCGATGGTTTGTTCCTCAGCCACGAAGAGCGCTACCAGGCGTCGGTGGAATTCACCCGCATCTGGCGTCGGGTGCTGGAGGGCGAAACCGTCGACTACGATGGCCAGCACATCAGCGTCAAAGGCGCGAAGTTGCTGTATCCGCCGATCCAGCAACCGCGTCCGCCGCTGTACTTCGGTGGTTCGTCGGACGCCGCGCAAGACCTGGCGGCCGAGCAAGTGGAGATGGTCCTGACCTGGGGCGAGCCGCCCGCAGCGGTGGCCGAGAAAATCGCCCAAGTGCGGGCCAAAGCCGAGAAGCTCGGGCGCACCTTGCGCTTCGGGATTCGCTTGCACGTGATCGTCCGTGAAACTAACGCTGAAGCCTGGGCGGCGGCGGACAAACTGATTTCCCACGTCGACGACGAGACCATCGCCCGCGCCCAGGCGTCGCTGTCGCGCTTCGATTCGGTCGGTCAGCAACGCATGGCCGCGCTGCACGGTGGCAGCCGCGACAACCTGGAAGTCAGCCCGAACCTGTGGGCCGGTGTCGGCCTGGTGCGTGGCGGTGCCGGCACGGCGCTGGTGGGCGATGGTCCGACCGTCGCGGCACGGGTCAAGGAATACGCCGACCTGGGCATCGACACCTTCATCTTCTCGGGCTACCCGCACCTGGAAGAGTCGTACCGCGTGGCGGAGTTGCTGTTCCCGCACCTCGATGTGCAGCGCCCGGAGGCCCCGCAAGGCGCCAACTACGTCAGTCCGTTCGGTGAGATGGTCGCCAACGACATCCTGCCCAAAGCGGCGTCGCAGAGCTGAGGCGCGCTATGAAAAGAATTATCCACAGCTTCGCGCCCTGGGTCTTGCCGGTGTTGCTGCTGGCGGTGTGGCAGTTGTCGGTCTCGGCGGGTTGGTTGTCGACACGGATTCTGCCCGCACCGGTGGCGGTGATCGAAGCCGGCGTCAGCCTGGTGCGCAGCGGCGAAATCTGGACTCACTTGGCAATCAGTGGCTGGCGCGCGGCGGTGGGCTTCGCCATCGGCGGCGGGCTCGGCCTGGTGCTCGGTTTTATCACCGGTCTGTCGAAATGGGGCGAGCGCCTGCTCGACAGCTCGGTGCAGATGGTCCGCAACGTGCCGCACCTGGCGCTGATTCCGCTGGTGATCCTGTGGTTCGGCATCGACGAGTCGGCGAAGATTTTCCTGGTGGCCCTGGGCACCTTGTTCCCGATCTACCTCAACACCTATCACGGCATCCGCAACGTCGACCCGGCGCTGGTGGAAATGGCCCGCAGTTATGGCCTGTCCGGCTTCAGTCTGTTCCGACAAGTAATCCTGCCGGGCGCGCTGCCATCGATCCTGGTCGGCGTGCGCTTCGCCCTGGGCTTCATGTGGCTGACGCTGATCGTCGCTGAAACCATTTCCGCCAGCTCCGGCATCGGCTACCTGGCGATGAACGCCCGGGAGTTTTTGCAGACTGACGTGGTGGTGCTGGCGATTCTGTTGTACGCGGTGCTTGGCAAGTTGGCCGACCTCGCGGCCCGTGGCCTGGAACGCATCTGGCTGCGCTGGCATCCGGCTTATCAAGTGGCCAAGGGAGGTGCGGCATGACCGCTCAACAACCTCCGCACCTGCGTCGCGGGATTCCGCTGGCGGTGCGCAAGCTGCAAAAGACCTTCGGCACTCGGCAAGTGCTGCGCGAGATCGACCTGCATATTCCGGCGGGGCAGTTTGTCGCCGTGGTCGGTCGCAGTGGTTGCGGCAAAAGCACTTTGCTGCGTCTGCTGGCCGGTCTGGACCAGCCCACCGGCGGCGAACTGCTGGCGGGCTCGGCGTCCTTGAGCGAAGCACGGGAAGACACCCGGTTGATGTTCCAGGAAGCGCGCCTGCTGCCATGGAAGAAAGTCATCGACAACGTCGGCCTCGGCCTCAAAGGTAACTGGCGCCCGCAAGCGCTGGAAGCCCTGGAAGCGGTCGGCCTGGCGGATCGCGCCAATGAATGGCCGGCGGCGCTGTCCGGTGGCCAGAAGCAACGGGTGGCCTTGGCCCGCGCGCTGATCCACAAGCCACGCTTGCTGCTGTTGGACGAGCCCCTGGGCGCCCTAGACGCGCTGACCCGCATCGAGATGCAGCAACTGATCGAGCGCCTCTGGCAGCAACACGGTTTCACGGTGTTGCTGGTGACCCACGACGTCAGCGAAGCCGTGGCCATTGCCGACCGAGTGATCCTGATCGAGGACGGCGAAATCGGCCTCGACCTCCACGTCGAACTGCCGCGCCCTCGGGTACGCGGTTCGCATCGCCTGGCCGCACTGGAAACCGAAGTGCTCAACCGCGTGCTGGCGCTGCCTGGCGTACCGCCGGAACCGGAACCTGTTTCACCGCTGCCCACGCAATTGCGTTGGGCGCAATAAAAGCAGCGGCGAGTTGCGAGCTTCAAGCGGCAAGTAAAAGCGTTCTGCTTCTTCTTGCGGCTTATAGCTTGTAGCTTGCGGCTCATTTCGACCTCAGGAGAAATTTATGACTATCAAAGCCATCAACGTCCGTAACCAATTCAAAGGCACCATCAAGGAAATCGTCGAAGGCGACGTACTCTCGGAAATCGACGTGCAAACCGCCTCCGGCATCGTCACCTCGGTCATCACCACCCGCTCGGTCAAAGAGCTGGAACTGGTGATCGGCAGTGAAGTGATCGCTTTCGTCAAATCCACCGAAGTGTCCATCGCCAAGTTGTAATCGATGCGTCACGCACAACCCCGGAGGGTGTGAGCCCTTCGGGGTTTTTTATGGGCGGCGCTAAAGGTGTAGAGTCCGGGCTGTTTTTGATCGAGATTTGCCGAAAAGGACCTCAACCATGACTGTGAAAATTTCCGATTACATCGCCGAAGCCGCCCACTCACCGCTAGCCGAATGGGCCGGCTTAACCCCTTGGGAGGTGGTGACCAATGCGCCCGAGCGGGTGCGTCATCTGCTGGGTCAGTTGGCGAAGGATCAGTACGAGGTGCGCGACGATATCGCCATTCACCGTACGGCCCAGGTCGAGGCGGGCGCGATTCTCAAGGGGCCGCTGATTATCGGGCCGGGCTGTTTCATTGCGGCCGGCGCCTACCTGCGCGGTGGCTGCTGGTTGGCGCAGAACTGCATCATCGGGCCGGGAGCCGAGCTGAAATCGTCTTTCGTGTTCAGCGGCAGCAAGCTGGCGCATTTCAACTTTGTCGGGGATTCGATTTTGGGTTCCGGGGTCAATCTGGAGGCCGGCAGCATCATCGCCAATTACCGCAACGAGCGCGCCGACAAGGGTGTCAACGTGCGAGTCGGTGAGGCGCTGGTGGCCACCGGTTGCGACAAGTTTGGCGCGCTGCTGGGCGATGGCGCACGCCTTGGTGCCAACGCCGTGGTGGCCCCGGGCGGGTTGCTGTTGCCGGGCGCGGTGGTGCGCCGTTTGGCGCTCTACGATGGTGAAGTGGCTTAGGCTCAGCCGCGTTTGGCCAGGTACGGCGGCAAGTACAGGCCCAGGTAGGCATCGAATACGCGCATGCCTTCCTCGGCCATGCGCGGGGTGATCTGCCCGTGTTGCTGCACCGAGCGGGCGTAGACTCGATCACCCAGTTCCATGGCCAGGGCAAAGACGTCGACGTCGGTCGGCAGCTTCGGCAGTTCGAAGTGTTGGTCGAACAGTTTGTGCATCAGGTCGCCGAGTTCGATGTCGTGCTGGCGGTCGGCCTGGGTGACTTCGGTCAAGCCGTGCTGGGCGAGGATCAACTGGCGCGCGGCGGCGTCCTGGTCGTAGATCTCGAGCATGCGTTGTTCCACCAGGCGCGACAGGTCCCGCCAGCCGTTGAGGGCCTGGTGATCGATCGGTGCTTGCAGGCAGGCGCGGAACGCCCCGTGGACGTCGGCGGTCAGGGCTTCGAGCAGCGCGGGGACGCTGGCGAAAAAGTGGTAGACCGACGAGGGCGGAATCTCAGCGCGCTCGGCCACGCTGTAGATCGACAGACTGGCCACGCCTTCGGCGGCCAGCAACGTGCGGGCAGCGTCGAGGATCGAATCGATCCGCGCCTGGCTGCGGGCGCGGGGTTTGCGAAGGGTGGCGGGGCGCGTCATTGGAGTCCTCCTGCGGGGGCAGGGGGCATTGTACGCAGAGCCAACAGATGTTCCATATCCCTGTGGTGGAACACCGACCTTGTGGTGAGGGGGCTTGCCCCCGTTGGGTTGCGGAGCAGCCCCAAAATTGCCCCACACACTGCATTCATCGGATTTGGGAGCGCTGCGCACTCCAACGGGGGCAAGCCCCCTCACCACAAAGGATTTATGCAGGCCATAAAAAACGCCGCGGGCTGTGGGGCCGGCGGCGTCCTTTTTACTGCAACCGCTTACACGGTATGCAGGTACCAGTTGTATTCGAGGTCGGAGATGGAGTGTTCGAACTCTTCCAGCTCACTTTCCTTACAGGCGACGAAGATATCGATGTATTTCGGATCGATGTACTTGGCCATGACTTCGCTGTCGTCCAGCTCGCGCAGGGCATCGCGCAAGTTGTTCGGCAGGCTTTGCTCGTTCTGCTCGTAGCTGTTGCCTTCCACGGGTGCGCCCGGTTCGATCTTGTTGACCAGACCGTGGTGCACGCCCGCCAGGACCGAAGCCATCAGCAGGTACGGGTTGGCATCGGCGCCGGCCACGCGGTGTTCCAGGCGCACGGCATCGGCGGAGCCGGTCGGCACGCGCAGGGCCACGGTACGGTTGTCCAGGCCCCAGCTCGGCGAGTTCGGCACGTAGAACTGTGCGCCGAAACGACGGTAGGAGTTGACGTTAGGGCAGAGGAACGCCATTTGAGCCGGTAGGGTCTCGAGCACACCGCCGATCGCGTGTCGCAATGCGGCGTTCTGCTCGGGATCCTCGCTGGCAAAAATGTTTTTGCCGTCTTTGTCGAGAATCGAAATGTGTACGTGCAACCCGTTGCCCGCCTGGCCCGGGTAAGGCTTGGCCATGAAGGTGGTGTCCATCTCATGGTCGTAGGCGATGTTTTTGATCAGGCGTTTGAGCAGGACCGCGTAGTCGCAGGCCTTGATCGGGTCGGCGACGTGGTGCAGGT
>Ga0247742_10001716_pt1 | contig 14877 bp, 2 predicted proteins | sample UWRJL208509C2_FD_180944 | JGI IMG/M metagenome (GOLD analysis project Ga0247742, IMG submission 180944) | Plant litter microbial communities from Arlington Agricultural Research Station in Wisconsin, United States - UWRJ-L208-509C-2 | ecosystem: Environmental > Terrestrial > Plant litter >...
ACCACGGTCACGTCGAACACGTGGGACGCACCGGCCGCCAGAGCGGTACCGGCCGGCACCGCGACCCGGTCGCTCACGCCGTCCCAGCTCGCCGAAGTTGCAGGGCCTCCGGTACGCGCCACGACGGCCGCGCTGTCGAATGTCGTCCCTGCCGGGAAGTCGAGCTGGTCGTGCAGCTCGTAGAACAGGCCGACGGTCGGTGACGGGTTGGTGACGGTGATGATGTACTTCACGGTCCACGAGCCGTCGGCGTTGCGCACCGGCTGGCCGTTCACAGTCTTGGCGATGGCCGGGTCGAAGGCGGTGACGCAGGCCGCGGCATCCCGTGCAGCTGCGCCGCTCGAGACACTCGCGGTGTTGCGGAAGCCGGTGCCGGTCTCGCCGCCGGCGAGGGTGCAGTCCCCTGCGGCATCCGTTCCCTGGACGCTGCCGGAGTCGATGACCGCGCGCACCGTGTACTGGTGCGAGGCGCCACCGCCGAGCAGGATGTGCTCGCTTACGCTCGTGTCGCCGCTGCCGTCGAAGGCGGGGTTGGCGATGACGCCGGAGGGGCGGGCGACGATCGACGCGCTGTTGACGGTCATGCCCGCGCCTACCGCGAACTCGTCATCGAGGTCGTAGAACCCCGTGACGGTCGGCGAGGGGTTCGCCACGGTCACGCGGTAGAGCACGACCCAGGTGCCGTCGGCCTGCTGCTGCTCGCTGAGGACGGTCTTGGACACGCCGAACACCGGTGCGTCAGGAACATCGGCACAGGCGACGGCTGCCGTGGTGCGCACGCCGACGCTGATCTCGGCGGTGTTGAGCAGGCCGCCCGCGGCACCCGCGGGGTCGCAGGTACGGTCGTCGATGTCGATGCCGCCGGCCGCCTCGAACTGCACGATCACCGTATACACGTGCCGCTCGGGCACGGTGTCGCTCGCGGCGGCGTCGATCGACCCGGACGCCAGCGCCGTGTCGGTGTCGCCGTCGAAGGCGGGGTTCACCGTGCCGGGGCCGGTAGCCGCAACCGAGGTGACGGTCACGCCCGCGGGGAAGCCGAAGCTGTCGTCGACGCTGTAGGGAACCCCCGCGAGTGTCGTCGTGGAGCGGTTGGTGACCGTGACCTTGTACACGACTGTCCAGATGCCCGTTGCCGGGTCCTGGGTCGGCGTGCCGACGGTGGCCTTCACGACGCTCGGGTCGGTAGCCGCCTCACAGGCCTCTGCCACGGGGGCGGGAGCTGCGACGCTGGAGATGGTGGCGAGGTTGCGGAAGCCGGTGCCGGTCTCGCCAGCGTCGAGGCGGCAGTCCATCTCCGAGGCGTTCGCATCGTCGATCACGCCGGGCGGCGTGGCCACGACGGTCACCGTGTAGTGGTGAACCGCCGAGGCGGGCAGCGGGATGCCACTGGCCAGGGTGGTGTCGGCCTCGCCGTCCCACGTGCCGGAGACCGCGGCATCCGTCGAGGTCGCCTGCGCGCTGACAATCGTGATGCCGTTGCCGAAGGTGATGTCGTCGGTCAGGTCGTAGCTCGTCACGAACTGCGCATCCGGGTTGGTCACCGTGATGCCGTACACGATCGTCCAGTCGCCCGAGACACCGTCCACGCTGCTGGACTCCACGGTCTTGGCGATCAACGGGGCCGGGAGCGCGATGACGCGCTCACAGGCCTCGGCCGTGTCGAGCACCGTCGAGCTGGTGCCCGAATGCAGGGATGCCACGTTGTCGTAGCCGCCCGTGCCGGCAGGCGGGCACGCGAGCTCGCTACCGGTGACCGAGTTCGCGGGCACGTTCGTGGTCACGGTCACGGTGAACGCGCGAACCTCGCTCGCACCGATGCGGTCGGCGCCCGTGAACAGGCCGCCCGCTCCCGTGAAGGCCGGGTCGACCGGCGCACCGGCCGGGCCGGTCACGGTGACCGAGGCAACCTGCACGCCAGCCGGGAAGCTGAACTCGTCGTCGATCGTGTACGCCAGCCCGCCGGTCGGCACGTCGGACGGGCCGGTCGCGGTCACGGTGTACACGAGGGTGAAGCTGCCGTCGGGGTTCTGCACTGCCGGGGTCGACGTCTTCGCCACGGTCGGCTCGGTCGGCTCCGCGCAGGTCGACGTGTCGACGATGCGGCCGCTGGGAAGGGCCAGGGAGGCGGTGTTGGTGAACCCGCTCGCGATGCCGTCGGTGCAGGCCGCGGCGGCCGTGCCGCCGAGGTCGTGGGCGTCTGCGGTCAGCGTGAGGTCGTAGTGGTGGCTGTCGCCGGCGGGCAGGGTCACGGCGCCCGTGATCGCGCCGGTCCCGGACCATGCCTGCAGCGTTACACCGCTGGGTCCGGAGACTACCGAGGCGCTCGTCTTCGTGATGCCGGCGCCGAGGGCGAGGGAGTCCGTCAGTGTGTAGTCGACGTCGGCCACCGGGTTGCGGTTGGTCACGTCGATCGCATAGCCGATGGTCCAGGTGCCGTTGTCGTTCTGCACCAGGCTGCTCACTGTCTTGGCAATGAGCGGGGCGTAGTACGTGGCGGTGGTCGCGCAGGGCGCCGCGTTCTCATCGAGACGGGTGACGGGGTCGCAGGCGCCCCCCGTGGCTGACGTGAACGCGGTGTTGGAGAGGACGCCGTCACCGGAATCGCCCACGGTCATCCGGTAGCTGATGGTGGCGGTTGCCCCGGGCGGCAGGCTGCCGGCCCAAGTGAGCTTCGCACCCACCGGGTTCGCCACGGCGACGGGTGACTGCCCGGTCACGGTGACCTGCCCGGAGCCGGCCACGAACGCCGCGTCATCCAGAACGCCTGTCAGGTCGTCGTGCACCTGCGCGCCGCTCAGCGCGGCGGTGCCGAGGTTCTGCACCACCACGGTGTACGTCAGGTCGTCGCCGTCGTACACGCCCTCTGCCGACGCATTCACCGACTTGGTGACCGTGTACATCAGCAGCTGGTCAGTGTCGTCGCCGGATCCGGTGATCGACGCCCCCGGGTCGGCGGGGTCGGGCGCGGTCGCATCCGCAGTGTTGGTGATCGAGCCGACTGCGGTCGAGGCGACTCGAACGGTAACCGTTCTCGTCGCGGCGCTGGCGGGTCCGCCGGTCTGGCCGCTGCCGGTTCCGTTGGCAATCCCGGACGCGGCGAGGTCGAGGGCGGGCCAGGTTACAACCCCGCCCGCGAAGGCGCCGCCATCGGAGGCTGCGACGAACTCGAGGCCGGCCGGCAGGGTGTCGGTGAGCACAACGCCCGGGAGCGCCTCGCTCACGAGCGCGCTGGTCGCGGTGATCGTGTACGTGAACTCGGTGCCGCGGGAGACGTTCGACTTGCCGTCGTCCTTGGTGACCGTGATTCCCGGGATGGAGGCCGCGACGGTGAAGCACGCCGTTGCGTCGTTGTTCACGAGATTCGGGTCGGACATCCGGCCGTGCGCGCCGCCGTCGATACACACGCTCGTGCCCGCGGTCGGCACGACGGGGATGTTCAGCGGGTCCGCGACGTTCTTCGTGAGGTTGCGGGCCGCGCCAGCGCCGTCGACCGCAGTGCAGGTCAGGGTGAGCGGGCCGTCGATGCCGGCGGTACTCGAGGCGCAGGACCAGCCTGTCGGGGCGAGGCTGTTGACCCGCACTCCGGCGGGCACGTCGACGTCGACGATGGCTGGCGCGGACTGCGAGCCACCGAGGTTCGTGATCGTGTAGGGCAGTATGCCCGGGCGGTTGAGCTGGAGCGGTAGTCGTGCGGGCACCGCGAGAGCGAGGTCGGCCTCTTGAGTAGTGGCGCACACAGCTAGCGGCTCAGCGGGAACGCCGATCTGAGTGGCCTTGGCCGCGACCGAGTTGCACGCGATGGCGTCGGCGGGGGCCCCAGGGATAACTGCCGCCTTGTAGTGCACCAAGACTTGGTCGCCCGGCGCGATCGCCGCGGTCGCCGTCATCCGGATCGCTTGAGCGCCGCTCGCGGCACCGGCCGACGTGCTCCAGTCGTTGGTGCAGCCCGTGGGGCCGGCCGGGTAGACCTCGGCTCGGCACGGGTTTGTGCTCGCGGAGTAGGCCAGCGTCACGCCCGTCGATGTGACGATCTGATTCACCTTCTCCTGAAAGGTGCTGCCGCGGGGGGTCCCGGATGCCGCCGCGCTGGTGCCGGTGTCACCGAGGTACGGCAGCACGTCGTAGGCGACCAGGCTCGTGAGGTTGGTGTTGCCGCTGTTGATGAGCCGCACGCGGTACTCGATGTTGGATGCGGCCGGGTTGGCCCCGACCACGGCACCGGGCTGCGCGACCCAGTCGCAGCCGTCCGCTGCTGCCGCGTTGGGGAAGCAGATCTCCTTGATCACGGTCAGTTGGCTGGCGGAGCCGACGGTGACGGCGGCCCCGTTGGCAGTTGAGAAGCCCTCGGTGGTGATCCCGTCTCCGTCAATGTCCACGGTGTCGGCCACCGCGCCGCCGTAGACGGCCGCCGATGTGCTCCAGTTGTTGCTGGCCTCGCCGGCCCACGCGGAGGCGACCCCGGATGAGCCAGCGAGCGCGAGAGCGGTGGGCTGGGCGATCACTGACATCGTGGGCCACGTGGTGTTGCCTCCGAAGCTCGTGCCGGCAGGCCAGGTCGCGACCACCGCCTGCCGAGTGACACCCGCGATCACCACGGACTTGTACACGAAGTTCGCGCCAGCGGGCACCGTACCGGCGACGAACGACGCCGAGCCCGCTGTGATCGCCCAGTTGGCCGGGGCGATGAAAACATACTGGGGCGTGAAGATGCTGCCAGCGATGATGTTGGAGGTCGCGGCACGCACACCGAACGTGACGTTGCGCCCGGGAACCGCCTGACCGCCGCCCTCAACCACGGCTGCGCCGATGAACTGCGCGTTGATGATCGGGGTTGCCGAGCCGAAGTTGACGGTGCTCGCGGCGCTCGCGAGCGGCACATCTGCAACACCCATACCCGGATAGGTCATCGTTCCGGTCGCGGTGTTTGTCCAGCTCGATCCGCTCACAGTTGACGGGACGACGGAGTAGACCAGGCGCAGCTCGTAGTACGAGCTCACGACGTTCTGCGTACTGAGCGCGTTGACGGGCGTGATGACCGGAGTCGTCGCGTGAACTGCGGTGATCCACGTACCCGCCGGTGCTGTGAACGGCAGCGCAGTCACCGTTCCCGTGGCCCCGGTGTTCAGCGTGTACTGCACACTCACGCCTGCCGAGGAACCGGTCGCGGCGCCGACCAGGCTCGTCACCTTAACGGGCTTGCCGTCGAGCCCGGCATCGTCGATGACTGCCACACCCGGAATGTTGCCCGTGTTCCTGGCGAAGATCGACCAGTAGTGCGTGGCCGAGCCGGATGCCGGTATCGACACGTTGCTGGAGCCGCCGCCGTCGGTCGCCTTAGTGATCGATCCGCGGCCGAACGGCGCCAAGTACTGCAGGGTGTGAGTCTTGGTGCCCAGATTGAGAGTGGCCAGTGCCGGATACCCAGGGTAGCTCATCGAAGCGCTGGCGGTGTTCGTCCGCGTCTGGTTGAGCGGGGCATTGCCGGTGACCGCGTAGGTGACCCGAGCGATGAAGGTCGTCTGCGCGGTACCGGTGGACTGCAGGTTGGGCCCGGCCAGCGATCCCGAGGTGACGGTCATGGATACGAACCACTTTCCACTGGGCGCAATGGCGGTGCCCAGGGCCGTGCCGGTAGTGCCGTCGTTGAGCTGCCACGCGATGCTCGCGTCGTTCTGCTGCACCCCGGAGGCGTTCACGGCCTGGATCTGGGACGGCTTCGTACCCTCGATGGCCAGGTCAGGGTCGACGATTACGGCAATGCCGGCGACGTTTGCCTGGTTGGCGACGGTGATGTCCCAGTAGTGCAGGTTGGGGTTCGCGTCCGGCTGCACGACGATCGGCGAGTTGCCGTTGCTGTAGCGGTTGGGGCCGTCGAAAGTGGAGAGCTTGTTGAGGAAGAGCGCTTTCGCGAACGGGCGCACGCAAACGATGTTGTGCGTGCTGGTTGCAGTGAGATCGCGCACGTTCGAGTCGTCGGACATGCCCCCCGACCCCAGGAATACCATGTGCATGCTGACCTGGCTCGTTACCGACTGCGTGAAGTCGCAGAAGTCGACATCGCTACCGGTGGGCGAGAAGTCTTCTGGGTTGTACCGCACGACAACGGTTCGGGGAACCTGGACGCTCGAGCTGCCGGGCGCATACCAGCCCGCTGCGGGCTCGCCGAGACCGACTGCGGGGGCTTTCGTCCAGGTGACGGTGTTTGTCGCTGAGTCGTACACACCTCCGTTGCTCGCGCTCACGAACGTGGCACGCGGGTCGAGCTGGTCGACGACCGAGTAGCTCTTGGCGCAGGTGTAGCGGGCGTCGCCCTTTGCAGCGGTGTCTCGCGTGGGTAGGCATCCGCTGTTCATCGTGACCGTGTAGGTCACGTCGATGCCCGAATCACGGGAGCCGGGGTTGCTGACGGCCAAGGCCGGCGTGCGGATCGTGGAGCGCCACTGAACCGGGGCGGCTGTAGCGGCAGGGGCGTTCGAGATCGAGCTCGAAGCGCCGGTGGCCGACATCACGATCGGGAAATCTTGGGGAAAGAATTGCGCAGCGACCATGGTGCTCGCGTTGGCGCTGCCCAGAGTCGCCCATTGGTAGTTGATGGTGAAGCTGCCCGAAGCGCCTGCGGCGACATTGCCGAGGCTCACGAGCTTCCCCGTGGTGTCCGTTCCGCCGATCGTCGCGCCGAGGAACGGCGCCGTCCAACTGCCATAGAGCAGATGGCGGTAGTTGTTGTACGTGGGGTCAAGTGGGCCCGGGCTCACCTGAATCGTCGCGTCAGCGCAGTCCGAGACGCTGCACGAGTAGCTGATCCGGTAGCCGAGCTGGGTCGAGACTGCACCGTTCATGCCCGCCCAAGTCTGCGGCGCGCCCGTCGTCACATCGACGGGCTCCATGGTGATGGTGAGCACTCCGGTGCCTGCCGCAGCCGCCGGCGAGGCGAGAGCGAGAGGTACTACGAGGGCGGCGAGCGCCGCTGCAACCGCGACGAGCCTCATCCGTACGCTCGTGTTGTTGCTGGTGATCGTTGTCCTGTTCCCGCGCATGCTGTGTCGCTCCCCACGTGGCGACACAGCCCTCCGGAGGAGAGTCGGGTCGCGTTCTACAGAAACCGCCCTGATCGACGGCAAGCCCCAGACTGGCGGCGGACAAGCCGATGCACACCTCTGCGCGATCGGATCAACCCCCCTTTCAACCCATCCCCCCGCCGACGGGGGCCAGCCCGGGCAGGGCCAATGGGTACACTGGCGGCGGGGAGCGCTCAGGACCACGGTCGACCGATTGAGCGCCGCGCAGTAGGGATGCAATGAGTCCGGTCTTCGACGTCCCCCTGGTTCGAAGCCGCGCGCTCGTCAGACCACGGCTGGTGGGCCAACTGGGCGGCTCCGGCGATCGCCCGGGCCTTTCGCTCGTCTACGGCACCGCCGGCAGCGGCAAGTCCACCCTTCTCGCGCACTGGGCGGGCGCTCTCGCGCTTGACCACGAGAACCTACTGTGGGTAAGCCTCAACCCCGAGGACGCGGGCATCCTGCCATTCTGGGCGAGAGTGGGCGGTGCGCTGATCCAGCACGGCCTGCTACCCGAGGAGACGTCCTTCGAGATGCCGTCTAGACCGGGGGCGCTTGTCGATGCCTTCTCGGCGCTCGGTGAGGGTCTCACACTCGTGCTCGACGATTACCATCTCGTTGCAAGCGAGCACCTGGATGCCCAGCTGCGACACCTCCTGGAGAGTGTGGAACCGCTGCGGCTCGTCGTCGGATCGCGAACGGTCAGCGGACTGCACGCAGTCGAGCTCGCGGCGCGCGTATACACAGTGCTCATCGACGCCGACGCACTCGCGTTCACCGGCGCAGAATCGGCGGAACTCATCGGCAACGAGCCGCTAGCGCAGGCGATTCATGCCGCGACTCTCGGCTGGCCGTTGGCAACTCAGGCTCTGCTTGTCGAAGCGCGACGCGACCCCGCCATCGAAAGCCTGCTGTCCACCGTCGGAGACCGCAATCTGCAATTCATCGCCGACTTCGTTCGCTCCCAATTGGCGGCCCGTGACCAAGAGTCTCGTGAATTCCTGCTCCGCATCGGCTTGTCCAATGAGGTGACCGTCCCCTTGGCCACCGAGTTGAGCGGGCAATCCGTCGAGTTCACTACCGCACAGCTTGACGGCCTCGAAACCGACGGCTTCGGCACCTGGCAAGCTCGCGGAGGCGTCCGGTGGTTCCGCCTCCACCCCCTGCTGCAGGAGGCCCTGGAACACGAGGCGACGACGGCGCTCGACGGGACGACTGTCGTGAGCCTGCGGGGCCTACTCTCCGACCGTCTGCAAGTCGACCGGCCGCTGCGATCCTTCGAGCTCGCATTCGCAATCGAGGACTGGGCGCGTATGGAGCGGCTCACGCTGTTGAACTGGACGACGTTCAGCTACTACTACCGAACCCAGACCACGGACGTTTTCCGCCGAGTCCCCCGTACTGCGATGAGGAAGCATCCGGCTTTGCTGGCTGCCGAGCTCGTGCAGGACTATGCCGACGAGGCAATCGCCTTGGAACGAATGATGTCGACCCTGGCTGTCATCACCTCGTCGCGTCGAGACCGGGACGCCCGGCCTGGGGTGCTCGGCGCGCTCGCCGAGGTGATCTATATGGGCTTGTATCGGATCTTCGGTGACCTCGACACCGCACTAATTCAGGCAGATCGAGCACGGGCGATGCTGTCGCTGGCAACCGACGACGACCGTCGAGAAAACGCGCGCAGCCTGCCCGCCTTCCACGCCCACACCGCGATAACGTACCTCATCAACGCCCAGTACGTGCGTGCCGCCGAAGAGATCGCCAGCACACGCGACCTCGCCGCACAGTCGAACTCGCTCGGCGAGCGATTCCAGGCCATGGCTGTCACCGCAATGATCCACGCCCTTCGCGGCGACATCCGCAGTGCTCGCGAGTGGATAGCCATCTGCGAGGCAGCCGACCCGCAGGACGGCTGGTTCGGCGGCTATCTGCAGGGCGGATACCACATCGCCAAAGCGATCGAGGCGCTCAATCGGTGGGACCCCGCTGCCGTAACCACCGCGCTGGGGCTGTTCTCCCACTACGAGGTGATCATCGAGTACTGGCCCTATATCGCTGTCGCGCGCGCGAATGCCGACCTCATCATGCACGGGGCCGCCCACGCCCACTCCATACTGTCGGAGTCCATGCTGCGAAAGCGTTCTCGTCCCCGCGTCGCGGATCCACTGCGAGGAATCGTCGCAGCTACCGAGGCTCAACTGCTGCTCTTGGCCGGCCAGACGGCTCGGGCGACCACGGTCATCGAAAAGGCAGCTCTCAACGGTCATCCGTCGATCGACCTCGTGCGCGCTCGCCTGGCGATGGTTCAGGGGCGTTTGGAGCTTGCACTCGCGCTGGCCGACGGCGTCGCGTGGGCGAGCACGGAGAGCCCGGGATTGCGCGCGGAGGCGCTACTCGCCGTCGCCAGCGCGAGCTTCGAGAGCGACCAACCAGAGAGAGCTGCTTCGGCGTTCGCGAATGCGATGGTAACGATGTATGAGAACGGGCTGAGGATGCCGCTTCTCACGCTCGCGCGCGACCGCCTGGTTGAGCTGCACGCCCTGGCACTCAAGCTCGGCCACCATGTTGACGGGACCATCATCGGCGAGGTGCCCGTGATCCACCGCCCGAGCCGTCGAGTCGAACCCCTAAGCGGCGCCGAGCGCAGAGTACTCAGGGCGATGATCGACAATGAAGACGTTGCTGCCGCCGCCGAAGCGTTGCATTTGTCGGTGCACACCGTCCGTTACCACCTCAAGCGCAGCTACCCGAAACTCGGCGTCACCACGCGTGCCGAGGCGATCTCCGTGGCGCAGGAACTCGGATTGCTCTGATGGCGCCCCCTCGAGTTGCGGTACATCTTGCCCACATCCTGCCCACAACCCGGCTCGATCATGCTGATCACGTGGGAACCAAGTCGGTCAGAGAATCGCATAGTTACGCGGAAGTGCCGCCTGAGCTGTGGGTTTGATGTCGTCGGATTATCGCTGAAAATCGTGAGGTCACGGGATCGACGCCCGTCGGAGCCACCGTCACACCGCCTGCGGCGGTTCGGGACTTGCTCCACCACCGGTAACGCGACGATCACGTCCGGCGAGGTGCCCGTAATATTCGCGACGGACGTTCCGCGCGCTTCCCCCTGTACCTCCTCGACCCGGATCGCGCACTTCAGAGCTGAGCGAAACTTACGCTCGTCACCCGTTTACCCTAGGATTCGGTCAAGCCGACAACCCTGACGGCGTGACCATCGAGGGCGATGTCGGAGGACGTGTGCTGATCGACGAAGGTGATTCCTGGGCGGATGCCCTTGCCGCTGTCGAGCGGGTGGTCGACCGTGCGCCCAACCGGTCGAAGTACGAGCTCGTGCGGGTCGACGGCGAGCTCGTCGCCGAGGAGATCCTGCCCGGCCTCATGTACCGCTTCCACGAACTTACGACTGACAGGACCCCCCAGACCGTCGCCCTTACCGTCTACATCGGCATCGGCACCTTCGGCGCGTCGCTGTGGCGCCAGGAGATGACCACGCTCGAGCGGCTGAGCTCGGTCGGCCACTCGGCCCTCCCGCTCCTGCTCGACGGCGGCTTCCTCCCCGACGAGGACGAGACCTCCCGCGGTGTCGCCTACATCCGCACCCGTCGCGCGGTTCCCGTCACGGGCGAGAACCACGACCACTCCTTCGTGGCGTCCTTCATGGCCCGTCGTCGGGGCGATTCGATCCGCCACCTCTGGCTGCTCGCCGACGCCCTCTCGATCATCCACGACAGCCGGGTGGTGCACCGCGCTCTGTGGTCAGGCGCGATCGAGCAGGATCTCGTCGGCAACGCGCGGGAGTCCACCGACGAAGAGGTGCAGGCCGCGGGGCTGCGCGTGCAGCTCGCCCGATTCGAGATGAGCGGGATGTTCTCAAACCTGCTCCGAAACAGACATGCGGGACGGATCGCCGCAGACGACGTCCGCTCGTTCTACATGGAGCGGCTCCCACGGCGCAGCCGCGTCTTCGCGCCGCCCAGCAGGCTCCGGTTCATGTTCGGCGACGGGGACTCGTCGACTGATCCCTTCCGCGCGGACATCTTCGGGCTCGCGATGGTCGCGGTCGAGTGGCTCCTCGGCCCGGACGCCCTGGGTACGCCGGAGGATTGGGACGACCTGCAGTCGCTGCTCGACCTCCAGGCCCGCATCCGCGTCGACGTGCGCAACAGCGACCTGCCGCAGGAACTCAGCAGCGAGCTCGACCTGATGCTCGATGAGAACGCCGCCCGCCGCAGCGCCTTCGAGGTTGTCGGCGTGCTCGGGCGCACGCACCAGGGCGCTCTCACGGAGATCGACGCCGACGCCGCGAGCTCCTTGCCCTTCCTCGTAGCCTTCATGCCGGGCGAGAAGCGCTCGGACAAGACCCTGTTCCGATGGGGGCACCTCACGGAGTCCTCGGGCACGGAGGGCGGCCTGGAGGAGCTCACGGCGCTCATCGAGAAGGACATGCGGGGTGGACGCGTCTTCTTCTCCCCCGAGGGGGCGGGTCCCTACGTCGAGGACGACGACCGCGAGAAGCGCCGCGCGGCCACCACGGTGATCCGCGGCCAGAACTTCGTGTGGTTCCTCATGGAGATGCACAAGAACCTCGCCCTCGGCGAGACCCGTCAGTACAAGGCCACCCAGATCGTGCGCTACGTGGTCGAGGCGGGCCGCATCAGCCGGAACCTCGAGGACTTCCTCCGACGGGGCCTCTCCCGATCGCTGCGGGCTGTGCGGGCCGTGAACTTCGACGACCCCCCTGAGGTGCTCACGGCATACGAGAACGGCCGGCCGCTCTGGGCGCCCTTCCTCAAGCCGATCAGCGTCGGCGCTCCCGTGCCCGACGAGCTCGTCCAGCGTCGGCGCACCATGGAGTGGTACCTCGAGTACCAGAGTGCACTGCTGCGCAGCCGCGAGTACGCGTACCAGGTGGTCGAGGGCGCGGGGACGCCGACGCCTCAGATCGAGGCCGACTTCGAGACCGAGGCCTACCGGCTCGACGAGGTCCACGACCCCCTCGTGCACGCCCTGCTGTCGTCCAGGGACCGGCCGTCCATGGTCGACTTCATCACGGCCGAGGACGACCGCGACGCGCTCACGATGGAGCTCCAGTTCGCCGCAGAGGGGACGAAGCTCAACAAGGGCATGCGCGTCAAGGTCAACTCCAAGCGCGGCACACGGAGGCTCGTCCTCGACGCGCCCGGGCCCATACCACTCACGGGCTGGCTGCGCGTGGCGAGCGACGGCCTCACCGAGCGACAGCTCGACAACCACCGCGACGCGGTGGTCGAGCTCGCGGAGCGGCGCGGCCTGCTCGCCCAGCTGACCCTGCCGTCCAGCCGCCCGCAGGACGCGTGGTTCTGGGCGGAGGCCGGTGGCAACCTCATGGGCGAGGGCGGCACCGTGGTGGAGGAAATGCTCTCCCACGAGCCCTTCTACGCCCTCCAGGGGCCGCCCGGCACCGGCAAGACGACCATCACCTCGCAGGCGGTGGCCACCTATCTGCGACGCGAGCCCAGCGCCCGGGTGCTGATCTCCGCCCAGTCCAACGACGCCCTCGACAACCTCGCCGAGCGGATCCTCTCCAACCTCGACATCCGCCCCGGCGGCCCCAACGGCGAGCTCACCGTGCTCCGCGTGTCGAGCCGCAGGCGCACCGACCCCGTCTCGGACACCATCAAGCCGTACCTCGAGGACGCGGCGACGGGAGAGATGCTGCGCTCCATCGGCAAGCGCACGAGGGCGTGGCTCTCCACGCCGAGCAGCACGCCCGACGTCGTGCCCGTGCTCCAGGAGTGGCTCACGCTCAAGGACAGCCTCGGGCTCGACCTGCGCTACCGGCTGCGCCGTGGCGCGAACCTCGTGTTCGCCACGACAGGGGCGTCGACCAAGCGGAACCTCGTGGAGCGCGGCACGAGCGAGCCGTTCGACTGGGTGATCGTGGAGGAGGCCGCGCGGGCGTGGCCCACGGAGCTCATCATGCCGCTCATCCGCGGCAACAAGTGGACGGTGATCGGCGACCAGGCCCAGATCGGGGCCTACGGCCGGGCAGATGTCGAACGCCTCCTCGCGTCGTTCCAGAACGACCCCGACCCTGAGCTCAAGGCCCTCTCCGACAACAGGGCCTACTACGCCGAGGGCTTCGACCTCTTCGCGAGCCTGTTCGACATCGAGGGGCAGCACAGCTGGCGCCGCATCCTGCGGGAGCAGTACCGCATGGACGAGCGCATCGCCGCGATCGTGTCGACGACCTTCTACAAGAAGTCGAACGGCCTCGACTCCCCGCGCGGCCGCCGACCCCACGACCTCGACCGCATCCTCGCCTTCCTCGACCAGGCGGTGGTGTGGATCGACACCGAGGGCCGCAAGCGCGCGTCGGGCCGCTGGTCGAACGAGGACGAGGCCAAGGATGTCGCGGCGATAGTGCACCGGATCGGGCCGGACCTCGAGCGCGCGAAGAAGACCTACGCGGTGCTCACGCCCTACCGGGAGCAGGTCAAGCAGTTCGAGCGGCACCTCGCGGGAGACAAGAACGTGTACACGATCGACGGCTACCAGGGTCGCGAGGCCGACGTCATCATCGCCTCGATGGTCCGCGACCGGCTGATCGACCCCGCGGTGCCGCGCGCGAACGTAGGCCATGTGATCGACTCGGGCCGCGCGAACGTGCTGCTCTCCCGGGCCCGCTCCCTGCTCATCATGGTGGGCGACCTCGACCTGTTCGAGAACCATGCGGGCACGGAGTGGAAGGAAGTCGTGCAGACCATCCGGGAGCGGGGGAGCGTCGTCCCGCTCTCCGAGGTGGTGTCGCGATGAGCGAGATCACCGTCTACGCGGCCGCCGACGTCATTGACGTGCGCATCGAGCTCGGTCCGAGCGAGGAGTCGGCCGAGGTCGAGCGGCTCGTCATGCGCTCCCTCGACGCCGGGCTCAACGAGGTGGGGAGTCTCGCGAGCGCCTTCGGCCTCAGCCACCGGATCATGCTCGACCTCCTGGGCGACCTCTGGACCGCCGGTCGCATCACCGTCGACCTCGGGATGGACCGGGAAGTGATCGCGCTCTCGGACGAGGGTCGTGCCTACCTCGCAGACCTCAACCGCCGCGACAGCGCTCAGCAGACGTCCACGATCAGCAAGGTGCTCCTCGAGAAGCTGACGGGCCGGATCCTCCCGGAGCGCAAGGGCCTCTACCGCGTCGACCGCCGCTACATATTGCCCTCCATGGACGACGACCGCGACCCCCGACGTGCGCGGATCGAGGAGCTGCTCGCCGGCGTCCAGCGGAACCTGGAGGAGCAGGGCGGCGACATCCAGTACATGGAGACCCGGCGCATCACGAGCGCCCGGCCTGCCCCGCGGCTCGAGAACGCTGTGCCGTCGCAGCGCTACGTGGCCCTGCAGGTGAAGGTCTGGCGCGACGGCGACCAGCTGCGGGTGCTCGTCGTCGACGAGGACCTCGGGCTGCGGGAGCGCGGGGTCGCGACGCAGCGCCTCCAGGCGCTCGTGCGCTCCGTGCCCAAGACCTCGTTCCCCTCCAACCTCCTGAGGGTCGCCGACCAGCAGTCCGAGCTGACCAGGTCGACCACGGACATCCTCGACGAGCTCCGCGAGATCGTGGCCGCGATGCCGTCGGCCGCGGCGACACTGCGGCAGTCGCACCATGACCGTGCGATGCACACCGCCCGGCTTCTCTCCGACCAGGCCCGTGCGCTCGCCGACCGGGAGGCCGACGTCACCCTCGTGACGACCGAGGATGAGCATCTGGACGCGATCCGCAGCCTGATCGACGGCGCCCACGTGCAGGTGGTGATAGCCGTACCGAGCAT
>Ga0247742_10001718_pt1 | contig 14870 bp, 11 predicted proteins | sample UWRJL208509C2_FD_180944 | JGI IMG/M metagenome (GOLD analysis project Ga0247742, IMG submission 180944) | Plant litter microbial communities from Arlington Agricultural Research Station in Wisconsin, United States - UWRJ-L208-509C-2 | ecosystem: Environmental > Terrestrial > Plant litter >...
GCGTCGCCCTTCTCCTGGCTGGGCCCGAAGCGCTGGTACGAACCGCCGGTTCCCATCGATCACCTGCCGCACGTCGACGCGGTGATCGTCTCGCACGACCACTACGATCACCTCGATCGCGCGTCCATCCAGGCCTTCAATGCGCTTGGCGTACGCTTCATCGTGCCGCTCGGCGTCGGCTCCCATTTGCGTGGCTGGGGCGTGCCCGCCGACCGCATCACCGAACTGGACTGGTGGCAGGATGCGAAGGTGGGCGATCTCACGATCGTCTCCACGCCGTCCCGCCATGCGTCGGGCCGGCTCTCCGTCCGCAGCGACGTGACGCTGTGGACGGGTTACGCACTGATCGGCGACAAGCACCGCGTGTTCTATTCCGGCGACACCGGTTTCAACGACACCTTTGCCGATGTCGGTTCGAAATACGGTCCGTTCGACGTCAGCCTCATCGAGTCGGGCCAGTACGACGCGCAATGGCCGGACTGGCACCTCGGTCCCGAGCAGGCGATGAAGGTGCACGAAGAAGTGCGCGGCAAGGTACTCATTCCCGTGCACTGGGGACTGATCAAGCTTGCGCATCACGCCTGGACCGAGCCACCGGAGCGCATCCTCGCCGCGGCGAAGTGCAGCCATGCGGATGTGCTCGTGCCGGAGCCGGGGCAGGCGGTGGAACCGACGATGCATCCCGTGATCCCGCGTTGGTGGCCGTCGCAACACGTGGCGACGGCGAAGGAAAAGCCGATCGTCGCTTCGACGCATGGCGATCCCGCGCAGAAGTTCGACATACCGACCTGTCCGTGACCGCGTCAGCGCCTCGCGATGACGTCCCAGCTCAGCTCGTAGCGGGCCAGATACTTGCGAAGACGGTCGGCATCGTTCGTGCTCGCCCGCTTGCTTCGTGATGCGGCGAACAGTTGTCGGCCCGCTTCCGAGAGACTGCGGCAACGCTGGCAGACAGCTACGACTTCGCGAAGCTGGAGGCGGTCGAAGAGGTCGAGATCATCGACGGCCTCGCCCAGGAGTTCGCGTAACGCGTCGCCCTCGCCCTCCGGCCGCCATAAGCGCCGCAGTCGCCCTATCTCTTCGTCGACGCATGCCCGGTTGATTCGACCCGCCGGTGCCAGCGTCGCCATGCGTGTCACCGATGCGCCGAGATCGCGGAAGTTGCCGGACCAGGGCGCGTCGCCCGACGTGGCGAAGGCAAGGTAGATCTCGCGCGCCTCTTTGTTGAAGGTGACGCGGCGGTTCTCGCCCCGTGCATAGCGCTCCAGTTCGTAGTCGAGATTGGGCTCGATGTCCTCCATGCGCTCGGCAAGGCCCGGCAAATGGAAGGACCAGATGTTGAGGCGTGCGTAAAGGTCGTCACGGAAGCGACCGTCGGCGACACGCTTGCCCAGATCGCGGTTGGTACCGGCGATCAACTGGAAATCACTGGTTACCTCGCGATCGCCGCCAACGGGAAGGAAGCGCTTGTCCTCGAGGGCGCGCAACAACATCGCCTGCTCGTCCGCGCCCAGCTCGCCAATCTCGTCGAGGAACAACAAGCCCTTGTCCGCACTACGCAGCAATCCGGCGCGCTCACCAGCGGCGCCGGTATAGGCGCCTTTCACATGGCCGAACAGGGCGCTCATCGCGCCGTCGCCACGCAACGTCGCGCAGTTCACTTCGACGAAGCGGCCCGTCACCTCGCGGCGCCCCTGCTTCAGTTCGAACAGGCGGCGGGCCAGCTGACTCTTGCCCGCGCCGGTGGGTCCCATCAGCAGGATCGGCGCGACCGAGCGGCTACCTACGGTCTCGATCTGTTCGATCATGCGATTGAACGCGGCGTTGCGTGTCGCGATGCCGCTCTTCAGATGGCTGCGATCTTCTTGCTGCTCGCCTTCGAACCGTTGGGCCAGCCTGTCGTAGCGCGAGAGATCGAGGTCGATGACGCTCAGCTCACCCACGCTGGCGGCAACGCCCTGCTTTCTTGGCGGCGACGCCTGCAAGAGGCGGCCGGGCAGGTGACGGCTCTCGGTCAGAAGGAACAGGCAGATCTGGGCAACATGGGTGCCCGTCGTGATGTGTACGTAGTAATCCTCGTTGTCGGGGTCGAACGCATAGCCTCGCGCGAAGGCGTACAGCGTCTCGTAGACCGATTCGAAGTCCCACGGGTTGGCGATATAGGTGTCGTGAATGCGTACGTCGGTCTCGGGCGAGACCTGGGCAAGATCCTCGCGGATGAGACGGCTGGTCTTCGCGTTGCGCCGCTCGTCGACGAGCAGTTCCATCCGACCGACCAGGAAGTCCTCATGCAGGCCGAGCGACACCGTAGGACGCCACCGTTCCCAACGGCCTGGGCCATCGCCCGCATCCAGCTGGGTGCCGACGAATCCGATCACTACCTTGGTCTTCATCACTATCCCAATCGATAAATCACGAGAAGTCCATATCGTAAATGATCGGAACGAGTTAGGCCTCTGAATCGACTTAAATGTCCTAATTTCATATTTATCAGTTAGTTGAAATCTTCATGGCGAGGTTGGCACGGCTCCTGCTCTTTCAGGCTCAACCCAAGGAGATCGCCACGATGGCCAACCTTCAACTTTTCCAGAGCTCCCGCGGTGCCCTGGCGCCGCCGGCCAATGCGGTCAACGAGGCCGATGGCGACGCCTACCTTCGGGACCCGCGTGCGGCCCTCGCGCTGTATGCGGCCACGGGTTGCCTCAACGGGACTTACTACGCCGACGCGGCGACGCAACTCGCAGCGACGCTGGCTTTATGCGAGTCGGTGCCTGCGGAGTTCGTCGCCCGGGTGGCGATCCACGCCCGCCAGCACTCGCACATGAAAGACATGCCGGCCTTGCTGCTCGCTCATCTCGCCAACCGGGACGGCGACGTGCTCGAGAAAGCCTTCGCACGGGTGATCGACAACGGTCGCATGCTGCGTAATTTCGTCCAGATCGTCCGTAGCGGCGTGACCGGGCGCAAGTCGCTGGGTTCGCGCCCGAAGCGCCTCGTCCGCCAGTGGTTAGCCTCGGCCTCCACCGAGGGCGTTCTCGGCGCGGCGGTCGGCGGCAATCCATCGCTCGCGGACGTCGTTCGGATGGTTCACCCGCGTCCCGAGGATCCGGCGCGGGACGCACTATACGGCTGGCTCCTGGGAAGTTCGTATGCGCCGGCCGCGTTGCCGGAGAGCGTGCGTGCCTACGAAGTCTTCAAGAGCGACCCGCGCGGTGACTTGCCGGACGTGCCGTTCCCGTACCTGACCTCGTTGCCGCTGAGCAAGGCGCAGTGGAAAAGCATCGCCATGCGCGGCACCTGGCAGGCGACGCGGATGAACCTCAACACCTTCGCCAGGCATGGCGTGTTTTCCGACAAGGAAGTCGTCGGGGTGGTGGCGAAGCGTCTGCGCGATCCGGAGGCGATTGCACAGGCACGAGTGCTGCCGTACCAGCTGATGGTTGCTTATCGGAATGTGTCGGCCGATATGCCGGAGCGGATCGTCGACGCCTTGCAGGATGCAATGGAAATCGCGACCCGCTCCGTGCCGAAGCTTCACGGCAAGGTCGTGGTCGCGGTCGATGTGTCGGGGTCGATGGCCTCACCTGTCACGGGTTACCGCAAGGGCGCGACCACGGTCGTGACCTGCGTCGACGTCGCGGCACTGATGGTCGCCTCGTTACGTCGGGCCAACCCGGCGATCCGGGTCATGCCGTTCGACACGGAAGTGCGGGAGGTGCGGCTCAACCGCCGCGATAGCGTGATGACCCAGGCTAAAACCCTCGCCGGCATGATCGGCGGCGGCACGGCGGTGAGTGCACCGATAACGATGTTGGCGAGGCAGAAGGCGAAGGTGGATCTGGTGGTCATCGTGTCCGACAACCAGAGCTGGGTGGACACGCGTGGCGGACAGGGCGCTTCCGAGACGATGCGCCAGTGGCAGGCCGTCAAGGCGATCAACCCGAAGGCACGCCTGGTCTGCATCGACCTGCAGCCTTATGCCACCAGCCAGACGGTCGAAGGAACGGCAGGCATCACGCACATCGCTGGCTTCAGCGATGCCGTGTTCGAGCTTCTGGCCGACGCCGCGCGTGGCGACACGGCGGGTCAATGGATGGAGCGGATCGAAGCGACACCGCTCTGAACGATGTTAACCCGCGGCGGGAATGGGCCCGTCGCGGCTGGGCGGAAGGCGAATGCAGGTGGGCACTACACCTGTCACGTGTGCTGGTTTCGGCCTCATGTGTCCATGTTCGGTTGTCGCCTTCCGACCCATCGATTTCAACCTGCGGCGAATGCCGGTGGAGCTACTGGGTAAGCCTTCGGGCTAGAGGGTTCGAGCCCCTCACATGCAACATCGATGCTTCACCACTCTTGTCGCCGCACCTTTTCAAACCAGCGGATGCCAACGGAACTACCGTGTCGCGGGTTCGAATCCCGCCGGCCACCCGGCCGTAGCTCAGGGGTAGAGCAGCCGTTCCGTCTTTATTGCCGCTTGATGCAAGATACGAATTCACAAGGAAGACGAAATGAGTACGACCGCTTACGAAGTCATCAACGAGCCGGGTGCCGCACCGATCAAGCTGTGGACCCGCGGCGTGCCGCTGGAAGCCGAGGCACGCCAGCAGCTGATCAACATAGCGAAGCTGCCCTTCATCCATGGATGGTTGGCCGTGATGCCCGATGTGCACCTGGGCAAGGGCGCCACGGTCGGCTCGGTGGTGCCGACCATCGGTGCGATCGTGCCGGCGGCCGTCGGCGTCGATATCGGTTGCGGCATGATCGCTACGCGGACGACGCTGACCGCGTCCGATCTGCCGGACGACCTGCGCGACCTGCGCCATGCGATCGAGGCGGCGGTGCCGCACGGTCGTACGGTGGGAAAGCGCGATAAAGGCGCCTGGGCCACGCCACCGAAAGCCACGGAGGATGGCTGGCACGAGCTGGTCACGGACTTTGCGCTGATCACGGCGAAGTATCCGAAGCTGGCGCGCACCAACAACCTGCACCACCTCGGTACGCTCGGTACGGGCAACCACTTCGTCGAGATCTGTCTCGATGAGGAGCAGCGCGTGTGGTTCATGCTGCACTCCGGCTCCCGTGGCGTGGGCAACGCCATTGGCAACCATTTTATCGAACTGGCCAAGCAGGACATGCGCCGCTGGATGATCAACCTGCCGGACCAGGACCTCGCGTACCTGCCGGAGGGGAGCGAGCACTTCGGCGACTACGTCTTCGCCGTGGACTGGGCGCAGCGTTTTGCACGGACCAACCGGGCCATCATGATGCGTCACGTGATCGAGGCGGCGCGCAAGATCATCGCCAAGCCGTTCGACGCGTGGTCGGAGGCGGTGAACTGCCACCACAACTACGTGAGCCGCGAGAAGCACCTGGGTAAGAACGTCCTGGTGACCCGTAAGGGCGCGGTGAGTGCGAGGAAGGGTGAGCTCGGCATCATCCCGGGAAGCATGGGAGCGAAGAGCTTCATTGTGCGTGGCCTTGGCAACGAGGAAAGTTTCAACAGCTGCAGCCACGGCGCCGGGCGTGTGATGAGCCGCACCCAGGCGAAGAAGCAGATCACGCTCGAGGAACACCGTAAGGCGACGGCGCATGTGGAATGCCGCAAGGATGCCGACGTGATCGACGAGTCGCCGGCGGCGTACAAGTCCATCGAAGCGGTGATGGCGGCGCAGGAGGATCTCGTCGAGATCGTCCACACCTTGCGCCAGGTTGTCTGTGTGAAGGGTTGAAGGAAGTCGCCCCGTCTTCGGACGGGGCAAGGACTGGAGAAGGAAATGATTGAATTGGATGGCCAGGCGGGCGGCGGACAGCTGCTCCGCACGGCTTTGGCACTCAGCCTGTGTACGGGCGAGGCCTTCGCCATGACCGGCATTCGTGCACGGCGCGAGCGTCCGGGTCTGTTGCGTCAACACCTGACCGCCGTGGAAGCGGCGCGTGCGGTGGGTAACGCCACGGCCGAAGGCGCCATCACCGGTTCCACCGAGCTGCGCTTCGCGCCGGACGGTGTGCATGCCGGCAAGCACCGCTGGACCATCGGTACCGCAGGCTCAACCACCTTGGTCCTGCAGACCGTGCTGCCCGCCTTGTGGATGCACGGCGTCGCAGCTCACCTGACCATCGAGGGCGGCACGCACAATCCGCTGGCGCCTACCGCCGACTTCATTGCCGAGGCCTTCTTGCCCTTGATGGAGCGCATGGGACTCGACGGCGACTTCAGCATGGACGGTCACGGCTTCTATCCCGCGGGCGGTGGCCGTATCACGTTCGACCTGCGCCCCAGTGCGAAGCCCACCACCCTTCACCTTCCTCATCGAGGTGAGGTTCTCGAGCGACATGCGCGGGCGATCCTGTCGGCGATACCGCTGGGGATTGGCCAACGCGAGCTGGAGGTGGCGCGCCGCCGTCTCGGCCTCGACGAAGCTGAAGTGTCCGTGCGTCAGGTGAAGTCGCCGATCGGGCCGGGCAACGCACTGAGCATTCGCTTTCGCGCGGAGCACAGTACCGCGGTCTTTACCGGGTTTGGCGTCAAGCGTGTAACTGCCGAGCATGTGGCGGAAGGTGCGAGCAAGGCGGCTGCAGCGTGGCTGGCTGCCGACGTTGCCGTCGACGAGCATCTTGCCGATCAGCTGCTCTTGCCCATGGCGCTCGCTGGGGAAGGAAGCTTCACCACCACCCTGCCTTCCGAGCACGCGCGCAGCAACGCCGCGCTGATCGAGAAGTTCCTGCCGGTAGAGTTTTCGTTCCAGGATGACGGCGGTGGCCGTTGGTCCGTCGCCGTCATGCGTTAGCTGATCGCGCCAATCACTCCGGCATGACCAAATGCATCGGCGTCGCACTCAGCGGCTTGCCGGTGCATTCATCCACCACGACCGCCCTGACCGGCTCACCGGTCTCGTCGCTCGCAAGATGGCTCATGGCCGGGCCGCCGCCGTTGTAGGTGCGGCCCCATTCGCCAATGGCCGCCATGATCGGGATGAAATCCCGCCCGGCCTGGGTCAGTACGTATTCGTCGCGCGGCGGCCGCTCGCTGTAGCGCCGCTTCTCCAAGACGCCGGCCTCGGTCAGGGCTTTCAATCGACGGGAGAGGATGTTCGGCGCGATGCCGAGACTGGTCCTGAACTGGTCGAACTGGCTCATGCCACGGCTGGCATCCCGAAGGATGAGCACGCTCCAGGTATCGCCGACAAAGGCGAGGCCGCGGGAGATCGCACAGGTGCCTGAAGAAAGTTTGTCGATGTCCATTGCATTATGATATCCAAGTCACTATCGTATGGCAACGTAGTTACTATCACTTTGCTACCCACCCCATCGGAGAGACACCATGAGCACTGAAACCAAAGGCACGGCTATCGTCACGGGCGCCTCGTCCGGCATCGGTCAGGTCTATGCGGAGCGCCTCGCCGCCCGCGGTTATGACCTGATCCTGGTCGCCCGGCGCCTCGATCGGCTGGAAGCCCTGGTCAAGTCGATCGGCGAAAAGACCGGCCGTAAGGTCGAGGCCCTCAAGGCCGACCTGACCCAGAAGGCGGACGTCGCGCTGGTCGAGAAGCGCCTCAAGGAAGACGCGTCGATCACCCTGCTGGTGAACAACGCCGGTGTTTCCCTCGAAGGCAGCATTCTCGAGAACGACACCGCCGCGATCGAGCAGCTCATCGCCATCAACATCACGGCCCCGACGGTGCTCGCCGCCGCCGCTGCCAAGGTCTTCAAGGCGCGCGACAAGGGCGGCATCATCAACATCGCCTCGGTCCTGGCCTTTGCGCCGGACCTCTTCGACGGCATCTACAGCGGCTCGAAGGCCCACGTGGTCAACATCACGCTCGGCCTGGCGGCCCAGCTGAAGGGCACCAACGTGCACGCCCAGGCCGTGCTGCCGGGCGCGACCCGTTCGGAGATCTGGGAGAAGTCGGGCAAGGATGTCGACGCCCTGCTTCCGGGCATGGTCATGGAAACCGCCGACCTGGTCGACGCGGGCCTCCTCGGCTTCGACCGTGGCGAAGTGGTGACCATCCCGCCGCTGCACGACGAAGGTCAGTACCTGGCCTACGAGGCGGCTCGCCATGCGATGGCCCCGAACCTGTCGCGCAAGGAAGTGGCGCCGCGTTACCGCGTGTAATCACACAGCGTTGAAAGACGGCCGGCGCAGACGCCATCGCGCCGGCCGGCCACGCTTGTGAGCGTGAACAGCGGCTTATCCCACCTTTACACATCGACCCGCACGAATGCGCGCTAAACTACGGGGCTCGCTCGATTCTCTTGCGGTTCGGCATGCCCTCACTCGTTTTTGGCGCCTTCGGGCTGTCCACGCTCTGGCTACTCCCCCTGCTCTGGCGCATCGGTGCCGCGCTGGTCCGTCGGCGTCGTCCGCCCACGGTCGGACCGGGAGCGATTCGCTTCTGGTCGGGGTTCGTCCTCGTGTTGCTCGCGAGCACGACGCTCGAAGGCATCGTGATCTCCCATTACACCGACGATCCTTCGGTCGGCGGTGTGGTGTGTCGCTGGCTCAGCAGTGCGTTCGGTGAATTTCCCGGCGCCGCGTTGACTTCACTGCTCGCCATCGTGGCGATGGTCGTCGCCCTTCCCTGGTACCTGGGTGTGTCGTGGTCGTCCTTCATCGTGCGCTTGAACGCTCTTCTCGAGCCCATGGGTGCGCTGGCCATCGAAGGTACGCGTCGTCTCCTGACCCGCACGGCCTCGCGCGCTACCGGCCGTCGCCCTGCTTCCGCCGTCCGCCGTGCCGATCGTGTGCCCGCTGCGCGTCGTCGTGCAAAAGCGGCGCCGGTTAAACCGGCGGCTGTTGCCAAGGCCGTTCCCGCTGCCCTTCGACGCGACACGACGCGCGCCGAGCCCGTGTCGAATGATCCCGTACGACCGTCCATCGCGACGCCGGTCATGCCGCGTCATCGCGTCAAGCCGGACACGGTGATCCGAGAGCCGTGGCTTGCGCCGCGTGCCCTGGCAGCCGCATCGCCGGAGCCCTCGCCCGCCGTGGCGGGCGCCTCCTATCGCACGGACGAGCGCGCGGTCGCCGCAACCTCCGGTCCGGCACGCGCGGAAGAACATTCCTATACGGCGCTTCGCCGCGCCGAAGAAGAACGTCGCTCCGAAGAACAACGTTCCGCGTACGAACCGTCGACGCTCCCGGTCGAGCAGGTGAGGACGGTCGAGGTCGAGTCGCCGGTTGAGGTGGCCCCGCCGCTGCCCGTGCTTTCGCCGGTCGCACCCGTCTCGCGCTTCGCGGTGGCGGCGAACGATGAACCCCACGTCGAACCGGTCCGCACCTTCGCGCTCACGCCCGTGAGACCGTTGCGCAGCGGCAGTAGCGTCAGCGCCGTCGGTATCCCGCCGCTCGATCTCCTCGCTCCCGCATCGCTGAGTTCGAATGCCGCACTCGCCATTTCCGAGCAGGATCTCCGCGATACCGGTGAGCTGATCGAACAGCGCCTGCGCGAGTTCAAGGTGCCGGTGCAGGTCGTCGGGGCGTCGGCAGGCCCGGTGATCACGCGCTACGAAGTGGAGCCCGCCGTGGGCGTCCGCGGCAACCAGATCGTCGCGCTGATGAAAGATCTCGCACGTGGCCTCGGACGGACCACGATCCGCGTCGTCGAGACGATTCCCGGCAAGACCTGCATGGGCCTGGAGTTGCCGAACGAACAGCGCCAGATGATCGCGTTGTCCGAAATCCTCGACTCCGCCGAATATCGCGAGTCCGATTCGCTGCTGACCCTGGCGATGGGCAAAGGCATCACCGGCGAGCCCGTGGTGGCCGACCTGGCCAAGGCGCCGCACATGCTGGTTGCCGGCACGACGGGCTCGGGTAAATCGGTTGCGGTGAACGCGATGATCCTGTCGATGCTCTACAAGGCCACGCCTGAAGACGTCCGCATGATCATGATCGATCCGAAGATGCTGGAGCTCTCGGTTTACGAAGGCATTCCGCACTTGCTGGCGCCCGTGGTCACGGATATGAAGCTTGCCGCCAACGCGTTGAACTGGTGCGTGGCCGAGATGGAAAACCGCTACCGCGTGATGTCGGATCTGCGCGTACGCAACCTTGCCGGTTTCAACCAGAAAGTGCGTGAGGCGCGCGCTGCCGGCAAACCGTTGTTCAATCCCTTCCCGGCACATCCCGAAGTGCCGGAGCATCTGGATACCTTGCCGATGATCGTCGTGATCATCGACGAGCTCGCCGACCTGATGATGGTCGCCGGCAAGAAGATCGAAGAACTGATCGCGCGGCTGGCGCAGAAGGCGCGTGCAGCGGGCATCCACCTGATCCTCGCGACGCAGCGCCCGTCGGTCGACGTGATCACCGGCCTGATCAAGGCAAACATTCCTACCCGCGTCGCCTTCCAGGTGTCGTCCAAGATCGACTCGCGCACCATCCTCGACCAGATGGGCGCGGAGAGCCTGCTCGGCCAGGGTGACATGCTGTTCCTGCCACCAGGTACGGGCTATCCGCAGCGCATCCACGGCGCCTTTGTCGCCGACGAAGAAGTGCATCGCATCGTGGCGTGGCTGAAGCAGTTCGGCGAGCCCGACTACAAGGACGAGATCCTTGCCGGTCCGCCGAGCGACGCGGTCGATGGCGAAGTCGGCGAAGACGGCGTCGATGCCGAGCTGGATCCGCTGTACGACGAAGCGGCGGCCTTTGTGCTGCGTTCGCGCCGTGCGTCGATCTCGTTCGTGCAGCGCCAGTTCCGCATCGGTTACAACCGTGCGGCGCGTCTGGTCGAGGCGATGGAAGCGGCAGGACTGGTGTCGTCGATGGGGATCAACGGTCAGCGCGAAGTGATCGCGCCGGGGCCTTCGGACTAAGCCGCCGCTGGCTTTTTGTGGGAGCCGCTTCAGCGGCGATGCTCTTCCCTGCCAGGAGCATCGCCGCTGAAGCGGCTCCCACAGTAAAGCTCCCCATCCGAACATCGCGCATAAAAAAGGCCGGGCCACCGTGAGGGGGCCCGGCCTTTTTACACATGACGCTTACTGCTTGGTCAGAAGCTTCAGCGGCACGGCGATCGACTTGTCGACCGGCTGCTTGTCGATCAGCTTCTTCGCCGTCTCGACGCCGAGCTTGCCGATTTCTTCCGGCTGCTGGGCGACGGTGGCCGCCATGGCGCCGCTCTGCACGGCGGTCTTGCCGTCCGGCGTGCCGTCGAAGCCGACGACGAGGATCTTCTTGTTCTTGCCGGCCAGGGCCTGCACCGCACCGAGAGCCATTTCGTCGTTCTGGGCGAAGATCGCCTGGACGTCGTTGTTGCCCTGGAGCAGGTTCTCGCTCACCGAGAGGCCTTGCGCGCGGTCGAAGTTCGCCGGCTGCTGCGCGACGACCTTCATGCCGGTCGTGGCGATCTGGTCGTCGAAGCCCTTGCCGCGCTCACGCGCTGCCGAGGTACCGGCGACGCCCTGCAGCTCGATGATGTTGCCCTTGCCGTTGAGTTCTTTGGCGAGGAAGTCCGCCGCCATCTTGCCGCCGGCGATATTGTCCGACGCGATGTGCGATGCGACTTCGGCGCCGTCGACGCCGCGATCCAGCGTGATCACCGGGATATTCGCGCGCTGTGCGGATTGCACGGCGCCGGCCAGGGCCGAGGAGTCGGTCGGGTTGAGCAGGATCACCGAGACGCGCTTCTGGATCAGGTCTTCGACGCTGGAGATCTGGCGAGCCGGATCGTCCTGTGCATCGACGACGACCAGCTGGACGCCGGCGTCCTTGGCGGCCTTCTGGGCGCCGTCTTTCAGCTCGACGAAGAACGGGTTGTTCTGCGTCGACAGGGCGAGGCCGATCACCGGCGTGCCCGACGCGGCGGCGCCGCCAGCGGTGGAGGCGGCGGCCGGTGCGGATTCGCCCGGACCCTGCTGCGAGCAGGCTGCGAGCAGCGTTGCCGCTGCCGCGGCCAGGAATGTGACTTTACGCATGGTGTATTTCCCTCGTTTTTGTTTTTACTGCCGCCTGTCGAGCAGGACAGCGATCAGGATGACAATGCCCTTCACCACCTGCTGGTAGAAAGAGCTTACGCCGAGCAGGTTGAGACCGTTGTTCAGGAAGCCGATCAGCAGCGCGCCGATCAGGGTGCCGAAGAGCCAGCCGCGGCCGCCGGCCAGGCTGGTGCCACCGAGCACCACCGCGGCGATCGCGTCCAGCTCGTAGCCCGCACCGGCGGTCGCCTGGGCCGAATACAGCCGTGAGGTAAGCACGACGCCCGCGAATGCGGAGAGAAGGCCGGAAAGACCGTAGATGCCGAGCTTCATCGGCGAGATGCGGACGCCGGAGAGACGCGCCGCTTCTTCGTTGCCGCCGATCGCCACCACGTGGCGGCCGAACACCGTGCCGCGCAGGAGGAAGCCACAGAGGATGAAGGCAACGGCCATCCAGATCACGGGCAGCGGAATCAGGTTGGCGATGTAGCCGCCGCCGAGCATGGCGAAGCCGGGATTGGTCACCGGAATCGGGCTGCCCTGCGTATACGACAGCGTGAGGCCGCGAAGCAGCGTCACCGTGCCGAGGGTCGCGATGAACGGTGCCACCTTGCCCCACGACACCAATGCGCCGTTGACCATGCCGAGCACGAGGCCCAGACCGAGACCTGCGCCGACGGAGAGGACCATGCCGTGGCCGGCGGCCATCAACCCGGCCGTGATCGCACCGGTGAAGGCGAGGATCGCGCCGACGGAAAGATCGATGCCGCCGGAGAGAATCACGAAGGTCATGCCGAAGGCGATCAATGCATTGATCGACACCTGGCGGAGCACCGTAAGCAGGTTGCCCGTGGTCAGGAAGTCCGGACTCAGCACCGACAGCACGATGAAGAGCAGCAGCAGTCCGATCACCGAGCCGAGGCGCTGGAACAGCGCCTTGGCCTGGCTCCAGTTGAGTTGAAGCGTCATGTCAGTGGCCTCCGGTCGCGGCAGTCATCACGGTTTCCTGGGTGGCACCGTGGGCGTCGAGCAGGGCCGTCGCATGCCCCTCGTGCATGACCAGGATGCGATCGCTCTTGGCGAGCACCTCCGGCAGTTCCGAGGAAATCATGAGAATGGCCACGCCCTGCTCCGCGAGTTGATTGATGATGTGATAGATCTCGGCCTTGCCGCCGACGTCGACACCGCGTGTCGGCTCGTCGAGGATGAGCACGCGTGGCTTGAGTGCCAGCCACTTGGCCAGCACGACCTTCTGTTGGTTGCCGCCCGACAGGGCGCTCACGTTGAGCTCCATGTCGCGCGTGCGGATCTTCAGCGCGTCGATCAGGCCCTTGGTCTGCGTCTTCTCGCCACCGCGATCGACCAGGCCGACATGCGCAGGTACGCGCGGCAGGCTGATGTTTTCGCGCAGGCTTAGGTCGAGCACGAGGCCCTGCGCCTTGCGGTCTTCGGTGAGGAAACCGAAACCGGCATGGATCGCCTGGTTCGGATTGGTCGCCGTGACCACGTCGCCATCGAGCAGCACGCGGCCCTCGGAGGGCTTGTCGAGGCCGAACAGCAGGCGCGCGAGTTCGGTACGCCCTGCGCCCAACAGACCAGCCACGCCGAGCACCTCGCCGGCACGCAAGTCGAAGCTCACGTCCTTCACCATGCCGCCGCTGATGTGTTCCACCTGCAGGCGAACCTTGCCGGGCGTGGACGTGCGGGTCGGGAAGCGCGCCTCGAGCGTACGGCCGACCATCATCTTCACGACTTCGTCGAAGGCCAGCCCCGGCACGGGACGGGTGCCGACGAACTTGCCGTCGCGCAGGATCGAGATGCGATCGCACAGGGCGAAGATCTCTTCCATGCGATGCGACACGTACACGATGCCCGTACCCTTCTCGCGAAGTGCGCGGATCAGTTTGAACAGCGTGGTCGTCTCATGTTCGGTCAACGCGGCAGTCGGCTCGTCCATGATCAGCACGCGCGCGTTCTGGCCGAGGGCGCGCGCGATCTCGACCATCTGCTGCGTGCCGACGGACAGGCGTTCGACGCGGGTGTCCGGATCGAGTCGCTCCATGCCGACCTGGGCAAGCCACTCCATCGCCTTCTTCGTCATCGCCTTGCGGTCGAGCAGGCCGAAGCGCTGGATCTCGCGACCGAGGAACAGGTTGTCCGCGATGCTGAGGGCCGGGATCAGGTTGAGTTCCTGGTGGATGATCGCGATGCCGTACTTCTCGGCGTCGGCCGGCGTGGTGATCGAGACGGGCTTGCCGTCCACCTGGATCGTGCCGGAGTCCGGCGCGTAAATCCCCGTGAGGATCTTCATCAGGGTGGACTTGCCGGCGCCGTTCTCACCCATGAGGGCGTGCACTTCGCCGGCGACCAGTTCGAAGTCGACGCCTTCGAGCACTTTCACCGGACCGAAGGCCTTGTGGATGTCGTGCATGCTGACGAGTTGCGTGGCCATCAGAAGGTCACGCCGGCATGCAGGATCACGTTGGCATAGGGCGAGGTTTCGCCGGTACGCACGACGGCGACGGCGCGTGCGCTGAGCTGTTTGAGGTCCTCATGCGAGACCTCGTTCACGGCCAGGCCGTCGTTGCCCAGTCGGGCGGCGAGTGTGACCAGCGCCGGGTTGCGCGCATGGATTTCGCTGGCGACGGTCACGCTTTCGACGGCGAGTTCCGCATAGACCGCTTCGAATACCGTGGAAAAATCCGGCGTGCCCGGCAATACCGCCAGATCGATGCAGGGAACCCCGTGAGGTACCGGCAGGCCGACATCGCCGATGACCAGGGTGTCGGTATGACCCATCGCCGCGATCACGCGGTTGAGCTCCGCATGAAGCAGACCACTGCGCTTCATTGATGTGTCTCCAGGAACGCCGTGACCTCATCGGCACGCGGCATGCCGCCCTGGGCGCCCAGGCGCGAGACGGCGATCGCCGCGGTCGCGCAAGCCTTGCGCAC
>Ga0247742_10001719_pt1 | contig 14866 bp, 5 predicted proteins | sample UWRJL208509C2_FD_180944 | JGI IMG/M metagenome (GOLD analysis project Ga0247742, IMG submission 180944) | Plant litter microbial communities from Arlington Agricultural Research Station in Wisconsin, United States - UWRJ-L208-509C-2 | ecosystem: Environmental > Terrestrial > Plant litter >...
GAGCCTCCGGGGTTTTTTCTTGTACGCTCCCCGTCCCCGCCTCCCGAAGACGTCGAAGCCCCCATGCGCCGCCTATCGCACCTGGCCTGGATCCTCCTGCTGGCAGTCGTCCTGCTATCCGCTTGCAACCACAAGCCGAAAGACGCACCCGGCACGCCCGGCGGCGGCTCGCCCGAAGACGCCGTGCGCGATTCGCTGGACCTGGTCCGGGACGGCAAGTTCGACATGTTCTGGCGACACGCCCTGCCGCCTGCGGATTTCGCCGCGCTGCGTGCCGATTGGGTCAAGCGCAACGCGCCCACCGAACCCCTCGACGCCGACGACCGTGCCAAGTTCGAGGCTGGCGTGAAACGCCTGACCGAGCCCGATGCGGAGAAAAAGCTCTTCGCCGACCTGCGGCCGACCCTGGTCCACTTCGACCACGACTACAAGGACCAGATGCCGCTGCTGTCCGGTGTCGGCCAGTCCATGGCACTCACGGCGATCGACCAGGCCAAAGACCTCACGGCATCGCAGAAACGACAGCTGCGCGAAGCTGCGAACGTGGTCGCGCCGTGGACGCAGACCGTGGCATGGGGCGATCAGGCCAAGGCGAAGGAAGCCATCGGCATCCTTGTCGACACGGCGCGCAAGGCCAACCTTTCCACGCCCGACGCGCTGCACGCGATGAATTTCGAGCAGTCCATGGCCACCTGGTCCACCGCGTGGCTGGGCTTTAAACGCCTGCTTGCCGTTTACGGGCTATCGATCGACAAGAGCTTCGAATCGATCAGCATCGACACCATCGAGAACAGCGGTGGCTCGGCGCACGTCAAGATCACCTACACCTTGCTGGACAAACCCATCCAGACCGACGCCACGCTGGTGCTGCTCGATGGTCGCTGGTACGACAGTGATCTGCTGCAGAGCGTCCGCGCCCAGCACCTGCAGCTCAATCCGCCCGCGCAGCCCGCTCATGCGGGCAGCGCGCCAGCCCCGTCCGGCACCGCCCCACCGCCGCCCCGCAACGACGGCGCACCGGTGGCAGCCGCCCGGCCCCGCTGAAGCCGTACAATCCGACGATGCCCGAAATTCCGATGAGTGCGGATCCGCACGTCCATGTCGCCCGTTCACCCTGGTGGTTCAAACTGCTGGGTCGGCTTCTCGAACCCTGGGTGCGGATCAAGCGCGATCCCGCCGAGCCCACCACCCTGCTCAAGAGCGGGGTAGCCGTGTGCTACGCGATCGAACGCGATGGCGCCTCCGATGCACTGATTCTCGAGCGCGCCTGCCGCGAGGCTGGCCTGCCCAGCCCGATGCAGCTGCTGGAACTGCCCGGCCGCCGTCGTCGCTCCGTGTTCTCGCTTAGCCGTCGCCATGGGTGGCTGTTCGGCCGAACGGATGCGCGCGGACCGAAGGAACCGATCGGCCAGCTCATCCGCGCCCTGGAAGACGATCCCCAGCGCGATATCCAGGTCGTTCCCGTTTCCATCTATGTAGGCCGCGCACCGAACCGCGAGAGCGGCTGGTTCAGCGTGCTGTTCGCCGAAAACTGGTTGGTGGTCGGTCGCTTCCGCCGCATGCTCGCCCTGCTGCTCAATGGGCGCGACACCGTCGTGCACTTCTCCGCACCGGTATCGCTGCGCAGCGTGCTGGCCGATTCGAACGGGCTGTCGCCCGAACGGCTCACCCGCAAGATCGCCCGCGTGCTGCGCACGCACTTCCGGCGCATCCGTGCGGCCGTGATCGGGCCCGACCTGTCGCACCGCCGCACCGTGGTCGATGCGGTACTCAACACCGAGCCGGTACGCGACGCGATCGCCGCGACGGCGAGCAAGGAAAACATCACGCTGGCCAAGGCGCAGCGACGCGCGCGCGATTTCGCGCTCGAGATCGCCGCGGACTATTCGCATCCGGTGGTTCGGTCGACCTCGTTCCTGCTCTCCAACTTCTGGAACAAGCTTTACGATGGCATCGCCATGCACCACTTCGACAAGGCCCGCGCCGCGGCGCCGGGTCATGAAGTGGTGTACGTGCCCTGCCATCGCAGCCATACCGACTACCTGCTGCTGTCCTACCAACTGCATTACTCGGGCGTCGTGCCGCCGCACATTGCCGCTGGCGTGAACCTCAACCTGCCCGGCGTGGGACCGATTCTCCGTCGCGGCGGCGCGTTCTTCCTGCGCCGCAGCTTCAAGGGCAACGCGATGTATTCGGTGGTGTTCAACGAATACCTCGCCCAGCTGGTCGATCGCGGCGTGCCCCTGGAGTACTTCATCGAAGGTGGACGTTCGCGTACCGGCCGCCTGCTCGCGCCGCGTGCCGGCATGCTGGCGATGACCCTGCGCGCCTTCCTGCGCGCGCCGCGCCGCCCCGTCCTGTTCCAGCCCGTCTACATCGGCTACGAGAAACTGATGGAGGGCAAGTCGTACGCGGGCGAGCTTTCCGGCAAGCCGAAGGAGAAGGAATCCCTGCTTGGCCTGATCCGTGGCCTGAAGGTACTGCGCCAGCGCTATGGCCATGTCACGCTCAACTTCGGCGAGCCCATCCTGCTCACGCCCATGCTGGACACCGTCGCGCCCGACTGGCGAGTGACGACGGCCGAGCACGATGCCAAGCCGGAGTGGATGAGTCACCTCGTCGACGACCTCGCCGAGCGCATCCAGGTCAACATCAACCGCGCAGCGGACGTCAATCCGATCAACCTGCTCGCGTTGGCGCTGCTGGCCACGCCCAAGCATGCGATGGCCGAGAACGACTTGCTGGCCCAGCTCGAGCTGACCAAGTCGATGTTCCAGGAACTGCCGTACTCCGACCGCGTCACGATCACGCCGATGAATCCGCAGGGTATCGTCGCGTACGGCGAACAGATGGGCTGGATCCGCCGCGTGCGCCATCCGCTCGGCGACGTGCTGGTCACCGAAGGCGAACAGGCCGTCCTCCTTTCGTACTTCCGCAACAACGTCCTGCACCTCAACGCGGCCGCGGCGTGGGTGGCTGCGTGCTTCCTCAACAACCGACGCATGTCACGCTCGTCCGTGCTGCGCCTGGGCAAGCTGATCTATCCCTTCATCCAGGGCGAGCTGTTCCTGCCCTGGGACCAGGATGGATTTGCCAACGAAGTCCAGGAAACGATCGAGTTCTTCGTCCGTCGCGGCATACTCGAAGCCAGCAGCGAAGGGCGCGTGCTCGAACGCGGACCAGGTCAGGACGACGGCGCGTACCAGCTTCGCGTGATCGCGCGCAGCATGCTGCAGGCCTTCGAGCGCTACTACATCGCTATCGCCGCCCTGGTAAAGAACGGCCCGCACACGATGAGCTCGGGTGAGCTGGAAACCGCCTGCACGCTCACGGCGCAGCGCCTGGGCCTGCTCAACGAGCTGTCGGCGCCGGAGTTCTTCGACAAGGCGTTGTTCCGTGGCTTCATCCAGAAGCTGCGCGAAGTGAAGGTCGTCTGGACCGACGAGGCTGGCAAGCTCGATTTCAGCGACGCACTGGAAGACATGGTCCGCGACGCGCGCGTCATCCTCGCACGCGAAGTTCGTCACTCGATTCTCAAGATCACTCCCGGCGGCGAGAACGAGCGCGATCTGGACGCGCGTCCGCCGGACGATCCGGGTGAAACCTCAGCCGAATCGCTCCATGATCGCCACGTCGCCAATGAAGAAACGCGGCATAAGCATCCGCTTTGAGCTGACACCCGGGCTGTCATCAGGATGACGCCACGTCGTCGTCATCGGGGACAGATGTCTCCCTGACGACGGCTTACCCTTTGCGCTGGAGTTTCACGCAAGGGATGCCACATGGACGTGACACCGCCGCAGGCGCCGCCTGCCGCCGTCAGCAGTGCGCAACAGGAGGTGATCGACAGTCTCGGTCGCCTTGTCGATGTGCAGACGTGGCTGGCCGGCCAGCAGGAAGGCATGCCCGCCCTGCCGCCACGTATCGACGCCCATGGCCGCGACGCGTGGCTCGCTTCCCTGGACGCCTTCTGGCGTCAACTGGTGGTGGACTCTCCCGGCCAGGCCCCCGCCGCACGCACCGATACCCTGGCTACGCGGATAGCGTCGATCATGCGAGACGACGCCATCGTGCGCCGCCTCGACGGTACGCTGGCCGTCGAGGCCGCCGGTCTCGCCGAGCGTTTCGCGCGCTCGCTGCGCGGCGAGTTGCCGCCCGGACTCGTCGTCCGATCCTTGCGCGTCGGAGAGACGGTCTATGCGGGCGGCGTCATCGTGCACGAGCGCGATCATCCCTCGATCGTCCTGCGCTTCTTGCCGGACCGCGGATGGGACGTCTTCAGCGACCTTCCAGGCCTGCATGCACAAACCGAGGCGGAATGGAGGCGGCGGCTGGCGCGTCGGCGTGAGCTCCCGGGCGTGCGCGTCGACGACATCGAGCGCGTGGTGGCCGACGAGCACTTCGTCGATTCGGTTCCCCTGCAAGGCGACGTCTTCGGCACGATGGCACAGCGAGTCGCCTCGCTGCAGCGAGAGAAAGTCGAGGACGCCTGGCCGGCTGCCGACGAGGCCGATAGGCTCACCTGGGTCAACGACCACCTGCTCGCGGCGCTCGATCTTCATGACACGCTGGACATCGCCGCACTGCTTGCCTCGCGAGAGAGTCGCCTCGCCGCGGCGGTCGAAGAACAGCGGCTCGCTCGCGTGCCCCTGGACGTCGCACACGGCTGGCGCGATGCGGCGAACGGCTACCGATCCGCTTTGCTGCTCGCCGCGTCGTGGACGCGGCCCGATGCCGATGATGCACCGCTGACACTGGCACGCTGGTGCCGCAAGGAACTCCTATCGGCGCTGTCGCGACGCGGCATCGCGCTCGATCCGGACGACATCCATCTGGAGATTCGCGGGGAAGAAGGGTTCACCTTGCCCGTCATTGGCGCGACACCACGGCCTCCGGTACGGATGAGCCTCGCCGAGTTCGCCTTGTACAACACGGGACATCACGACGGGCGACAGATCCGCGTGCTCGCCAGCGAATTGCCTCCGGACGTGCAGGCACCGAGCGTCAATGTCCTGCGTGAGCTTTCCCGTGAGCTCGATCTCGCCCCGCGCTTCGCGTCCTATCTTCGCGAACGGGTCAGCGATCCACAGGGGCACCGCTTTCGCAGCACGGCGATGCATCTCCAGCACGCACGCATGCGTATCGAAGCCGCCGCCGCGCGCCTGTCCGCTTATCTGCCCGGGGAACCCACGACCTTTCTGGACGATCGTGGCGAACGCGGATACCGCATGGTCGCGTCCGTGCTCGACAGTCCGGCCGCGGCGAGCCGGGCCTCGGTCGATGGTCATCGGATCACCGTTCGCCAACTGACCTACCGCGGTGCCGTCGTCAGCGACGTATTACTGATAGGCGTCCGCGATCCGCGCAGCTCGCCGAGAGTCGTGCTGTATATCCCGGATGCTCCCGACGGTCGCGCCTTCCGCGAGTTCCGCGATCGCGCCACGCTGGCGCGCCAGGTGCTTTATGCGCCCGCGTTCCAGGAATACCTGCTCCGGCGCCTCCCGGCCGAGTTCGGCGAGCCGCTGGCCAATGGCAGCGGCCGTCGCTTCCGCGTCGCGGAGGCAACGCGACGGGCGAACTGGGTGCTCAAGGCCCCGAGCGAGGGACGCGGCACAATTACCGAGGAAGCCTTCGAGGAACGGGTCGTCGATGGCGACATCAGGACGGCTTTGTTCGATGCAGAAATCGTGCGACAGATACGCGATGTCGCATGGGTCGGGCGAAGCACGTCCGAGGCCGATACCAAGACAGTCACGGCCCTGGTCGTCAGCGTATGGGCGGCCCTCCGTGGCCCGGGATCGTTGATCGACGAGACGCTGGGCGCGGTCGGCCAGGCACTTCGTGCGACGTGGCGGTTCTACGACAACGTAAAGGCCGGCGACAGCGCCGCGGCCTTCGTCGATTTCACCGAGGCCTATACCGCATCACTCGGTTTGATCGGCTGGCACGCCGGCGCAGCCCCGTCCACGCGACACAGGTTGTCGGTACGCAGCAACGCAACGCTACGACCGCTTACGGCTCCGAACCTCCGCATGACGGATGCCCGACGATGGCTGGACTCGCGCTACGCCACTCGCAACGTGGACCTGCACGACACACGGCCGGACGCGCTGGGCGTGCACCGACTCAACGGACATCACTACATCCGGCAGCACGAACTGACCTTCGAAATTCGGCGCGACGGCTCGTCCGATACCTGGCGCCTCGCCCGTCCGGGAGCCCTGGATGTCTTTTTTTCCGGCCCCGCCATACAACCCTCTCAAGCCGGTGGTTGGAGCCTGCGTACGGACGTCGGCCTCGTCGGGGGAAGGGTGGATTCCGCGTTGTACGCGCAGCCGCGCTCGCGCGCCGTAAGCGGCGAAGACCTCCTCGGCTTGAGCGAATTCCAACGGTGGACGTTCCAGCAATCGTTCATCCGGCGCCTGCGGGACGGCGGCGAAGCCAGCCTCATCTACTGGGAAGCGACCGCGCAGGCACGCCCGCGATTCGTCACCCTCCGCCAGCGAACAGCCTGGCATGACGCTCTCCGCACGGCGCGATCGACACCGCGGGAGCCGATATCGCCAGGATCCCAGCCCAGAACCACGCCTACCTGGCGTGTCCTGACGCCGGATCAATGGCCCGCACAGCTTTGGCACTACCCGCGGGGTATGGGCGCGACCGTCCCCGACCACGGCCCCATGGTGCTTTCACTACAGGCCCTTCCGGGCTCGGGCCTGATCGGAATACCTCTAAGCACACGGCCTCCCCAGACCGCCGGGCAGACCTGGATCCAGCTGCGGCTGGATCGATATCGCGATCGTCCCGACCTGTCGGCGACGCTTGCCTTTCGGATCCTCGAGGACCGGCGCGGCCCGCAACCCAAGTACATCCTCCAGCCGTCCGGGCCGTCCGCCACTGGCGTCCTCGGGCTGGATCCCAACGATTTCTCCACACGTGGTCGGGCGGGTACGACGCCTCGGTAAGACCTCATTCCAACGAAAAGGACATCAGATATGGACGCTCCACTGAACGCGCCAAACGGCATCGTACAGGCAGAGAACCAGGACGCCATCGATGCGTTAAAGCGACTGATCGGCGCACGCGAGGGCCTTGCGAGAATCTACGATGAGCAGCCGGTCCTGAGCCAGGCCGATGCCGCCGGCGCCCGCCAACTGCTCGACGACCTTGCCGGCTTTTGGGCAACGCCGGGCTCGGCAGGCGGCGAAACACGTCGCACCCTGCTCGGCAACTACCTCGCCACGGTGATGCGGGAAGCCGCCACGTTGCGCAGGCTCGACGGTACGCTGCGCGAAGACGCTGCGTCGCTCGCCATGCGTATCACCACGGCAACCGACGCCCGTCTTCCCGCCGGCATCCACGTGCGGGAACTCGTGCTTGGCGACGTATCGCATGCCGGCTCCCTTATCGTGCTGGATGACGGCTCGCCTGACGTCGCCCTGTTGTTTACCGCGAGGGGAGGCTGGGAGGCCTTCGATTCACTCGGTCGCCTGCTCGAGACAACGCGTCGCCGCTTGCTCGACATGGTGGATGCCGCGGATGGTGTCGGCATGGATGCCGATGCGTTCGCGGAGGCGAAGGCGCGCAATACCGTCGGCTCCCGCGAGATCCACGGCCTGATCTTCGACACGCTGGCTCGGCGCATGATCGACGTTCAGCGAGAGCGTATCGCGATCGCAGCGGACGACCATGCCGTCGATGACGGCATCCCTCATGCCGCGATGGACCTGCGTGATCGCATAGGCGATGAACTTTCGCCGGCAGCCATGCTGGATGTCGACGCCATCGATCGCCTGCGCGAAGCCCGACTTCTCGAAGCCTCTGCCGCCATCCGTCTCGCGCACGTGCCTGTTCGTGTACGGGAATCCTGGTATCGCGCCCGTGACATCTACAACGAAACACTCGCCACCGCAGCGCTGGTGCGCATGGGGACGGGACTTCAACCGCCGTCGAGCCTGCACGCCTATGCGTCAGGTGAGATCGCGGCCAGGCTCGCAAGCCTTGGAATCGACGAATCACCCGAAACGATCACCATCGAAATCGGCCGTGTCGGGACACTTCCGAAAGCGCTCGCCTGGATCGACCCGCTACCCGGTTCCTCGGAGACGCGGCGCATACCGCTGGTCGAATTTGCAACGCAGAACATCGGCCGGTTTTCCATCGCGACCCTGCATGCGGTGGACGAACAGGGCCAATCCATCGGCAGACAGCTGAGCGCCGACACCCTTCGCAACATGGTCGGTGAACTCGATCTGGCGAACCGCTATCAGGCGCACCTCGAACAACGCTTGCGCGAAGGCCCGGTCGGCACGCTGGTGCGCAAGCTCGCGCTCAACGTGCACGCGGCACACATGCGCATGGAAGCGGCCGAGGCCAGGCTTTCCTATTTCCTTCCCGACCAGCCACGATCGTTTATCGACGATCGTGAGGAGCGAGGATTCCGTTGGGTCGAGGCGGCGCTCGATGCGCCGAATGCGCGACGCCACGTGGACGGTCACCAGATCGTGGCATCCCAGATGACCTACCAGCAGGTCGCACTACACGGCATCATCCTGTTCGCCTCAGGTGCCCCGGCCAGTGCCTCTCGCATTGTCATGTACACCCCTGACGCCCCGGACGGCCTCAGCTTCCGTGAGTTCGAAAGCAGGCAGGAAGCGGCAAGGAAGTTTTTCTACCACCCGGCTTTTCGGGAATACCTCCTCGATCACCTTCCCGCCGAATTCGCCACGGCGTCGCCGAACGGACAGGTGCGTCGGTTCGCTGGCGACCGGTTGGCTCACTGGGTGCTTGGCGCAAGCAAGAGTGCAGCCTACACACAGACTGCCGAGCCCTTTGGCGAACGCGCCGTTTCCGGTGACTTTCTTGCCGCCGATTACGACGCGACCGTGGAAAAGCTCCGCAGGAATACGCGTTTTCTTGCCCGCTCCACGGCCGATGCGAACAGCGACAGCCTGCTGAGCCTGTTGCAGGCGTCGTTAAGCAACAAGCCTGCAGAGCTGTTTTCCATGATCGTGACGGAAGTACCCTCCAGCCTCGCGCGCGTGATGCAGGCGTCGTGGCGCTTCTACGATCACGTGAAGGCAGGCGATACCGGAGAGGCTATGGTCGCCTTCACCGAGGGCTACGTGAATGCGCTCAACCTGGTCGTGCCCCCTTTCATAGGCAGCCGACACATTGCCGGCGCGATCGTTCGCTCCCGCAGTGCCGCAGGCGGCGTGGCGAGCACGTCGGTGAGGATGACACCGGCGCGCGTGCGCTTCGAAGACCGCTACGTGGCGCACAACCTGAAGAAGGCGGGCAAGCCCGATGACGAAGCTGTCTTCCGGTTCCGTGGCGAATCGTTCGTCGAACAGGATGGACGGTTCTACTTCGTGCGCTATGACAACGACTACCGGCATTGGCGCCTCGCCCCTGCCCGCGGCCCAACAGATGCGCGCTTCACCGGACCGATGATCCAACGACAGGACGGACGTTGGACCTATGCCCACGGTGCCGGACTGTGCGGCGGCATGCGCCGCTTCTGTGAGCGGATGAATCGCGTCGTCGTGGGTGACGCGCCACCGGCCGTCGCGCCACCGGCGGTGGCCGCCCCAGCCCCCGCCGGCGTGCCCCGACCGATCGGTGACGCAGCGTTACTAGCGCCCTACCGTGCCGAGATCGAAGCCGTCTTGCGCGACAACCCTTCCGCATCCGCCTTCCTCAGGACCGATGGAACCCACCTGAAGTTCGTCGTAACGCGTCGCAGCGGGCTGATCCTCGACCCTCACATCCATCCCGATCTCGCCGAACTCAGCGCGCACCAGCGTCGTGTATTCCTGCATGAACTGGACATTCGGTTCCCGCTTGCCGCCGACCGCGCCGAGGTGCTCAACGTCGCTGCATGGTCGCAGCCGAATGGTCGTCGCCTTCCCTCACCACCGGGATCGCCCGGTCGCCGGAACGACATCCAGTCACCGGACATTTCCTCCACGACCGGTGATGCATCGCCGGCCATGCCAGCCATGACTCCCAGCCAGCAGGTGCGCTGGGATGAGGCGCTCGCTACGGCGCGAAACACCCCGCGTTCGGCGCAGCGATCGCCGGTCGGCCAGATCGCGGAGCCCGCCGTCGACACCCTTCCCGTCCCGGAAATCATCCCACCCGAACAGTGGCCGGAACGTTTGTGGTCCTTCAGCGAACGTCGGTTCGAGTCTGAATTCTGGCCCGGCGCCGGTCGCCAGGGGGTGACCCTGGAAACACCGACCACATGGCTCGGCGACGTCGCGGGAACCCGGACCTATACCTACACGTTGTCCGCGCTTCCACCTGAAACCCCCATTCAGCGCCTGTCCGAGGTGCTTGGCACCTCGCCCGTTCATCAGGCCGGTCAACGCGATCCGCTCGGTCATGCGCTGCAGATCGACACGGCGCGCATTCGAGACATGCGTGCCTGGGGAAATACCCCGCGGGAGCATCGAGGCGAGCTCGACTTCGATATGTACCGGAGCGTGCTGCCCAGTGGCGAGTATCAGTACTTCCTGCGGAGCACCGTGCCACTGCGTGTGCCATCCAGGTTCATCGTCGATACCGGCCGCCGTGGCGCTACTCCGTCACCGCTTCCATCCGCCCGTCACTGACTGCAACGATAAGGAAATCCTCATGGACATGAGTCCGCCATCTCCCACGCACGTCCAGGCACAAAGTAGCGCTCAGGAAAGCCTTGCGGCCTTCCACCGCGTCGTCGGCTTCCAACGATGGCTGGCCAACGAACAGGCCGCCCTCCCCCCCTTCCCTCAGGTCGTGACTCCGGCCTCCGTGGCGAGCCATCTGCTCGCCACGGAGGCTTACTGGAATAGCCCTTCCACCGACATCGCCCAAGGCTCATCGCGGCGCCTTGCACTTGCCGGTCGCATCGCTGCCGCCGTTCGTGACCTTGCCGTGCTCGCACACGAGGACGGTCGTCTCGGTGCCGTCGAACTGGCGTCGATTCGCTCGATGACATCCACGACCGCCCCGTCGCTTACACCTGGCGTGACGGCTCGCGAGCTGCTGTTCAACGACACGCCGTACGCTGGCGTCCTGCTGTTTCAGGACGAGCGCCGTGCGGGACGCACCCTGGTGTTCTCCAACGATCAAGGCTGGGAATCCTTCGCGAGTCTGGTCGACGCTTGCACCGAACTGGAGCGGCGCGCGCGGCAGGCACTCGTCCAGACGGCTGACCTCTCCGGCATCGCGCGCCAGCACCTGGCAAGCGTCGGCCTCGATCCCTTCGTGGATTCCCGCGAGATCGCGGGCGATCCGTTCACCGCACTGGTCGACCGAATGATCAGCGTCCAGGAAGAAAAGCTTCGCCAGGCCTGGTTCGAGTACTCACTGGACAACGATGAAGCCGTACGGACGAGGGTTCTGGGCGACGCCGCCTTCGATGTCTCGCGCCTCGAGCGCATGTTCGATGTCGAGGCCATTCTCGCCATCCGTCATGCCGCACTCCTGGGTGCCGCCAACGAGCAACGACTCGAACGTGTTCCCGTGAAGGTCGCCAATGCGTGGCGAGGGGCGAACGATGGCTATCAGGAAGCCGTGCGCGCTATCGCGGCACGCGAGGCCGTGAGCGGCATGCATCCGGCGATGGACTTGTCGACCTATGCGTCACATGCGCTGAGTGAGCACCTTCGGGCACTGGGTATCACGCACGATCCGGCCGAACTGATGGTACGCATGGACAGGGGTGCCGACGTAGCCGCACGCCTGGGATCTTTGCAGGCGCTGTTCGAGGGTCCGGCGCCGGTGCATGTCAAGCTGGTCGATCTTGCGTACCAGAACATCGCCGTCTTCGATCAGGCGCGACTCAGCGTGACCGCGAGTGACGGTAGCGCCGTCGATGCGCTGAACGACGAAACGATCCGCGGCCTCGTGAGGAGTCTCGACCTGCCGACACGCTATCGCGCCTACGTGGACGAAGTGTTTCGGTCCGGCGGGGACGCCGCGCTGCGTCGCATCCATTCGACCGACCTACAGAGCGCGCACATGCGGCTTCTGGCCGCCGAGGCCCGGCTGTCCTACTACCTGGAGGACGCTCCCCGGTCATTCCGTCCCGATCATGCCGAGCGGGGATACCGCTGGGTCGAAGCGGCGCTCGACCGGCCTTCGGCGGAACATCGCGAGCCTGTCGAAGGGCATGAGGTCGTGGTGCACCAAATCACCTATCTCGATATGCCCGTGCGCGACATCCTCATGTTCGGCGTACGCCATGCCGAAAGCGTGCGAAGCGTCGTCCTGTATACGCCGGACGCGCCGGACGGCGTCACCTTCCGCGAGTTCGACGACAAGGCCGATGCGGGGCGACGCTTCTTCTACCACCCCGCCTTCCGCGAGTATCTCCTGGACCGGCTGCCTGCCGAGTACGCCCGCGTTCTTCCCAATGGGCTTGCCCGCCAGTTCGCCGGCGATCACTTGTCCAACTGGGTCCTCGGCGCGAGCACCACGTCAGGATATACGCGGACGGCGGCACGCTTCGAGGAGCGAGAAGTGACGGCTAATTTCCTCCATGCCGCTTATCAGCTGGACATACAGTTTGGCCTGCGAAATATGCAGACGTTCACACGCAGCGCCGAGGACGCCAATTGGCAGTGGTTGCGAGCACAGGTGGGTGGAACCCTTCTCAACCAGATTGTCGTGGATGCCCTCAACGGCATCGTCACCGCGCCTTCGAGAGCTGCCCAGGCTGCATGGCGCCTCTATGACAACGTCAAGGCCGCCGATTACTCCGAGGCCGTCGTCGACTTCGCGGATTTCTACAACGCCTCGCTTTCCGCGGCGCTTCCGGTGTACGCGTTGAGTTCGACGTCCGTGGCGCACGCGATGGCAGGGGCGCGCTTTCGTTCAGGCACACGCCTCGTCGAAGCGGGTCCCGCGGTACAGCCGGCTGTGGTTTTCGAGCCACGCTTCGTCGCGAAGAACGTCCGGAAGTCGGGGCAGGCCAATCGTGAAGGTATCTACACGATCGATGGCAAGACCTACGTCGAACATGGGGACCAGTTGTTCCGGGTCGTCCATGACAGCGATATCGCGAGCTGGCGACTCATGCGGCCCGATGCGGGAACCTCCTTCCGCGGCCCCGCCATTCAACGTACGGCGACGGGAACGTGGTCCTATCACCGGGTCGGACTGCGGGGCGGCAGCGGGCGCGGCCATGCCAGCGGCACGGAACGGCTTCCCGACCTGTACGACGACTTCCAGGCACAGATCGAAGCGGCCTTCCCGGACGCTGTCGAGCGCGAATTCGTCGCCGCACGCATGAGGTTCGAAAGAACGCCGTATGTGGGCCGGGTAGAGGGATACGTGCCACCGACGATCTCGACGGGCCAGCGTTCGCGCTGGACCACGGCCATCGAACGCGCGCGTGAGCAGACGGCCCTGCGTCGCTCGCAGCCAGAAACGAGCGCGGCAGCCGTGCCACTCGACCTGACTGGCCGACCCAGCGGCGCCCCCGGTTCCGCCGGGACCGGGACCTCCCGTGGCGCCGGCGCCTTCCAATCGGTTGCGCAAGCGCATGCGCCGACCGACCTTTGGTATTACGGCAAGGCGCCGTTCAAGGAAAGTGATCTGTACCGTCCTCGCGGCAAGCTCGGATACAGCAAGGAAATGGCGGAGCTCAAGGGAAGCTATGTCACCGCCGACGTCCAGGGTGTACGTGTCACCACCGTTCCGCCCACGGCACCGATCGGGCAGATCCGCCATGCCATGGGGATGCCGGACCTCACGCGGGGGAGTACGTTCTCCGTACGTATCGATCCGGCCAGCCTGTATGAGCCGATGTCGGGCATCTGGCGGCAACGTTACTGGCTGGCGGGTGAGGGCCCTCTCGCCGAGCTGCTCACGCCGACGGGCGGACCGGGAAACACGTTCATCGTGCGCCCGATGAATGGCAGCCGCCTTCCGCTCGGCATCGGCCAGTTCCAGGTGGAGAACTCGCTGCCGCCGGCCAGCCCCTGAGACCGGCGTCGTGACTGCCGGGGAGGGGCGAACCGGAGTACCATGCGCAGCATGGATTCCCAGAAAACCACCCATTTCGGCTTCCGCGACGTTCCCCTGGCCGACAAGCAGAAACTTGTCGGCCAGGTCTTCACTTCCGTGGCGCGTAACTACGACCTCATGAACGACCTCATGTCGTTCGGCGTCCATCGACTGTGGAAGCGTCACTTCGTCGCCGTCAGCGGCGTTCGCCGTGGCGACCGCGTGCTCGATCTCGCCGGTGGCACGGGCGACATCGCCGCCCTGCTCAAGCCGGTCGTGGGCGACGAGGGCGAAGTGGTCGTCGGCGACATCAACGCCGCCATGCTCGGCGTCGGGCGCGATCGCCTCACCGATCGCGGCCTCGTTGCCGGCTTGCGTTGGGCACAGATGAACGCGGAGATGCTCCCGTTTCCGGATAACAGCTTCGACGCCGTCACGATTGCTTTCGGCCTGCGCAATGTCACCGACAAGGACAAGGCGCTGGCAGACATGCACCGCATCCTCAAGCCCGGTGGCCGCGCCCTGGTGCTGGAGTTTTCCAAGGTGCAGAGCCCGCTCCTGTCGAAGCTCTACGACGTGCACTCGTTCAAGATCCTGCCGCGCCTGGGCAAGCTCTTTGCCGGCGATGCCGACAGCTACCAGTACCTGGCCGAGTCCATTCGCAAGCATCCGGACCAGGACACCTTGAAGGGCATGATGCTCAACGCCGGCTTCGGGCACGTGGAAGTCCGCAACCTGACCAGCGGGATCGTCGCGATCCATCGGGCCTACAAGCTCTGACAGGGGTGGCATACTTGGGGCTCTCCTTCCATCGGATGATCCCCTCGATGCGTCTGCTCCCCGTCCTTGCCCTCACCATGGCGTTCCCCGT
>Ga0247742_10001720_pt1 | contig 14864 bp, 11 predicted proteins | sample UWRJL208509C2_FD_180944 | JGI IMG/M metagenome (GOLD analysis project Ga0247742, IMG submission 180944) | Plant litter microbial communities from Arlington Agricultural Research Station in Wisconsin, United States - UWRJ-L208-509C-2 | ecosystem: Environmental > Terrestrial > Plant litter >...
GCAGAAGAAGGTGAGCTTGACGCTGGCGAAGTGGAACAGCGGAAGCAGCAGGCAAAACAGCCAGTTCGGCCGCTCCCAGAATTTGTGGCGTTTTATCATTCGCACATCATCGACCGACAACCCGGGAGCTGTCAATCCCGGATTGTCGGATAAACGCCTATCCTTTAGCCAGTATCTCGCCGACATAGGCGCGGTAGCGACGTATCCGCCCGGTGACGCCGTCCGGCCCCTGGCGCGGCGTGTAGCGCAGGCCGGCCACGGTGGCCGGCTTGCCCAGGTCGACGATCAGGCGATGCGGATGCGCTGCATGCGGCGCCTTGCCGCTGTAGGCCGTGTGCCAGTGGTCCGTGGCCTGGCCGTTGATGGCGTTGAGCGCTGAGCCGTCCTCCCTTTTGGCTTCTTCGCTGCTGGCGTAGGCGATGGTCCAGTTGGACTGGTTCAGCGGCTTGCCGTCGACGCCCAGCAGCGCCAGTTCGGCGACGGCGGCGTAGTCCTTGCCGTCGAAGGCGTCCAGCGATTCGAGGCAAAACTGGCGGCCGCTGGCCGGCTGCGCGAACATCACGTCCTGCGTGGCGGCGCCGCGGGCGAATTCGCCCTCGTGCACCGGCTTGACGCCGTCCAGCTGCGGCCTGACCTTGCTCGGCGGGCGAGGCAGGTCGCGTTCGGGATGCAGCTGGTCGAGGATCGGCGTCTTCAGACCGGCGATACGGGCGCTGCGGGGGCCGGTCAGGTCCAGCACCACCACCTCGTTGTGTCCGCGCCTGATCCACGGGCCGGGCAGGTACATGGTCTGCGTCGGGCCGATGCTCCAGTAACGTCCCAGGCAGCGACCGTTGATCCAGACGATACCCTGGCCCCAGCCGGACATGTCGAGGAAGGTGTCGCCGGTCTGCGCCGCGTCGAAGCCGCCGCGCCAGAAGGCCGGGCCGGCGCTGCGGCCGGTTTTCCACGTCAGCGGCGGCAGCACGCCGTCCGCGTCGAAATCGATGGCGCGGATTTCCCAGTTTTCCAGCGGCTTCCCGCCCAGCAGCACCGGTCCGTGCAGGCCCTTGCGGTCGTGGATCTCGACGCCGAAGTTGACGCGGGCGATGGTGTATAGCAGGATCTCCAGCGTCGCCGGCCTGTCGCGCGCCGGCAGGTCGACGCTGAAGCGGCGGTGGCGCGTGTCCAGCGTGGCGACCTGTTTGCCATCGACGTGGACCCAGGCCAGGTCGCGTACCTTGGCCGCTTCCAGCGTGGCGGCCGGACCGGCGGGCAGCGTGACCCGGTAGGACACCAGCCCCCGGCTGATGTCGTACTGCTCGATCGGCTGCGGCGATACGGTCTTGATGGCGGCGGCGGGCAGCGCGGCGCGCACCGGCGACGACTCCCTGAACGCGAACGGCGCAATGGCGATCAGCGGATTTTGCGGCGGCGCGGGTGGCAGCATTTCGCCGGCCATCAGGTGCGGCTTGATGCCGTCGCGGTAGGCCTGGAATTTTTCGCCGGTCCATCCGGCCTCGCTGATCGGCGCGTCGTAGTCGTAGCTGCTGGTGTCGGGACGGAAGGGCCGGTCGCAGCCGCCCCACAGGCCGAAGGTGGTGCCGCCGTGCGCCATGTACAGGCTGAATGAGCCGTTCGCCTTGAGCATGGTCTGGATATCGGCGACGGCGCCGTTGGCCGAGCCGCGCCGGTGCGGCGCGCCCCAGGTGTCGAACCAGCCGGAGTAGTATTCGCCGCACATGCGCGGTCCTTTTTGGACCTTGTCCAGCTCCTTGAAGCCGGCCGCCGGATCGCTGCCGAAATTGACCACGTCGAACAGACCGTCGATGTGCGACTTGACCACGGCGTTGGTCGGGTTGCACTGGAACAGCGGCACATCGAAGCCGGCGCCTTGCAGCATGGCGCGCATCTCGCGCATGTAGTCCAGGTCTTCGCCGAAGAAGCCGTATTCGTTCTCGACCTGCACCATCAGTATCGGACCGCCTTTGCTGATCTGCTGCGGGCCGAGCACGCGGCCCACTTCCGCCATCCAGCGGCGCGCCGGCTGCACGAATGCGGCGTCGCGCGTGCGCAGGAAGGCGTCGCCGGGGTTCTTCAGTAGCCACCATGGCAGGCCGCCCATTTCCCACTCGGCGCAGGCGTAGGGGCCGGGGCGCAGGATCACCCACAGGCCTTCCTGCTGCGCCAGCCGGCAGAACTCCGCGGCGTCGCGCTGGCCGCTCCAGTCGTAGCGGCCTTCGCGCCATTCGTGGTAGTTCCAGAACAGGTAGGCGCAGACGGTGTTGAGGCCCATCGCCTTGATGGCTTTCAGGCGGTGCGTCCAGTATTCGCGCGGGACGCGGGCGAAGTGCATTTCGCCGCAGCGAATTTGCAGGCGCTCTCCGTCGAGCAGGAAGTCGCTGTCGCCGACGGCGAAGCGCGGCGAGCTGGCGGCTGCCTGCGTTGGCGCGGCGGCGGGCAGCAGCAGGCTCCCCATCGTCGCGCCGGCGCCGCGCAGCACGCGGCGCCGTGATTGCATCGGTTTGGTCATCAATAATCCACTGGGTAGTCTTTGGGGAATGTGGCGCCGGCGAACGCTTTCTTCTGCGTCCAGTCCTGCGCCGGCGCGGTCCAGTAGCTGTCGCTCGGCGCGAGGCCCAGCGGCAGCAGGCTCGCCGAGGCGATGTACATGCTGCCGTTGTTGGAGTACCAGTCGCCCAGCTCGGGGTGACGGCCGACGAAGCCGATGGTCAGGTAGCCGTCTTTGGTGAAGTTGCTCGGCTCCGTCCATACCGCCTTGTGCACCGCCTGCAGCGCGGCGCGCACCTGGCCTTCCGGCAGGCTGGCCGGCAGCTGCTTGCGCAGGGCCAGCAGCGCCAAAGGCTGGAACGCGGCCGTGCGATAGGTCAGCGAGCGGCCGATGGGCGGATAAGTGCCGTCGCCGCCGATGAAACGCTCCAGGTGTTCGCTGTAGCGCTGCATGCGCTTGAGGGCTTGCGCGCGCAGCTCCGCCGGCTTGCCTTTCCAGAATTCGCCCTTGCGTTCGTCCAGCACATCGAGGATCTCCACCATCATCGGATGGATCACGTAGGCGTTGTAGTAGTCGAAGTGGAAGCGCTCGCCGTCGCTGATCCAGCCGTCGCCTGCGTACCATTCGTTGACCTTGCGGATGGCGCCGTTCATGCGGAGCGGATCGAAGTCCTCGCCGATGGACATCAGCCATGCTTCGTTCATGGCGGCGAACAGCATCCAGTTGGTGTACGGCGGCTCGATGCGGCGCAGGCTCTTGATCTCGGCGATGATGCGCTGCTTGGTCTTGGCGTCGAGCGGATCCCACAGCGCCTTCGGCGCGCGGATCAGCGCGTTGGTGAAGTAGGCCGAATCGACCAGCGTCTGGCCCGGGCCTTTCCACAGTAGATAGTCCGGGTTGGCCGGGTCGACCGAGTTGGTATAGCTTTGCAGCGCCAGCTGGTGCAGGCGCTTGCGGGTGCGGCCTTCCGGCGTGCCGTCGTCGGCAAGGGCCAGCCACGGCGCGATGCCGGCGATCAGGCGGCCGAAGCATTCAAGGTAGGCCACGCCTTTGTCGCGGCCGTCCCACGTCGGGCTGACTTCCAGCGCGAAGTTTTTCTTCAGCGTGCCGGCCGCCATGTTGGTCAGCACCGGTTCGGACATCTTTTGCGCCAGCGCCGCCAGTTGTGCGCGCGCATCGCCTGCGCCGACCGTTGCCGCCGCCGCGCCTTGCGCCGCCAGCATGCCGCCAGCGGCGGTGCCGGCCACTACCGCCTGTATGAAATTACGTCGTTCCATTGAGTCTCCGTTGTTATTGTCGCAGCAGGCGCACCAACTCCGATGACGCCAGCAGGTAGGCGCCGACGCCGAACGCCGTGGTCGAGTTCTGGTCCACCACCTGGCCCGGTATCGCGCGGTCGCCGATCGGCTGCACGTAGCCGATCTTGCCGTCGGGTTGGAGTGCGGTCTTGCTCAGGTAATGCCAGCCCTTGCGCACCGTCGGCAGGTACTCGTCCCGATCAAGCACGCCGTTATTGATGCCCCACAGGTAGCCGTAGACGAAAAAGGCGGTGCCGCTGGTTTCCGGTCCCGGCGCATGCTGCGGGTCGAGCAGGCTGCGGGTCCAGTAGCCGTCGGCCGATTGCGCCTTCTTCAAGGTCTGCGCCATGCCCTTGAACTTGGCCACGTACTCGGCGCGGTAGGGATCATCCTTCGGCAGGTCCTGCAACACCTTGGCCAGGCCGGCGAACACCCAGCCGTCGCCGCGCGACCAGAAGTCCTTCTTGCCGTTCACGCTCTGGTGCTTGGGATAGACGTAGCGCGCGTCGCGGTAGTAGAGCTGTTCCGCGTCGTCGAACATGATGCTGTTCGAGTACTGGAAATACTCGTGCAGCTTCTCCAGGTACAGGCGATTGCCGGTGATGTTGTACATCTTGGTCATCACCGGCATCACCATGTACAAGCCGTCCGACCACCACCAGTAATCCTTGTTCGGAGTGCTCATCTGGTACTCCATCACCTCGCGGGCGCGGGCGATCTTGCGCGGATCCTTATCCAGCTGATACAGGTCGGCGTAGGTCTGGAAGCAGATCTGCCAGTCGCCGAACATCACGTGGTCGTCGGTCTCGCCGTACTGGTACTTCCACTTGGTCTTGTCGGTGGCCTTGGCGCCTTGCCACTGGTTGTAGGCCGCCCAGTCTTCCGAGTACTTGCGGTACGCGGCGTTGCCGGTGATCCGGTACGCCTCGATGTTCCCCGTATGGTAGGCGGCGATATCCCAGAAGGCCCACTTTTGCGGCGCCTCGCGCTGCTGCCAGTAGCCATTGACCTTGTTGATGATGCCGACAACCTCCTGCTCGGAGGTGTCGACCGCCGGCGGCAGCGTGCTGCAGCCGGCCAAACCCAGCGCCAGGGCGCTGGTTGCCACGAGTCGTTTGATCATGGATTAAAGTTTCCCCCGGATGCCGAACTTGATGGTGCGGCCATCATACTTCGCATAGTCCATGCGCGTCTTCTTGCCGCTGCCGTATTGGCCGCTCGCGTCCTCGAAGTAGTCCTGTGCCAGCGTGTTGCTCAGGTTGAGCGCATCGATACGGAACTCCAGGTTGTCGCTGATCTTGTAGCTGACGTTGGCGTCCAGGTAGCCGCGCGCCGCGCGCCAGCGGATCAGGTCATCGCCCAGGTTGCGCGGGCTGTCCGGATGCAGCGACTTGTCCTTGTAGTTGTAGGACATGCGCAGCGCCAGCGGACCTTGTTCATAGTAGATGGTGGCGCTGTAGGCGTACTTCGGCACCGAGTTGACATCGATGACCTTGCCCGCATTGGTCACCCACGGCACGCTGTTGAACGGGCTGATATGCGTGTAGCTGGCCAGCGCGCCCATGCCGTTGAACGGCGCAGGCAGGAAGCTGAAGGCCTGCTGGTAGGCCAGTTCGTAGCCCTTGAGCGTCTGCTCGCCGGCGTTGGTGTAGCTGCGCAGCGTCATCGCCAGGTTCGGATCGACGTGACCGTTCGCGTCCTGGAACAGTGGCCCCAGCGCCGTGTCGGGAAGACCGAGCGAACCGAAGGTGACCACCCGCGTGTTGGCGACGGTGGCGTCGGTCAGCTCTTTCCTGAACAGGGCGGCCGACAGCAGGCTGCCCGGCTTGAAATACCATTCCAGGCTGGTGTCCAGGTTCTTCGACTGCTGCGGGCGCAGGTTCGGATTGCCCGACGTGGCCGAGTTGTCGAACTGGTTCGGGATCACGGTCTGGCCGGCGATGATCGACAGCGAGGCGCGGGTGATGGTCTTGCCCCACGAGGCGCGCCACATCAGGTCTTCCGTCAAATCCAGCGCGCCGCTGACGGCGGGCAGCACGTTGCTGTACGAGCCCTGTTCGTGGTTCGGCGAGTACACCAGGCCCGCACCCTTTTGCTTGAAGTTGTCGATCTTGGTGTCGGTCTCTGAGTAGCGCACGCCGGCGTTGAAGCGCAGCTCATGGCCGCCGACCGATCCCTTGAAGTCCGACTGCACAAAGGCGGTCTTGACGTTTTCCTCGGCTTCGAAGCTCTGCGACGGCGTGAACGCCGATGCCGGGTTGTAGGCGTTCGGATCGAACTGCGAGTAGAAGTAGTTGCTGTCCCAGGTGGCCCAGCTGTGCGGCCAGCCGGCGCCGAAGTCGAGATGGTCGATCGGCAGCTGGCTGGTCATGGCGTTGCGTAGGCCGGCTGCACCGATGCTATTCAACTTCGCGGTCGCCAGCGCGGTGCCGTTACGCTTGTTGACGCCCTTGCCGGTGGAGACGTAGGTCAGGCCGGTCTTCAGGTGGCCGGTCCATTCGCCCGGCAGGTCGTAGTCCCAGTCTGCGGCAACGCGCGCCTGCTTGCCCTTGTCGGTCTCCTTGGTCCAGCCGGTGCCGATGGTGAAGCCGGACCAGCTGCCTGGATTGGTGTAGCTGGTGGTCGACGAGATCGACGGGTAGACGTGATCGTCGCCGTAGCCGATGGTCGACTGCGCGCCGTAGATGTAGCCGGACAGCTGGCCGGTGGCGCTGGTCGCCGAGCTTTGATTCAGGCTGGCCTGGCCGGACAGCGTCAGTTTCGGGCTGGCCTTCCAGCTGGCGTTCAGCGCGCCGTAGCCGAACTTGGTCTCATCCTCGGTGTAGGCCGCGCCGGCGTTGTAGGTGGTGTTGGCGAAGGTGCCGGTCAGCAGATTGCTGGACGGGTCGATCTGCACGTTCACCGGAATCAGGCCGTTGTTGCCGGTCGCGCCGGGCGCCAGGTTGCGGTTGGTGGTGCTGGTGCTGCGCACCAGGATGCCGAACAGCTGCTCCGCGCGGGTGTTCTCCAGCTTCGAGTACATGGTGTCGAAGCTGATGTTCAGCGTCGGCGTCTTCCACTGCAGCGACGACACGGCGCCATCGCGCGTGCGGTCGTTCTGCGAGCCGTAGAAGCGGTAGATGCGCGGCAGGAAGGCCTTGGCGATCTGGTCGCGGGTGTAGCTGCCCAGGTTGGCGCGCGGATCGTCGAAGTCCAGCGTGTAGGCGAAGTTGCCCTTGACCGGGCTTTGGCTGCCGTTGAAGGAGCTGTTGTAGCCGCCCGTGGCCTCGAAGCCGGAGCGGGTGTTGATGCTGCCCGAGTGCGAGACGCCGATCAGGAAGCCGAGATTGTCCCAGGTATTGGAGAACAGCGCGAAGCCGTTCGGATCGTTGTGCTTGGAGCTGGTGTTGTAGGTGTCGGTCAGGCCGTAGCGGATGGTGCGCTTGGGATTGTCGAACGGGCGCGGGGTCTGCAGGTCGACGATGCCGCCGAGGCCACCCTCGGTCAGCTCGGCCAGCGGCGACTTGTAGAAGTCGATGCGGCCGAACAGCTCCGACGCGAACACGTCGTAGTTGAAGCCGCGCGCGGCGCTGCCGATGGTGGCTGTGGAGGTGGTGTTGACCGGCGCGCCGTTGAGCGTGGTGACGGAATACTCGGTCGGCAGGCCGCGGATCGAGATGCGCTGGCCTTCGCCGGACGATTCGTCGCGGTTGAGGATCACGCCGGGCACGCGCTGCAGCGATTCGGCCACGTTCGCCTCGGGGAACTTGCCGATGTCCTCGGCGACGATGGAGTCGCGCACGCCGATGGCCTGCTGCTTCAGGTTCAGCGCTTTTTGCAGGCTGGAACGGAAGCCGGTGACGGTCACGGTGTTTTCCGGCGCCGCCAGGGCCTGGGCCTTGATGTCGGCGTCGGCGGCGGCCGGCGCCTCCTGCGCGACGGCCGATTGGTTGTACATCGCCGCCAATGCTAGCGGTACCATTGTCTCCAGTAGTTTCTTTTTCATATCGTCCTCAGTGTCGTTTGGGATCTCTGAGTAGTCTCCTCAGTGCGTTCAGACTAAGCATTTACAAGGCGCCCGGCAACACGCGCAAAATCGCCGTGTCGTCGACGGCGGGCAGGCCTGCGGTGGCGGCGTTTTGCCGCGCCGCCCTCTGAAAACATGCCGAAACCGCTATTGACCTGAGCGCAAATATGGCTGAAATAATCAAGTTGCTGATTATTTACTGGCACAGGTATGCCCACTTCGTATAGGCAAATGCAAAATTTCTATAGGAATTTGTGGGGAAAAACCCACGTTCGCAGAAAATCGTTTTCCGGTTGGTGATTTTCATACTTGTCCATAAACCGAGCGTGGTGGAAACTAGCTGCCCCGGCACTTTATGGCGCATATCCATGAAATCGATTTTCCTCATCGCCCTCGCGGCGGCAACCTCGGTGGCGCAGGCCGCGCCGCTCGTCACCCTTGACCGCAACGGCGCCTGGGTCTCGATCCAGGCCTACGGCCCGAACATCGTCCACGTCAGCATCGCCGCCGACAAGGCCGAGGCGCTCAAGGCGCCGGGCTACGGCATCATCGCCGAGCACGCGGACGCCAGCGCCTTCAAGCACACCTCCGGCGCCGACGGCGACACCTTCGCCTCGAACGCGCTGACGCTGCACGTCGACGCCGCGCCGGCGCCGCGCGTGCCGACCATGGGCCAGAAATACTTCGCCCCGGCGCTGGCGCCGGTCGGCCTGCAGGTCAAGAACGCCAAGGGCGAGACGGTGCTGCGCATGAACGGCTGGGAGATGTCGCCGCAGACCGTCAACACCGAGAAGACCTATCAGGTTGGCGCCAGCTTCGCCGCGCCGGCCGACGAGCATTACTACGGCATGGGCCAGAACCAGGAATCGACCGGCGCGCTGGACCTGCGCGGCCGCACCATCGACTGCGCGCACTGGTATGACGCGCCGGCCGGCGAGACGGTGTGCGTGCCGTTCATGGTCAGCTCCAAGTCCTACGGCATCGTGTGGGACAACGCCTCCGCGACCCGCTTCGTCGCCGGCATCAACGGCCGCACCGGCTTCCAGTCCAAGGTGGGGGAGCGCGTCAGCTTCTTCGTCATCACCGGCGACAAGCCGGAGGCGCTGTACTCGGGCTACGCGCGCCTGACCGGCAAGACGCCGATCCCGCCGAAGTCCGCCTTCGGCCTGATTCAATCCAAGGCCCGCTACGACAGCCAGGACTCGCTGATCACCGTGGCCAAGACCTACCGCGAGAAGAAGTACCCGCTGGACGTGATGGTGCTGGACTGGTTCTACTGGACCCGCATGGGCCAGATGGACATCAACCCGGCCGAGTTTCCGGACCCGGACGGCATGAACAAGCAGCTGCACGACATGGGCATGCAGTCGATCATCTCGATCTGGCCGCGCTACGAGACGGCGGGGCGTTACTTCAACGAGCTCGATGCCAAGGGCTATCTGCTCAAGGACAAGGATGGCAAAACCGTCGACGGCCTGCCGTTCCGCTCCGACCGCACCGGCGGCTTGATCGACCCGACCAATCCGGCCGCGCGCGCGTGGTTCTGGGAGAAGGCGCGCGACAACATCCTGTCGCACGGCTTCGATTATCCGTGGCTCGACGAGACCGAGCCGGATCTGGTGCCGGACGGTTTCTTCTACTCGATCGGTTCGGGCGACCGCTATCACAACCTGTTCCCGCTGCTGCACGTCGAAGGCGTGGCGCAGGGACTGCGCGCGTGGAAGCCGAGCAAGCGCGTACTGATTCTGTCGCGCGCCGCGTATCTGGGTTCGCAGCGCACGGGCGCCTTGTTCTGGTCCTCCGATATCCAGCCGACGTGGGAAGCGCTGGCGCGCCAGGTGCCGACCGGCTTGAACATGACGGCGTCGGGCATCGCCTACTGGGGCAACGACATCGGCGGCTGGCAGAAGCTGTCGCCGACCACGCAGGCGACCAAGGCGCCGCTGCTCGATCCGTCCGACGCGCGCGACGTGGTCGGCCAGTATCACGACTATCCTGAACTGTTCACGCGCTGGTTTCAGTACGGGACCTTCCTGCCGACGCTGCGCGTGCACGGCGACCGCAAGGGCGCGGAGCTGTGGTCCTTCGGCCGCGCCGCCGAGACCATCCTGGCCGACTACGACCGTCTGCGTTATCGCCTGATTCCGTACCTGTATTCGAGCGCCAAGAGCACTTACGATACCGGTGCGCCGTTCATGCGTCCATTGTGGATGGATTTCGCGGGCGATCCTAACGTCGCCAACATCGGCACCGAATACATGTTCGGCCCGGCCTTCCTGGTGGCGCCGGTGACGGAGCAGGGCCAGACCCAGAAGGACGTCTACCTGCCCGCCGGCGCGGACTGGTACAACTACTGGACCAACGAGAAGTTCAGCGGCGGCCAGTGGATCAAGGTCGCGGCGCCGATCCAGCAGATACCGGTGTTCGTCAAGGCGGGATCGATCGTGCCGGTGGGCGCGGACGTGCAGTCGACGGCGAGCAAGCAGGCGATCGCCGCGATCCACGTCTACCCGGGCAAGGACGGCGAGTTCGCGCTGTACGACGACGACGGCGCCAGCTACGATTACGAAAAAGGCAAAGGCGCGACCACCACCACGCTGCGCTGGAACGACGCCACGCAAACCTTGAGCGCCAGCGGCGGCGACAAGGCGCTGGCCGGATCGGCGGCCAAGCTGGTCAAGGTGATCGGCAAGTAAGCAAATCAAAAGCCAGCGTCAAGCTGGCTTTTTTTCGAGCGAGGATAACGAGCCATGACCACGCTGGACGAACTTGAAGCCTGGAAACTGATTGCGAAGCTATGACGGTTTTTTATTTGAGCGAAGCATGGTACGCGGCGCTAAAATAAATGGAGTGTCAGGAGTTTCTTGTGATCTTGGGCAATACCGGATGGATGTAAGCCGAATGTAATGACGGAAACTTCCACTGGAGGAGCAAATGAAGTCGATCAGCATTGCAAAAAATTTCACGCGGTTTCCTGAAGGGCGAGTAAAAGGCGATACCAGCGGTAAAGCCTTCAGGGAACGATTTCTTGAGCCCGCAATATTGACGGGTGAGCCTATCGAAGTCGATCTCGATGGGACGCTAGGATATAGCTCCTCTTTTCTAGACGAAGCATTTGGCGGACTCGTGCACGTGCTGGGGACCGCGCCAGACGCGCTCTTCGCGCTTTTGAAAATCAAGTCCGAGGATCCTCAATTGGTCGAAGAGGTGCGTGGACATGTTCTGAACGCATGGCATCGTAAGAGCGCCTGAATGGAGTGGCTTGCGGTCTTGCATGTTTGGCTACCGTTGGCCATAGGCTGGTTTATTGTGCATCGTCTTTCCGCAGCCAGGGATATGGACAAGGCACGGCGGGAAATGGCCGCACAAGTTGCCGACGATTTGGTGGAGGTCGCCACCAGTATTTTTCTGGCCGCCCAGCGCTATCATACAAATAAGCGTGAACGTGAAAATGAGCGTCGATTGAAGATCGATTTGCAGGACATGGGTATGCGCGTCCAGCAGCTCGTTGAAACGGTGGATGAACCATCGAAGATACGCCTTTGCTCTGTCTCTATTGCTGAGTTTCGCCAGTCAATCACCGCACATCACTTTGAGAGCGAACATATTGATGCGCTCAACGCTAGTTCTTTGCAAATGGCCGAGATTGCCGATGCATATCTCCAGTTGAAAAGGGCACTGTTCTCCCTGAAGCTCAGCCAGTTTCCGAAGCGAAGAAACCGCTGGTTCGGTTGTGTCGCCATCCGTTGATTTTTCTTCGCCGAGTTAGGGCGGCTTATCTTTAAGTTCGAATCCGACATCGGCGCTGATTCCAATATCTATCAGATAGCGATCCCAGCCTATTCGACTGTCGCATTCAGCAGCACACCACAGTCGGAAGATCATTTCATATTTTCCCGGGACCACCAGCATCGTAGTTTTCATGAAGCCATTGCTGATGCTGCGCACCTGCTCACGCAGCAGTTCCCTTCCTCGCGGCGTCAGGTCAAACCAAGTGGTGCCAAATTCAGGTTGCCAGCCACGCGCCTGGAATTGTCGCTGCAAGCGATCAAGTGTCGTGACGGCCTGTCCGAAGCTCACCTTACTTAACATTGGCGACGTGGATATGTCATCGACTTTACCGTTCATGTAGCCAATGACCGCGAAGGTCGTCGCTGGCAATGTAAAACCATAGCGCGGGTCGTTGAATTGAATGACGACAGCGGGCTCCTTAACCCAAGTCGCGCCTGATCCACTAGGATTGTTTGGAACTTTCGAGGCGGCTACGACAGGGAACGTCGATCCATTCACCACGTCATCGAAACGTTGTCCTATTCTTACAGATATTGTGGTGGACGTCGGAGGCCGGAAATAGGCCCATGAAGCATATCCAAGCAACACCATCACTGCGATGTAGCGTCTTTTCATTTTTTACCGCCGAAAGACGCGATTTCATTAATCGACGCTTCGATAAGCGTTCTCGCATTACTATTGAGTAGTGCATCGAAACGTGCTGCTGCTGCGTACACAAAGCTTAAACGCTGAGCTTCATCATATAGTTTTGCTGTTTTGTTTTTTGAGAACCAGACATTAAGCGAGTCATTTTTGGATCGGCATTCGGCTGACAGCGTAAGTTCGATCTCGGCGGCCGTACCGCTGGGGAAATTGGTCGCCCAGGAAAATTGATTCGCGTCGAGCGCTCGCCGCATCGCAACGTCGCTATAGATTGCAGCCTGCAGAATGTTAATTTGTTCGTGATAGGCCAGCCTTTCTACGCTCTTTGCGATCTGATTTTTTTCAATCAGTTCGAAGCCTGTAGCGATGGCAGGAAATGGTCGCCCGAATAAAAGTTTTGATTTGTTAATCGGCCATAGAATGCGGTCTACTATTGTCGGGCGCTCAACCAAGCAGCGTTCAAAATGCTGATATCCGCGCAGCATATAGAATCTATGGAGCGGGTAGATGTCTAGGAACAGAGTTGTGTTGCCAAGCGCGAGTTGCTGGAACATGTAAGCTGAACTTCCGCTTATGCCGCCTGGCGTGACGTCTATTGCCGCGCCGTCACTGCTGTTCAGGATGTCGGTGCGCTGATGATTGGCTTGCATTTCCTCCTGCGCCTTCTTGATATTCTCAGCCGCATGCAGGAGGCCGCAGCCGACTTGCTTGGAGGCGAACGCTGCCAGGCCCGCCCACTGGAAGCGCTTGTCCGCCAGCCAGAGCTGCGCATAGGCTTTGTTGATCTGGCGATTGCGCTGGATGGGATCGGCGATGAGTTTGCCGCCGGAGGTGATCCATGCCTCCGCCTCCTTCTGCACCCGCAGCCAGACGCTGGCGCAGCTGAGAATGGGCACGTCGATCGCCTTGCATGGCTTGCCGCTGACGACGGCATCATGCACACCGCATTCGGCCACCGGCATCGTATTGCGATGCAGTGGAACGGGATCATGCGCGTGCTTGGTGAATACTTCATTCGACATGGTTTGGCTCCGGTATTCAATCAAGGATTTGCCAGGCGACAAGGCGCGTGCGGTCGGCGGCGTCTATTGGTTGGGTGTAGCCGTCCGCATCGGTGACTCCTTCGATGGCGCGTTCGGGCAGCTCCAGGCGGTAGCGCTTTGATGCGATGGGGGCTTGCGTGTATTCGTCGACAAAACGTAGCGCTACTTGCTCAGCTTGTTCGGTCAAGGCCGACGCCTGCGCGGTGACGCGGCTGGCGGAGGCGGCGGTGGCGGCAGCCGCGTCGCCGTGCTCTGCGCCGCCGCCGCCTCCGATCGATTGGTATTTCAGGGTTTGATTCGCCACCAGCCGTGGCGGCGAAGGACAGGCACAGACGCACAGGTCGTCCTGCAATGCCACCTGCTTGCCGTTCCAGCTTTCCGGAATGCGCTGCCCGAAGATCTGGATGACGCCTTTGGACCGGCAGGCCGGACGAACGATGGAGTCGCCCTCGACAGCCATCGCCACCCCGTTGATCGAGCAGCTGCTGCTGGCGGTGATAACGATGCCGCCGGCAGTCGTCTTGGCGCCAAGGGTGATGTGATAGCGTTTCATGAGCCTCCCGCATGATGGCAAAGAGATTCAATTTATCGGCGACCGGGCGCCCCGTTTTGCGGTGTTGCAATAAGCTTGTCACGCGCGTGGTGTATTCTTGACCACTTCTTGATAAGGATTAAGCTTGTCTTAATTTCAATCGGGATACTGTTCGCCGTGCTATTCACCACTACAAGGAGCGGAACATGGCAATCAGCTTGCAAAAAGGCGGCAACGTCAACCTGAGCAAAGAAGCACCCGGACTGAAGCGCATCGTCGTCGGCCTGGGCTGGGATCCGCGTTCCAGCGACGGCGCGGCGTTCGATCTGGACGGCAGCGCCTTCATGCTCAAGGCCGACGGCAAAGTCCGCAACGACCTCGATTTCATCTTCTACAACAACCTCAAGTCGGTCGACGGCTCGGTGGTCCACGCCGGCGATAACCGCGATGGCCAAGGCGATGGCGACGACGAGAAACTGACCATCGACCTGGCCGCCGTGCCGGCCGCGATCGACCGCATCGCCGTCAGCGTCACCATCCACGAGGCGCTGGCGCGCCGGCAGAATTTCGGCATGGTCGGCAAGGCCTACATCCGCTGCGTCAACGCCGACAACAACGTGGAAATCGCCCGCTTCGATCTGTCGGAAGACAGCTCGACCGAAACCGCGATGATCTTCGGCGAGATCTACCGTCTCGGCGCCGAGTGGAAATTCCGCGCCATCGGCCAGGGCTACAACGGCGGACTGGGTCCGCTCGCGCGCTCGTTCGGCGTCGACGCCTAGCCGCCATCCAGTACACAGGGGTATTCATGCGCGTCTGGTTCAATCGAACTTTTTCCTCCGTTTATACGGCCATGCGACTGATCCGTGAAGCGGACCAGGAGCGGCGTTATCACCTGATCTACACCGGCACCTCGCCCGTCCCGGCCGGTCAAGCGGCGCATCAGTTCGAGCTGGAGCCGACCGGCCTGAAAGGCGAGGACTATGTCGCCTGGTGCCTCGCTTTCTGCCGTCAGCACGACGTCGGGATTTTCGTTCCGGGCAAGGAGGCGCGCCTGATC
>Ga0247742_10001721_pt1 | contig 14863 bp, 8 predicted proteins | sample UWRJL208509C2_FD_180944 | JGI IMG/M metagenome (GOLD analysis project Ga0247742, IMG submission 180944) | Plant litter microbial communities from Arlington Agricultural Research Station in Wisconsin, United States - UWRJ-L208-509C-2 | ecosystem: Environmental > Terrestrial > Plant litter >...
AGACCCTCGTGCCGGTAAGGTCGATCACCTTCGACTGGATTACGCCGTTGTTGCCCGCGCCCGTGGTCGGCAGGATGTAATTGGAAAGATCGGTCCCCGCGTTGGCCACGAAGTCGGAGGTCACCAGGGTGGACGCGACGCCCAGGCCGGTGCCGACGTTCTTGGTGAGGTAATTGGCCGTGGCCGACTGCGGAACCGAGGCGCCCTGGGTGCCGACGAAACCGTCCAACCTGTAGTCGGTCGCGGTCAGCGTGGCCGAATCGGTGCCGTCGTACACCTTGGTCGGGCTGCCGACAATCACGGCGGTCAACTGCTTGGGATTGATCGTGGCGGTCAGGCCACCCGGCTGCTGGAGCTGGTAGTTGCCGGAACTTCCGCCGTTCAGGGCGAAGCCGCCGGCGGTGACGCCGAGGTTGGTCCCTGCGTTGGATGTACCGAACTGCGCCGTCGCGGCACTCGCGTCGAAGCCGACCGTATCGCCTGCAAAGATGCCGCTCAGCGCCGCAGGGCTGGTGTCGGCAATGGTCAGCGTGGCAGTGGCATTGCCATCGTATGTCTTGTTGTTGGCCGTCACGCCACCCAGCGTCAGCGTGGCCCGGGTGATGTTGGCGAGCAGGCCGGTCACCGGTTGCAGGAGGTAGTTCGCGGCCGCGCTACCGGTAATGCCGAAGCCGTTAGCGGTCACTGCCAGGCCGTTGCCGACATTGACCTGGCTGAAGTTGGCGCTTACGCCGGAAAGATCCAGCGCAATCTTGCTGGCATCGTTGGCATCGGTGCTGACCAGGCCAGCCAGACCGGCCCGGCTCAGGTTGAGTGTGTCGGCCGTGGTCGCGTTGTAAGTCCGGTTCGTGGCGAACACGCCCGTGACGAACAGCGGTGCCCGGTTGATCGTGCCGGTACCGGTGGCAGTGAGATCGACGCTGTAGTTGGAAAGCAGCGTGCCGCCGCCGAGCACGTAGTTGCCCGGGGTCAATGTCGCGGTAATCGTGCGTCCATTCGCCGTGCTCGCATTGGCACTGTCGTAGCTGGCGGTGGCGCTGGGATTGATCGTGCCACTCTCGCCCGATACCCAGCCGTTCACGCTGAAGTTGCCCGTGCCCAGCGCAGCGTCGGTGCTCCCGTTATAGGTCTTGGTCGGATTGCCGACGACCGTCACCGTCAAGGGCGCCGGGGTGATGTTGCCGATGCCGAGGACAGGCGTGTTGATGGCGTAGTTCGAGAGTTGGGTACTGCCGCCGGGCGTGAGATCGGTGGTCGAGAGCTCGGCCGACAGGGCCAGATTCGTGCCTACATTCTTCTGGCCGAACGTACCCGTGATGTCATGCGCCACGACGCCGCTATCGGTGCCGACCCATCCGCTGAGGGTGAAGTTGTTCGGCAGCAGACGGATGGTTAGCAAGCCGTCGTAGATCTTGCTGGCATTGACGATGCCAACGCCGAGCGTGATCAGGCCACCGGTCAACGGCGCCGGTGTGATCGAGCCCGAACCCAGATAGCTGGTCGGCAGGACGTAGTTGCTCAGCAACGTACCGCTGCCAGCGGTGAAGTCCGCGCCGGGCAACGCACCTGCACTGGCGCCGCGTGCGCCCGCGTTCGGGTTGTCGTACTGACCAGCCACGGTGCCGCTGAAGCTGGCACCGATGCTCTGGCCCGACAGCAGGCCGACCAGCTGCAGGTTCGACGCGCTCAGCGCGGCATCGGTGGTGCCATCATAGACCTTGGTCGGGTTGCCGACGATCTGGCCGGTGAGCTGTAGCGGATTGATCACGCCCAGGCCAAGACCGGTCACGGTCGGCGCAAAGGTGTAATTCGACATCGAAGTGCCGCCGCCCGGCAGGAAGTCCGACGGCTGCAGCGTAGCGGTGACGTCGATACCCGTACCGGCATTGGCGGTGGCATAGGCGGCCGAGCTCTGACCCACCGTCGCGCTCTGGCCGTTAACAAAGCCGGAGAGGTTGAAGTTTCCCGCGCCGAGCGTAACGGCCTGGGTGCCGTCATACGTCTTGGTCGGCGTACCGGTCATGACGATGGTCAGTAGGGCCGGCGTGATATTTGCTGTCAGCACGGGCGCAGCCAGCGTGTAGTTTCCCGCCGCCGCACCGGCCAGCGAGAAGCCACTGGTGGTCACGGTGAGGCCATTACCCACGTCGGTCTGGCCGAAGGTGGCGGTGGCACCCGCCGCATTGAGCGTGACGTTGTCGGTGCCTACCCTGCCGTTCAATGCGGCATTGGCCGTATTGAGCGTGGCACCCCTGGTGTTGTCGTAAATCTTGTTGTTAGCGACGACCTGGTCGATGGTCAGCGTCTTTGGCGTGATGTTCGCGCTCAGGCCCGAAGGAGACACCAGCGCATAGTTATGGGCCTTGTCACCGGTCAGCGCATAGCCGCCCACGGAAACGGCGATGCCATTGGCTGCATTGGCGTCGGCGAAGGTGCCGAAGATACCGGTGGTATCGAGCTGCACACGGCCGCTATCCGGCTGGATGACACCGAACAGCCTGGCCCCGCCGGTGACAATGTTGTCGCCAGTACCGCCGTCGTAGACCTTGTTGCTGGCGAGCAGGCCGCTGATCAGCAGCGGCGCCTGGTTAATCGTGCCCATGCCGGTCGCGGCCGTCGGCAGCAAGTAGTTCGCCAGGTTCGTACCAGCGCCGGCGATGAAGTTGGTGACCGAGAACGTGGCATTGAGTGCCACATTGCCTGCGTCCGAACCGGCGTAGGCGATCGAGCTCGGCTGCTTCACCGTGGCGCTCTGGCCGCTGACGAAGCCGGCGATTTCGTAGTTGCCCGAGCCCAGCGTTGCGGTCGCGGTGCCGTCGTAGGTCTTGGTCGGGTTGCCGACGATCTGCGCCGTCAGCGGTGCAGGCGTGATCCGGCCTACCCTCGCGCTCACCGGTGAGCCGCCCAGCACATACCCGAAGACGGGAATCGTGCCAGTGCTGTCGGTGATGCTGAAGTTGCCGATCGCGCCAGGCGAAAAGACGCGGATGTTCGAAGCCGCGTTGACGGTAGCGTACGTACCCCCCGTGGCGCTGGCGATCGTGTCACCAGCGGCCAGGCCGGTCGTGGTCAGGTTGGCACCTGTAAAGCTGGCGGTGTTCGTGTTGTCGTAGACCTTGCTGACCGTGCCGGTCAGGCCGGTGACGATCAGGGTCGGGGCCAGCTTGTAGAGAAAGCCGTTACCTGCGACGAGCGGCGCGGCACCGGCATTGGCCGCGTACTGGATGAACTGCGGGGCAAGACCACCGCGCGTATCCAGCGTCGGATCCGACGAGTAAACCAGCCACTTGCCCGACACCGAGCTCAGCGCACCCGAGCCGGCGTTGTTGACGAAGTTGTTCGCAGCGGTGAGCGTCACGCCGGTGCCACCGGCGATCGTGCCGCCGGCTGCAAGGGCGATATTGCCACGGTTGGCCGTCAGCACGACGCCGCCGGCGCCAGAGATCGGCGCGTTGACGTTGATGCCGCGGTACGCGTCGAGCGTGAGCGTCGCCGTCGCGTTGGTCCACGTGATGGCCGAGTTGACGTTGATATCGCCCACGCCGGAAACGTTCTGCACGCCCTGTCCGGTAGCACCCGTCGCGGTAGTCGTCTCGATGACGCTAGTGCCGCCATTGAGCGTGTTCGAGATGGTTGTCGCGGCCGTGGCGTCGATCGTCAGGTCATACGGATCCACCAGCCACGTGCCCGCCTTGCCTTTGGACGCGCTGGCATGGATCGATGCCGCGCCGATATGCGCGAACGCCGCCGAGGTTTCGATGTTGCCGCCGTTGCCGCCGTTCGGTGCGCTCGCGTCGAGCGTACCTTCCACGTTCACGTGACCGGCCTGCATGCCGCCGAGCAGCACGATCTGGCCGTTATGATTCTCCACCGTCTGCGCGCGGACGACGCCGGTGTTGTTCACCGTGCTTGCCAGCAACGAATCCGCCGCGCCAGCCGTCATGAGCACGCGGCCACCGTCGGCCTGTACCAGCTGGCGATTCTCGACAAGGTTGTCCAGCGTGCTGCGGTCCACTTGCAGATGCAGCAGCTGGCTTCCGTCGAAGGTCAGCGTCACCGCGCTGCCACCGCCCATGGCGACCGTACCGAGTTGCGCACTGATCGTTCCCTGGTTCGACACCGTGTTGCCGAGCAGGGCCACGTAGCCGCCGCTGGCCGCATGGATCGAACCCTTGTTGACGATGCTGCCCTTGCCGTTGCCGCTGAAGCTGCGCGTGTTCGACGAGAGCGAGCTGTCCGACGTGTCGAGCGTGGAGGCGACCAGGCCGCCCACGTTCACCTGCGCACCTTGTCCGAACAGCACGCCGTTCGGATTGATCAGCCAGACCTGGCCGTTGGCGTTGAGGTGACCGTAAATCTCCGACGCGCTGTTGCCCAGGATGCGGTTGACCGCGATCGCATCCCTGCCCGGCTGCACGAAGTTCACGGTTTCGTTCGGCGCGATGTCGAAGGTCTGCCAGTTCAGCGAAAGATGCTGGCTGCCCTGGTTGATCGTGGTGGTCGCACCGTTCTGGTGGATCGCGCCGCTACCGGAAACGATCTGCCCGCCGGTCTGGCCGGCATGGGCGGCATCCGCGGCGCCGAGCGCCAGCGCGATGGCCATGGCGATCGAAGCACCGCGAGGGCCCTTCGACGTGGATGCGGAGCGTGCCGCGGGACGGCTGTTGCGAGCGAGTTCGCTGGCAGCGACCCACTGGGACGTGGCCGCATTCCAGCACAGGCGATAGATACGATTCATTCGAGCAACCTTCGGTCGTGGGCGCATGCATAGGCAGAGGCGTACCCAGCGTTAGCCGAGTCGAGATGGTTGCTTGGGCCCCCCTGCGGGCCGCGCTATGCCTTTTCGGCATCTGCGCGTTGGCGGCATGCTAGCTCATAAGTGTGATGTGGATCACATTTAAGTTGTGAAGACCGTCTCAGTCGGCCATTTTTAATCCGGGTAAAACGATTAGTGCCAGACCAAACGGCTCATGGCGGGGACGCCAGTTCCACGCAGAAGTCCACGAAGGCGCGAACCTTGGGTGGAGCGTTCTTGCGCGAGGGATAGAAGGCGTACAGCGGAAAGCTCTCCTCCGCCCAATCGGGGAAAAGTTCGACGAGCCGCCCATCCGCCAAGGCGTCCTGCACGCTCACCGCCAGCACCTGCGCAATACCTGCCCCGGCGATGCAGACGGCGAACATGATCCCCGAGTCCGTGACCAGGAGCGGGCCGGTGGTTTCGACCGGCACGACCTTGCCCTTTCGGTGGAACTCCCAGTCGAAAGGACGACGGGTAACCGGGTCGCGGAACTGGATACAGCGGTGGTTGGCGAGGTCCTTCGGTGTCGCGGGACGGCCATGCGCGGCCAGATAGGCGGGTGCCGCCACGGTGAGCACCCGGGTGTCGAGCAGCTTGCGCCCGATCAGCGACGATGAGGGCGGCACGCCGAAGCGAACGGCCACATCGATGCCATCGGCGACGAGGTCGCCCAATTCGTCACGGGTGACAATCTCCAGTTCCAGGGCCGGATAACGGGCCAGGAAGGCAGCCAGGTGCGGGGCGATGACCTGCCGGGCAAACATGGGGTCCAGACTGACTCGTAGCCTGCCGCGCACCGCTTGCGAGTCGCCGGCCGCGGCCAGGGCGGCATCCTCGATGCCCGACAGGAGCGGACCCACCTGCGCATAGAGGCGCTCGCCTTCGTCGGTCAGGGTGACCGAACGGGTGGTCCTGTGAAGCAGACGCACGCCGAGTCGCTCTTCCAGCCGACTCACCGCGCGACTCACTCCCGATGGCGAGAGTCCCAGGGCGTCGGCGGCGCGGGCGAAGTTTCCGGTCTCGACGACGGAAACCAGGACACTGAGGTTGCCGAGCAGGCGGCCATCGGAGGACATGAGGGGCGACTCGTGATCGTGAGTCACGAAAGATCTGCTTCGACGGATATTCCGTCAATAGCGCGAGGCGCCTAGTCTGTACACCCTCCCGTTCCCATCGAGCTTCCCATGACCGCTTCCCACGCACCTACCGCCCTCATCCTCGGCGCAAGCCGCGGCCTGGGGCTGGCCCTCGTCGAGGAGTACCTGCGCCGCGACTGGCATGTCGTCGCCACCGTGCGCAGTGAGACTACGACCGCGCTTGCGGCCCTTGCCGCCGCTTCGCACGGTCGTCTTCGCATCGAGCACGCCGACATCGCGCGGGGCAGCGACATCGACGCCCTGCGCCGCACGCTGGATGGCACCGCCTTCGACCTGGTGTTCGTCAATGCCGGGGTGATGACCCAGGCACGCGACGCGAACGGCGCCACGATATCCGATGAAGAGTTCGCCCACGTCATGGCGACCAACGTGCTCGGACCGATGCGCGTGCTCGAAGCATTCGAGTCGCTGGTTCCACGCTCCGGCACGCTGGGCGTGATGTCGTCCGGACTGGGCAGCATCGAAAACAACCTGGACGGCGCATGGACCGTGTATCGCGCGAGCAAGGCGGCGCTCAACCAGATGCTGCGCAGTTTCGCCAACACCCGCCGCGGCGACCCTCGCGCGGTGCTCGCCATCGCTCCCGGCTGGGTGCGCACGGACATGGGCGGTGCCGACGCGGCGCTGTCGGTTGAAGAGAGCATTCCGCGCGTGGTTGACGTGATCGAAGCGCATCGCGGTAAAGCCGGCGCGCATTACGTCAATTACCAGGGTCACACCCTGCCCTGGTGATGGATCACAACCAGATGCGGATGCCGGCGACCCAGCGGCGGTCGGTGATGCGCCGGCCATCGTTGCGTGCGAGATCGGCCGTGCCACCGGTGAGGTGTTCCCAGGACACGCCGACGTACGGGGCGATGGTGCGGCGGATCTCGTAGCGCAGGCGAAGGCCACCTTCGACACTGGACACGCCAGAGCGCAGTTGACGCTGCACGTCATCCTTGCCGTAGGCGTGGACCTCGATCTCGGGCTGGAGGATCAGTCGCTGGGTAAACAGGAGCTCGTACTCCGCGCGCACGCGCGCCGCGGTACGACCGCCCTCACCGGCATACGCCGTCGCCTCCAGTTCGAACCAGTAGGGCGCGAGGCCCTGCATACCGAACGCCGCCCAGTTGCGCTTCGGACCTTCGCCGATGTCGCGCCGCACGCCCAGCTGGGTATCCCAGTAAGTCGCCACGGCGTGGCTCCAGAACAACTCGACGTCGCCATCGCGCGGCCGGTTGCCTTCACGCTCGCCCTCGCTGCGCATCCAGAGCTTGTCGCTGTCGTTGCCGTACCAGCCGTCGGCCTCCCAGGACTGTCCGTGACCACCCTGCCCCGCGAACGACTCCAGGCGGTCGACCAACAACATGCCCACCGGAGCAGTGTCGTCCATATCGTGCATGGCCATGCCGTGCATGCTGCTGGATGGCACGCCATCGGACCAGTCGGGACTGCGCGCGTCAGCGGGTGCCTTACCACCCTGCATGGCGCCCATCTTCATGTCCGCCATCGGGGCCATGTCGCGACTCGTGGACGTGTCCTGCGACGGTGCGTCCGTGTGCTGCATGCCGGGCATATCTTGCATGCCTTGCGCGTCCTGTGCCACCGCGGGTGCGACCGATCCAAGCGCGGCCAGCGTGATGGTGAATGCGAAGCGCCTCACGACACCACCACTTCGCGGAACATGCCCGCTTCCATGTGGTACAGCATGTGGCAGTGGAAGGCCCAACGGCCCGGATTGTCGGCATGGACCGCGTAGGTCACCTGCTGGGCGGGCTGGACGTTCACCGTGTGCTTGCGTACCTGGAAGGCGCCGTCCGGCGACTCCACCTCGCTCCACATGCCATGCAGGTGGATCGGATGATTCATCATCGTGTCGTTGACCAGGCGCACGCGCAGGCGCTCGCCGCGGCGAAAATGCACCGGCGTCGCCGCGGAATACTTCACGCCGTCAAACGACCATGCGAAACGCTCCATGTTTCCCGTGAGGTGAAGATCGATCGTCCGTCCGGGCTCGCGCCTGTCGAGCGCACCGCCGATCGTATGAAGGTCGGCGTAGGTAAGGACGCGGTGGCTGCGCTCGCGCAGTCCGGCACCGGGATCGTCGAGGTTAGTTCGTGGCATGTCCACACGCATGTCGACGCCGGGACCGTACTCGGTGCTGGCGTGATGCGCCATCACCATGGTGCCGCCATCACCGCTGTCTTCGGCCATCGAACCCATCATGTCGCGCATCGCCAGGCGTGGTCGCATGTCGAGCGCCGGCACGTCGGCGCGCATGCCCTCACGCGGCGCGAGCGTGGCGCGCGCATAGCCCGAGCGATCGATCGACTGGGCGAAGATCGCATAGGCGCGGTCTTCGCGCGGCTCGACGATCACGTCGTAGGTTTCCGCGGCGGAAAGGCGTAACTCATCGACCATGACGGGCTCGACATCCTGGCCATCGGCGGCTACTACGCTCAGGCGCAGGCCAGGGATACGCAGGTCGAAGATCGAATTGGACGAACCGTTGATCAGGCGAAGCCGCACCCGCTCACCAGGCCGGAACAGGCCGGTCCAGTTGCCCGCCGGCGCGCTGCCGTTGACGAGGTAGGTGTACGTTGCGCCCGATACGTCGGCCAGGTCGCCGGGATTCATTCGCATGCGGTTCCACATGCGGCGCATCGCGATGGCATCGCCGAAGCCCTTCGCACGCGCGTCGCGGACGAAGTCGGCGACGGTCGGCTGCGCGTAGTTGTAGATGTCACTGCGCGAGCGCAGCTTGGCGTAGACGCGCTCGGGATCTTCATCGGTCCAGTCGCTGATCAGGATCACGTACTCGCGGTCCACCGTGTGGCGTTCACCTTCCTTCGGCGCAACAACGATGGCGCCGTACAGGCCGCTCTGCTCCTGGAAACGACTGTGCGCGTGATACCAGTACGTGCCCGACTGCTTCACGGTGAAGCGATAGGTGAACTCGCTGCGTGCCGGGATGCCGTCGAAGCTCAGGCCCGGCACGCCGTCCTGGTCGAAGGGCACCACGAGGCCATGCCAGTGAATCGACGAGACGGTGTCGAGCTGGTTGCGCACGCGCAGGATGACGGATTCGCCCTCGCGCCAGCGCAGGATCGGGCCCGGCACGCCACCGTTTACCGTCACTGCGGTGCGGGCACGGCCGGTGAAGTCGACCGCGGCCTGACGTATGTCCAACGTCATGTCAGGGCCGGTCAACTCGCCCGCACCCCGCATCGGCTCGGTCGCTGAGGCCGGGCGGACGACACCAAGGCCCAGCCCGATGCCCGCCACCGTCAGGCCCTGCACGAAGCGGCGGCGTGGCAGGTGGATCGTTGGTTCGCCGTCGTCGCGCATGTCGTTTCCCGAGCCCGAACTATCGAAAGAGGACCGAGCGTAACGACCATGGTCGGGGCGCGACAACTCTGGAGCAGGCTCCTTGCGGCCTAACGGTAGCTCACGTTGACGACGATGGACGCATTGGCCGCACCGGGCGTCACCGTCTGGCCGACGCGGCGATAGCGGGCGCGGAAGCCATAGCTGCGCCCTTCGTGCACCGCCGGCAGGATCAACGGCGACGGGCTGTTGGGTATGACCTGGGTGTCGGGATCGTCACTGCGCAGCTCCACGGCAACGCCGGTGGCCGGAGCGGCACCGGCGATCTTGAACAGCGAGGCGTCGTGTTCATCCGGCGCTGCCGTGAAGCTCATGAGGATCTGGGTGGCGTTCCGGCAACCGGTGGAGACCAGAGCCTGCGAGACCCACGGGCTACTGCCGGCGACGAGCAGGTCGCGGCCGTCGACTTTGTTCAACGCGAAGGTCAGGCTGCGCGCCGCGAAGGCGCAGGTCGGTCGTTCGGGTTCGATGCGCGTATCCAGCAGGTCCACCCAGACCTGCGCACGGTCGTCGTAGCCGCCGCGCGCGAGTGTTCCCGAGGTAAGCGTCCCACCCTCGTCGACGGCGCCGGTCTTGATGAGCTGCACGCGGTAATGCGAGACGAGGGTGGCATCGAAGATGAAGGGAATGGACGTGCGATACGGCACGAGCAGTTCGCCATTGTTGCCGTTGTCGAAGTAGATGCGAATGCCGACGCCGCGTACGTTGGTGTCGTAGATGCCGCCGCCGCTTGCGCTGGCGGAGGCGAAGGTACCCAGGCTGGCCGTGCGGGTCGGGTAGATGCATTTGAACTTGGAGGACGTCCATCCCGTGGTGACTTTCTCTGCCAGTGGCGTGCCGATGGGTGCATCGACTGGCACGGCGACCATGCCGAACGAGAGGACCTGCGGGCCACCCTGGGTGGGATATCCCAGACAGCCCGCATGCGCTGGCATGGCGAACAAGGCGACAGGCAGGCAGGCGAGACGAACGATACGGGCGAGCGACATGACGATGGCTTCACGAAAGAGAGACTGCGTCGAGTCTGCTCACGCCACCACGTCCTGCCCATCGGAGGATTCTGAAAACGCGCCGACAGCGCACCACCCGGGATGCACGGCCTGTTCACCGCATCGCGCCAATGATCCGCCCATGAGCCTGCAGGAATATCGCCGCAAGCGGAACTTCACCAGGACACGCGAGCCCTCGCCCGAGGGCTCCGCGCGCGGCCGTGGGCGTGCCCTCTTCGTCGTCCAGCTCCATCATGCGTCGCGCCGGCACTTCGACTTCCGCCTGCAGGTAGGCGACGTGTTACGCAGCTGGGCTGTCCCCAAGGGGCCAAGCTTCGACCCGAAGGTGAAGCGGCTGGCGGTCGAAGTCGAGGACCACCCGGTGTCTTACGCCGATTTCGAAGGCGACATCGACGAAGGCTACGGCAAGGGCCACGTCGACACGTTCGACCGCGGCGTCTGGTCCACGCCGGGCGACGCCGAAGCGCAGCTGCGCAAGGGTCACCTCACGTTCGAACTGTTCGGCGAGCGGCTAAAGGGGAGCTGGCATCTGGTGCGTAGCGGAAAGAAGGAGCGCCAGCCCTCGTGGTTCCTGATCAAGGCGAGCGACGCCTACGCGAGCGACATCGAAGCCGACGACCTGCTCGACGCGAAGATGCGCGAGAGCACGCGCCGCGCGACGAAGACCCCGGTGGCAAGGGTTGCCGCGAAGAAGACGGCCGCCCCCACGAAGGCCGCGCCCAAGGCGCCGAAGGCCCGACGCGTACCGATAGCCACGTTGACCCGGGCGGCTGGCGCCCTCGACGGCGCGCGCAAGGCGAAAGCCTCTACCGAGTTCTTCGCGCCTCAGCTTGCCCGCCTCCGGGAGACGCCCCCGCAGGGCGATGCCTGGTTGCACGAGGTGAAATGGGACGGCTATCGCATCCTGGCTGGCGTGGCCAAGGGGAAAGTGATGCTGTGGTCGCGCAACGCCCTGCCCTGGAATGAGCGCCTGCCGGAAATCGTCGCCGCGATCGAAGGTCTGGGTTTAGAGAGCGCGCGCCTGGACGGCGAACTTATCGCGCTGGATGCGCAGGGGCGCAGCGACTTCAATGCACTGCAGCGCACGTTGTCCGGTGAACTGCAGGCACCGCTCGCCTATATGCTTTTCGACATGCCCCATCTGCAGGGTTACGATCTCAGCAAGGTCGCGCTTCGCGACAGGAAGGCCTTGCTCGAACGGTTGCTTTCGCACGCACCGCGCCTTCTCTCGTACAGCGGGCACAACCTCGGCGATGGCGACCAGGTCTTCGCCATGGCGATGGAGCAGAAACTCGAAGGGATCATTTCCAAACGCGCCGACGGCGGCTATCACAGTGGACGCAACGACGATTGGCTGAAGATAAAACGCCTGGAGAGTGACGAGTTCGCCGTGGTCGGCTACACCCCGGCCAAAGGTTCCCGGCTGACGTTCGGCTCCTTGTTGCTTGCCAAGCCGGACACCGATGGTGGCTGGACCTACGTAGGCCGTGTCGGTACCGGATTTACCGACGAGATGCTGCGCGAACTCGGAAAGACACTCGCCAAAGGCGGTTCGAAGAAGCCGAGCGTGCGCATCGACGCCGTCGACCCGACGCTGCGTGGTGCCCTCTGGGTAGCGCCGACCGCGGTGGCCGAGGTGTATTACCGCGGCATTGGGAACAAGAATCTCCTGCGGCAGCCGAGCCTCAAGGCCTTGCGCGTCGATAAGACCCCGAAGGATCTGCGCGATTCCGACCGCCGCCCGGCGGCGAAACCGGCTGGCAAGCCGGCCGCCGGAAGCAAGGCCAAAGCGGCAGAAAAGGGCAAGAAAAAGCCGACGAAGCCGGCCGACGCCGCTGCCTCGATCGTCATCACCCATCCTTCCCGCGTGGTGTTTCCGGATGACGGCTTCACCAAACAGCAAGTCGTGGACTACTACATCGCCGTGATGCCGTGGCTCCTTCCGGCGATCGCCGATCGTCCTACATCGACCATTCGTTGTCCCGGCGGGATCGGTTCACCGTGCTTCTTCCAGAAGCATGTGATGGCGGGTCTCGAGCACGTCGGCACGGCAAAACTGAAGGAGGAGACGGGTGCCCAGGCGGTGTACCTGTATCCGAAGGATGAGGCGGGCGTGATCGAGCTGGTTCAGTTCGGCGCCGTCGAGTTCCATCCCTGGGGGTCGCACGTCGACTCACCCGATATCGCCGACCGCGTGGTGTTCGATCTGGACCCCGGAGACGATGTCGACTGGCGACGCGTCATCGCCGCTGCGCGGATGGTCAGGGGTTTCCTCGAAGAGCTGGGGCTGGTTTCCTTCGTGCGGACCACGGGTGGCAAGGGTCTGCATGTGGTCGTGCCCTTGAACCCGGGCGCCGACTGGGCCACGGTGAAAGGCTTCGCCCGCGGTTTCGCCGAAACCCTTGCGCAACTGCATCCGCTGGAGTTCGTCGCCACGGCCAGCAAGCGCTTCCGCCGGGGGAAGATCTACATCGACTACTTGCGCAACGGCCGTGGCGCGACGGCGGTAGCGTCCTACTCGCTGCGGTCCCGGCCGGGGGCCCCCGTGGCCGTGCCGCTGCGCTGGGAAGAACTGGGCAAGCTCAAATCCGGCAACGCCTTCGACCTGACGACCGTGCCGAAGCGGCTCGCGCGGCTGAAGAAAGACCCCTGGGAAGGTATCGACGAGGTGCAACAGGACCTCGAAGCAGTCAATGACATCCTCGCGGCGCGCTGACGGGGCGATCCAAGTAAACTGCCGCCTCATCCTTCCGTGACGACCCTATGTTCGTTTCGCTCCCCCGGTTCCTGCGCATTCCTCTCGCCTGCATCCTGCTTTTCGTCAGCACGGTGTTGCACGTGGGGCCGCTCCTGCTGCTGACGGTGGTTCGCCTGATCATCCCGGTGCGCGCCCTGCGCAACGGCTTTGCCCCTGTTCTGGTGCATATCGCGGAGAGCTGGCTGAGCGTCAACGGCTGGCTGTTCGGCGCCTTCACACGCACGCAGTGGCACGTGGAAGGCCTCGACGGACTGAGTACGCGTGAGAATTATCTGGTGGTGTGTAATCACCAGAGCTGGGTGGACATCCCGGCGCTACAGAAGATCTTCAACCGGCGCATCCCGTTCATGCGCTTCTTCCTGAAGAGCCAGCTGATCTGGGTGCCCCTGCTCGGGCCGGCCTGGTGGGCGCTGGACTTCCCCTTCATGAAGCGTCATTCGAAGCAGGAACTGGAAGCGAAGCCCGAACTGCGCGGCAAGGACCGCGAAGCCACTCGCCGGGCCTGCGAGAAGTTCAGCCACGTGCCGGTCTCGGTGATGAACTTCACCGAGGGCACGCGCTTCACAAAGGCAAAGCACGACGCACAGAAGTCGCCGTATACACACCTGCTGCGACCCAAGGCCGGCGGCGTTGCCTTCGTGATCGATGCCATGGGCGATGCGATTCGCCAGATGCTGGACGTCACTATCGTCTACCCGGCAGGACCGGGCACGATGATGGATCTGATCGCCGGTCGCATCCGCGAAATCCGCATTCACGTGCGCCGCCTGGCCATCGATCCGTCCATGCGCGGCGACTACGAAAACGATGCCGTGTATCGCGAGCGCTTCCAGAACTGGGTGAACCAGCTCTGGGCGGAGAAAGACGCACGCATTTCGGCGATGCTCAGCCGGTAAGTCCGGCCTTGTGTGGGAGCCGCTTTGTGTGGGAGCCGCTTCAGCGGCGATCCCGCGGCAGCGGGCCAGGTTGCCGCGAGCACCCATCGCCGATGCATCGGCTCCCACATGATGAGTCGGCTCCCACATAGTGCAAGGCCCGCATGGGGCGGGGCCCGCGCTTACCGGGCAGGCGATTCCTTGGCAAGGACTTCGTCGAGCCTCTCGCGACCGGCATCGGCATAGGTCTTGCAGGTCTTGCCTTCGCCCTGTTCCGGGTGAGGAGTGATGAGCACATCGCAGGGCAGCGCGGCGACGCGGTCGAACGTCTTGCGATACTCGGCCACATAGGCCGGGTGATCGCTGAAGCGATAGCTGTCCGCTGCGAACGCATAGAGGCTGTCGGCGAAGGCGATGCTCTTGCACGAGGTGCCCTCGCACGACTGCCACGTCCATGCCGTGCCGCCCGGCGTATGGCCAGGGGTAATGTGCGCCGTGAGTGACAACGGCCCCACGTGGACGACCGTGCCGTCGACGATGTCGCCCTTCGCGTCGACCTTCGGATAGGGCTTTTCGGTCGGATCGTACTGCGGATCCTCGGGATACTTTCCACCCAGACGCATGGCTTCGGCGGCCTTGGCCGTCGCTCGCACCGGGGCGCCGCTGTCCTTGACCAACTGCGCGATCGCGCCCGCATGGTCGTGGTGCGGATGCGTGTTGAGGATCAGCTTGATGTCTTCCACACGAAAGCCGAGCTTGCGGATGTTCGCCTCGATCAGCTTCGCATTGGATACGTACGGTGCATCGATCAACACGTGACCCTGCGGCGAGGTGATCAGCACGGCCGACAGGCCCTTCGTGCCGACGAAGTACGTGTTGCCGTAGATGACGTGCGG
>Ga0247742_10001724_pt1 | contig 14861 bp, 13 predicted proteins | sample UWRJL208509C2_FD_180944 | JGI IMG/M metagenome (GOLD analysis project Ga0247742, IMG submission 180944) | Plant litter microbial communities from Arlington Agricultural Research Station in Wisconsin, United States - UWRJ-L208-509C-2 | ecosystem: Environmental > Terrestrial > Plant litter >...
CCATGAACTTCTCGGTGAGCATCGTGGCGATGGAGTCGACCCGGTCGTCGTCGTTGCCGAACGACGGGTACTCGCCGTCGACCTGGTAGTCGACGATGAGGCCCTTCTCGTCCCTGATCGGCACGACGGTGGCGTACTTGATCGCCGAGAGCGAGTCGGCCGCGACGCTCAGGCCGGCGATGCCACACGCCATGGTGCGAAGCACCTCGCGGTCGTGCAGCGCCATCTCGAGACGCTCGTACGCGTACTTGTCGTGCATGTAGTGGATGCAGTTGAGAGCGTCGAGGTAGGTGTCGGCGAGCCAGTCCAGCAGCGTGTAGTACGACGCGAGCACGGTGTCGTAGTCGAGCACGTCGCCGGTCATCGGCTCGGAGACGGGCGCGATCTGCTCGCCCGTGACCTCGTCGCGACCGCCGTTGATGGCGTACAGGAGTGCCTTGGCGAGGTTGACCCGGGCTCCGAAGAACTGCATCTGCTTTCCGACCCGCATGGGGGAGACGCAGCACGCGATGGCCGCGTCGTCACCCCAGGCCTCGCGGATCAGGGAGTCGGATTCGTACTGGATCGCGGATGTGTCGATCGACACCTTCGCGCAGAACCGCTTGAAGCCCTCGGGCAGCGAATCGCTCCACAGCACCGTGAGGTTCGGCTCGGGAGCGGGACCGAGGTTGTAGAGCGTCTGCAGGAAGCGGAAGGCGGTGCGGGTGACCAGGGTGCGGCCATCCTCGCCCACTCCACCGATCGATTCCGTGACCCAGGTCGGGTCGCCGGAGAAGAGGGAGTCGTACTCGGGCGTGCGCAGGAAGCGCACGATCCGCAGCTTGATGACGAGGTCGTCGATGAGCTCCTGCGCCGCGTCCTCGGTGAGAATTCCGGCGTCGAGGTCGCGCTGGATGTAGACATCCAGGAAGGCGGTGTTGCGGCCGAACGACATCGCTGCACCGTTCTGCTCCTTCACCGCGCCGAGGTAGGCGAAGTACAGCCACTGCACCGCTTCGGTGGCGGTCTCGGCGGGCCGCGAGATGTCGAAACCGTAGGAGGCAGCCATCTGCGCCAACTCCTTGAGCGCGCGGACCTGCTCGGCGTTCTCCTCGCGGTCACGAATGATGTCTTCGGTGGAGAAGTGCAGGTCGAGTTCGCCGCGTTCCAGCTTCTTCGCCGCGATGAGGGCGTTGACGCCGTACAGGGCGACCCGCCGGTAGTCACCGATGATCCGGCCGCGGCCGTAGGCGTCGGGGAGGCCGGTGATCAGGTGGCTGTGGCGGGCGCGCTTGACCGCGGGGGAGTAGACGTCGAAGACGCCTGCGTTGTGCGTCTTGCGGTACTTCGTGAAGATCGTCTCCAGCTCGGCCGGCACCGGGTAGCCGTAGGTCTCGAGCGAGGTGGCGACCATCCGCCATCCGCCGAACGGCATGATCGCGCGCTTGAGCGGCGCATCGGTCTGCAGGCCGACGATGATCTCGTTGTCCCGGTCGATGTAGCCCGGCTTGTGGGCGGTGATGAGGGCGGGGGTGGTGGCGTCGATGTCGTAGACGCCCTTCTCGCGCTCCTCGGGGAACATCGCGGTGAGCTTGCCCCAGATGCCGAGCGTGCGTGCGGTCGGCCCGCTGAGGAACGACGCGTCGCCGGTGTACGGCGTGTAGTTGCGCTGGATGAAGTCGCGCAGGTCGATCGAACTCTGCCACGGTCCGGGAGTGAAGCCCTGCCATGCCGGGTTGACCTCGGCAGTGGGGGTGGGGCTGGTGGTCTGCGCGTTCTCGATGATGGTCACGACTACGAGCATCCGCCGATCCGAAGCGCCCGGGCAGGGCCGAAAGTCCCTCTCTTAAAAGATGCTGGGAACCGACGCGAACCCACTTGGCACTCGCGCTGCACGAGTGCTAAAAAATTCCGTGAAGGGCACTCCCGCCCCCTCATCAGTCGAAAGGAGATTGACCATGTCCAGTCCGTTTGATGTTCTCACCCAGCTCGATCGCATCGCATCCGGCGCATTCGATACCGCTCGAGCTCCTCGACCGATGCCCGTCGACCTGTTCCGCGAGGGCGACGAATACGTGTTGAGCGCCGACCTCCCCGGCATCGACCCGGAGAGTGTCGACCTCGATGTCGACGGCCAGTTGCTCACGATCCGCGCCGAGCGGCGGGCACCGGCGAGCGAGCAGGTGAAGTGGCTCGTGCACGAGCGTCCGTACGGCAGTTACATGCGACAGTTCACCCTCGGCGACGGCGTCGACACCGAGCGCATCACGGCGAACTACGAGCACGGCGTGCTGTCGGTGATCGTTCCGGTCGCCGAGCGAGCCAAACCCCGCAAGATCGCCATCTCATCGAGAGGCGCGCAGAAGGCCATGAAGATCTGAGCGCTCGCTCCGAACGCCCCGTCCGCCGCGCGCGGGCGGGGCGTTTTAGCTTTCCCGGAGCCCCAGCCGGCGCCGCCACCCGTCGGATAGCGGCGGCGTCCCGTGTTCCACTGGGAGAATGACATCCGACCGAACGCCCGACAACTACGACCTCGCCGCCCTTCGCGAACAGCTTCTGGGCAACACCGACGGCGAGATCAACGAGAGCATCCCGCAGCTGGCGGAGGCCGACCCAGGGCTCTTCGGCATCGCAACCGTGACCGGCGACGGCGCCGTTCGCGCCAGCGGTGATTCGCGGGTGCGGTTCTCGGTGCAGTCGGTGGTCAAGCCGTTCGTGTACGGGCTGGCATTGATGGATGACCGTGAGCGCGTCATCGCGGCGGTGGGCACCGAGCCCACCGGTGAGGCGTTCGACGCGGTGGTGTTGGAGAGCGACACGGGCCGGCCGCCGAACCCGCTCGTGAACGCGGGCGCCCTGCTGACTGCGAGCCTCGTCAACGGCGCGGACCCGGCGGAGCGCAGCGCCCGCATCCTCGCCGGACTCTCCGCTATCGCGGGCGTCGACCTCGAGGTGGATGAGGAAGTCGCCCAGTCCGAGGAGCTGCACGGTGATCGCAATCGAGCTCTCGGCTACCTGATGCGGTCGGCGGGCACCCTGCCCGTGTCGGTGGATGACGCGATCGAGGTCTACGCGCGAGCCTGCGCCGTGCTCGTGGATGCCGAGACGCTCGCCATGATGGGCGCCACCCTCGCGTACGGCGGGCGCAACCCCCGGACGGGTCGACAGGTTCTCGATCGCGACATTGTGACCGAGGTGCTGAGTGTGATGGCGACCTGCGGAATGTATGACGGGTCGGGTCGCTGGCTGCGTCGAGTCGGACTGCCGGCCAAGTCGGGAGTGTCGGGCGGCCTGGTCGCATCGGCCCCGGGCCGACTCGGCCTGGCCGTCTACAGCCCACCGCTCGATAGCGAGGGAAACAGCGTGCGCGGGGTTCTCGCCTGCGAGCAGCTGGCGGACGATCTCGGGTTGCACGTCTTCGCCTGACCCGAACGCGACGAGATCACACCGTTACACAGTTGGCCACCATGCCCCGAGAATCGGGTATATGTTTTACCCGTCAACATAAGGTGAACCCGACGGTCGCCTTGCGGTACAAGGGAGTAATCGCATGAGTGCTCGAGCCTTTCCCCGGCCGGCCTCGCCCTTCCCCTCCTCGTACGCGAGTCGAGATCTGCCGGTGCTTGCCGCGCCTTGAGGGCGTGTGGGGACGACGAAGTCCAGCAATCACAACGAAAGGGACACAGAATGTCATTCAAGAAAATTCTGGCCACAGCGGCAGTCGCCGGTATGGCTCTCGGCCTCGCTGCGTGCAGCGGTGACACCGGCGGCGGCGAAGGCGGGTCGGAGTCGACCGGCAGCGTCGGCATCTCGATGCCTACCCGCAGCCTCGAGCGATGGATCAACGACGGTGAGGGCCTGAAGAAGCTCCTCGAGGACGCCGGGTACACCGCCGACCTGCAGTACGCCGACGACAAGTCAGACACCCAGATCAGCCAGATCCAGAACCAGATCGCGTCCGGCGTCGACACGCTGGTCATCGCGGCCATCGACGGCGAACTGCTCGCCCCGGTGCTGGAGGAGGCCAAGGCGCAGGACATCACGGTCATCGCTTACGACCGCCTGATCAACGGCACCGAGAACGTCGACTACTACGCGACGTTCGACAACTACCAGGTCGGCCAGCTCCAGGGCCAGTACATCGAAGAGCAGCTCGGTCTCGCCGACGGCGCCGGCCCGTTCAACCTCGAGCCGTTCGCCGGCAGCCCCGACGACAACAACGCGAAGTTCTTCTTCTCGGGCGCGTGGGATGTTCTGCTGCCCTACGTCGAGGCGGGCCAGCTCGTCGTACCTTCCGGCAAGTCGCCGGCGTCGAACGACGACTGGGCCAGCATCGGCATCCTCGGCTGGAAGTCGGATTCGGCCCAGGCCGAGCTCGACAACCGCATCGCCTCCTTCTACACCGGCGACGAGAAGATCGACGTCGTGCTGTCCCCGAACGACAGCCTCGCCCAGGGCATCACGGCATCGCTCACCAGTGCCGGCTACGAGCCCGGAGTTGACTGGCCGATCCTCACCGGCCAGGACGGCGACAAGGCAAGCGTGGTCAACATCCTCGCCGACAAGCAGTCGATGACGGTCTGGAAGGACACCCGCGAGCTCGGCAAGGTCGTCTTCGGCATGATCGAGGCCCTCCAGGCCGGCGATGAGCCCGAGATCAACGACACCGAGACGTACGACAATGGCGAGAAGGTCGTCCCGTCGTTCCTCATCGCGCCCGAGGTCGTCGTCAAGGACGACGTGCAGTCCAAGCTGATCGACTCCGGATTCCTCAAGGCGTCCGACGTCGGCCTGTAACAGCAGCACCTGTAACACCAGCACCACAAGTCACCAGTGAGAACTGGCGCCCCGTCACCGGGGCGCCAGTTCCCTCGACAACCGAAGCGGAGTAGCGATGTCGGCCATCCTGGCGATGCGCAGTATCACGAAGGACTTCAGCGGCGTGCGCGCCCTCGACGGAGTCTCGTTGGAAGTAGAGCGCGGCAAAGTCCACGCGATCTGCGGTGAGAACGGCGCCGGCAAGTCGACGCTGATGAAGGTGCTCAGCGGCGTGTATCCCGCCGGCAGCTACGAGGGCTCCATCGAGTTCGAGGGTCACGACACCTCCTACCGCACCATCAACGATTCCGAAGCTGACGGCATCGTGATCATCCACCAGGAGCTGGCTCTCAGCCCCTACCTCTCCATCGCGGAGAACATCTTCCTCGGCAACGAGATATCCACTCGCGGCGTCATCGACTGGGACAAGACCAACAGCGAGGCGCAGCTGCTGCTGGCCCGAGTGGGCCTCGACGAGAACCCCGCCACCCGCATCATGGAACTCGGCGTCGGCAAGCAGCAGCTGGTCGAGATCGCGAAGGCACTGTCGAAGCGAGTGAAGCTGCTCATCCTGGATGAGCCAACGGCCGCCCTGAACGACGAGGACTCCGCTCACCTGCTCGACCTGATCAACAGCCTGCGCGGCCAGGGCATCACGAGCATCATCATCTCCCACAAGCTCAAGGAGATCCGGAAGATCGCCGACACGGTCACGATCATCCGCGACGGCAAGACGATCGAGACCTTCTCGATGACCGAGCCCGACGCGACCGAAGCCCGCATCATCAAGTCGATGGTCGGTCGGGACCTGGATAACCTCTTCCCGCCCCGCACCCCGGACATCGGCGAGGAGCTCTTCCGCGTCGAGAACTGGACGGTGCATCATCCCATCGACACCGCCCGCGTGGTCGTCGACGACGCCTCGTTCTATGTGCGAGCCGGCGAGGTCGTCGGGTTCGCGGGGCTGATGGGCGCGGGCCGCACGGAGCTCGCGATGAGCATCTTCGGCCGCTCCTACGGCGCGAACATCAGCGGCGAGGTCTACAAGGCCGGCAAGCCCATCGAGGTGCGCACCGTGAGCGAGGCCATTCGTAACGGACTCGCCTACGCCACGGAGGATCGCAAGCGCTACGGCCTGAACCTCATCGGCGGCATCGCGGTGAACATCACGGCAGCAGCGCTCAACAAGCTCTCGAAGTTCGGCATCGTCGACCGCATCACCGAGAACGGCGTCGCCGAGGGCTTCCGCAAGCAGATGAACATCAAGGCTCCGAACGTCTCTGTGCTCGCAGGCAAGCTCTCGGGCGGTAACCAGCAGAAGGTCGTGCTGAGCAAGTGGATCTTCTCCGGCCCGGATGTGCTGATCCTGGATGAACCGACCCGCGGCATCGACGTCGGTGCCAAGTACGAGATCTACGGGATCATCAACCAACTCGCGGCCCAGGGCAAGGCGGTCATCGTGATCTCCTCCGAGCTGCCGGAACTGCTCGGCATCTGCGACCGCATCTATGCCATCTCCGAAGGTCGCATCACGGGCGAGGTCGCCCGCGACGAGGCCAGCCAGGAAACCCTCATGCAGTACATGACCGCGGGAAAGGACTAGCCCGATGAGTACCACGACCGAACGCCCGTCACGGAAGCTGCCGAAGGTTCCCACGAACCTGCGCCAGTACGGCATCCTCGCCGCTCTCGCGGTGATCGTCATCCTGTTTCAGGTGCTGACCAACGGGCGACTGCTGCTGCCGGGAAACATCAACAACCTGATCCAGCAGAACGCGTACGTGCTGATCCTCGCGGTCGGCATGGTGATTGTGATCATCGCGGGCCACATCGACCTCTCCGTCGGTTCGGTCGTCGCCATGGTCGGCGCCATTTCGGCGATCGCGATGACCCAGTGGGGGCTGCCGTGGTACGTGGCAGTCGTCGTGGCCTTGCTGGTCGGAGCGGGCGTCGGGGCGTGGCAGGGGTTCTGGGTCGCCTTCGTCGGCATACCGGCGTTCATTGTGACCCTCGCCGGCATGCTGCTGTTCCGGGGACTCACCCTGGTGCTGCTCACCGGCGGCACGATCAATGCTCTGCCGCCCGAGTTCAACGCGATCGGCGGCGGGTGGCTGCCGGAGCTGTTCGGCACCATCGGTGAGGGGCGCGGCAGCCGCGACATCCTGACCGTGGTCATCGGTCTCGTGGCATCGGCGTCGCTCATCGCGGTGCAGCTCCGCGCGCGCCGCAAGCAGCGCCGACTCGAGCTGATCACCGAGGGGTCGCTGTCGTTCTGGCTCAAGAACGGCATTGCTGTCGTCGTGATCATCGCACTGACCTGGCAGCTCTCGGCATACCGCGGAACGCCGATCATCTTCGTGATCGTTGCGGCGCTCATCCTGATCTACACGTTCGTGCTGACGCGCACGGTCTTCGGCCGTCACGTGTACGCGATGGGCGGCAACCTGTTCGCCGCGCAGATGAGCGGCGTCAAGACCCAGTGGGTCAACTTCTTCATCTTCGTCAACATGGGAGCGCTGGCCGGCCTGGCCGGCATCGTCACCACCGCCCGTGCGGGTGGAGCCGTCGCCTCAGCGGGGCAGAGCTTCGAGCTCGACGCGATCGCGGCGGTCTTCATCGGTGGCGCGGCCGTCACCGGCGGCGTCGGTACGGTCATCGGAGCAGTCGTCGGCGCGCTCATCATGGGTGTGCTCAACATGGGCCTGTCGATCCTGTCGGTGGATGCGGCGTGGCAGCAGACCATCAAGGGCTTGGTGCTGCTGCTCGCGGTCGCCTTCGACGTGCTGAGCAAGCGACGCTCGGGAGGGCGTTGACCAAGGGCGTCGACGGCCGGGAACCGCGACATGGATGAGGCGCGGCCGGGCGCCGCCCGGGCCGAACTGAACACCCAGCGCGGCAGGGGAGCGGGAGCCGAGCAGCTTCGGCGCTACAACCTGTCAACGATTCTGACCCTCCTGCACAATGACGGGTCGCAACCGCGCTCCGCTCTCACCGCTCGCACCGGCTTGAACCGGTCGACGGTCGCCGCGCTCGTGACCGAACTGGGCGACCGGGGCCTGGTGTTCGAATCCGACCCCGATCCGACCAACCAGGTCGGCAGGCCGAGCCCGACCGTGAACATCGACCCCGGCATCGTGGGAGTCGCGGTCAACCCCGAGGTCGACGCCGTGACCGTCGGAATCGTGTCGCTCGGAGGCGACGTGCTGCATCGGGCGCGGCAGGACACTGCGCACCCGCCCACCGCAGAGGACGCAACCGAAATCACGGCGCGCCTGCTGCGCGAGCTGACCGCGCGACTCGACCCAGGGGTGCGGATCGTGGGCATCGGCGTGGCCGTCCCCGGGCTTGTGCGGGCTGAGGATGGGCTGGTGCGCCTGGCGCCGCACCTGATGTGGCGGGATGTTCCCTTCGCGACCATGGTCACCGAGGCCACCGGCTACCCGGCGCGGGTGGGCAATGATGCCAACCTCGGAGCGATCGCCGAGCACATCCACGGCGCCGGTCGGGGCATCGCGGAGATGATCTACCTGAACGGCGGCCCGAGCGGCATCGGCGGCGGGATCATCGCGAACGGGGCTCTCGTCGGCGGAGCCGGCGGCTACGCCGGCGAATTCGGCCACACGGCGGCCGCGCCGGGCGAAGCGCCCCGCGACCTCGAAGACACGGTCAGCCGGGTGAGTCTGCTCGCCGCTCTCGGTCGGCAGGCGGCGACTCCCGACGAGCTGGAGCAGGCACTGCTGGCGTCGACGGACCCGGCGGTCGACACTCTCGTCAGGGCTCAGCTCGACCGGCTCGGTGAGGCGCTCAGCGCCTCGATCAACACGCTGAACCCGCAACGGATCGTGCTCGGCGGCTTCCTCGCCTCCCTGTTGCTGAAAGCGCCGGACCACCTGAGGGCGAGAGTGCAGGAGCATTCGCTCTCCGCACCCTACGAGGGCGTCGAGATCCTGCGGGCGAGCCTCGGCTCCGACCTGCTGATGATCGGCGCGGCCGAGCTGGCGTTCGCCGATGTGCTGCGGGACCCAGGGGCGCTGGCGACGGCGCGCTGACCGGCACCTAGCCGCGTCGCAGCTCCAGCCATCCCGCGAGCGTGTCGATCTCGTTATCGACGGCGGCTCGCAGCGTGGGGGAGAAGGGCTCATCCTCGTGGATGGCGTGCACCACGAGCATCCCGGATTCCCGGTCGGCGGTGGCATCCACTTTGCCGACCAGGCGGTCCCCGTGCAGTATCGGCAGCGCGTAGTAGCCCCAGCGCCGCTTCGCCTTTGGCTTGTACATCTCCAGCGTGTAGTCGAACTCGAACAGGTCCTTCATTCGTCTGCGATCCCGGATGAGGCCGTCGAACGGGGAGAGCAGGGCGGTGCGACCCTCGAACTGCTGGTCGAGCGCGCCCGGATCCACCCGCCAGCGTCCCTTCACCCCGTCGATGGTCGCATCGAGGCCCGCGTCACCGATCTTGGTGGTTTCCGCGGGCAGGTCGGGGGTGGTCAGGCACACCACGCCCTGGGCGGCGAGCCGTCGTTCGTCGCGGATCCGTCTCGCCTCCTCCAACGGCACGGTCGGGATGTCGGAGTGGTAGACGCGCTCCGCGAGATCCCACAGCCGGTCCCGCCCGCGCCGGCCGGCGACCGCGATGTCGCCCCGGGCCATCAGGCAGTCGAGCATCATCACGACGTTGCGATTGTTGTTCCAGCCGCTCGAGGGCCAGGCCACCACGCTGGTATCCGGCAGCTCGCGGGCGGTGAGTGGCCCGTCGACTTCGAGTCGGTCGAGGATGTCGTCGCGGAATTCCTCATTGTCATCGAACCATCGCCCTGTGGATTCGTGCTTCGGCCAGATCTCCATCTCCGCCCGGTAGAGCGAGAGATCGGCCATCGGCCGTGCCATCAGGTTCAACTCGAAGAGCGAGAAGTCACGCTCCAGCGCGTCGGTGAGATCCGATGGCGCGTAGTGATGCCCGAGCCGGCTCCACAGCACGAGATCGGCAGTCGGGGCGACTGCTGCCGTCGGCTCAAGTTGCACGAAGGTGAGCTGTCGGACGACATCGAGCAGGTCGGTCTGGCGGCGCGCGTCGAGTAACTGGGCGCGCACCGCGATTCGGCGCGCTTCGTCGCGATCCAGCCGGATGACGCTTCCCTGGTTCATCCCCGACAGCGTAGCCGGGCCTCACACCGAGGCGTAGAGCCCCGCCATCGCATCCTCGATCGACGCGAAGTTGCCGACGGTTCGACCGTGGTCGTTCTTCAGCCGGAATCCGCCCGCGGTGCGCAGGATCGTCCCGGCCAGGATGTCGGTGATCTGGTGCCGGATCGTCCAGCGCCCGTGCCCGTCTTCAACGAGATAGAAGTGCTCAAAGCTGCCCATAACGCTCCATCGATTCGCGTTCGCTCGCCACCATCCTGCTGCGGAGCACCGACAGGATCGGGATGCACGGGGTGAAGTCCACGTGAACATCTGCGCCATGGTGCACCGGGTGGGCACCGGAGCCTTCGGTAGGCTTCGCTCGCCGCAGACACCGGCATGGCGGAGGCCGGCGCAGATGAGTTCACGGTTCGAAGAACTGGATTGGCAGAGCACCCCCATGGGCGAGCTCACGCTGCGACGACGGCTCGAGCCGCGGCTCGGTGTCGACATCTTCGAGGTGAAGCTCGGCGACGAGTACCTCATGTCGAGCCTGTTCACGGTCGCCGAGGAGCAGCTCGCGCACCTCGGGCTTGCGCTCCTCGACGGCGACGACCTGACCGTTCTCGTTGGCGGGCTCGGTCTCGGCTACACGGCGGCCGCCGCCCTGCAGGACCAGCGGGTCGGCACGCTCACGGTCGTCGATGCCTTGCCCGCGGTGATCGATTGGCACCAGCGCGGCCTGCTCCCAGTGTCGCGGCTCATCACCTCTGACCCGCGCTCGCGCCTGCAGCTCGGTGACTTCTTCGCGATGATGCGGGTGCCTCCGACTCCGACATCCCCCCTCTTCGACGCCATCCTCGTCGACATCGACCACACGCCCACGCACACCCTCGACCCGAGCCACGCCGACCTGTACACCGAGGGCGGCCTGCGGTCCCTGGCCCGCCACCTCGCCCCGGGCGGGGTCTTCGCGCTGTGGTCGGACGACCCGCCGGCGCCCGCGTTCCTCGCCACGCTCGCAACGGTGTTCCCCACCGTGACCGGCGAGCTCATCACCTTCGACAACCCGGTGACCGGCGGCACCTCGTCCAACTCGGTCTACCTCGCCCGCTGACGAAGGCTCGCTGACGAGGCTCGCTGACGGGGCTCGCTGATCGGTCGCTCGTCAGAAGATGATGCTCGGCTCGTCGCTCACCGAGAGGGTGAGGATGACCGTCTGCACGAGCTCGTTCTCCTCGATGGACTTCTCCAAGGTCCTGAGCTGTCGGGCCACATCGTCCTCCCGGCGATCTCCAGCGAGGTCGACGGCGGCCACCACGAACAACTGGGCTGGGCCCACGAACTCGAGGTGCAGGTAGGTCACGCGTTCGATCTCGGGGTGCCCGCTGAGGGCGCGGCCCACGTCGGTGCGCACCCGGTCGGGTGGCGCCGCCCCGATGAGGAAGCGCCGGTTGCGGTTGATCAGGATGATCGCGACGACCCCCAGCAGCAGCCCGATCGCCAGCGACCCCAGGGCGTCGTAGACCGGGTCGCCCGTGACCTGATGGAGCAGGATGCCGACGAACGCCAGGGCGAGGCCGGTGAGCGCCGCGGCGTCTTCCGCCAGCACCGCGCGGAGGGTCGAGTTCGACCCGTTCAACGCGTAATCGAACACCCCGCGCTCGAACCGGGCCGCGTTTCGCCGCGCCTGCACGATCGACTGCGCAAACGAGATCCCCTCCAGCACCGCCGCCACGGCGAGCACCAGGTACGCGATGCCGAAGTCGGTCGCCGGTTCCGGATCGATCAGCTCGGTGACGCCGTGCTGAACGGAGACCACCGCGCCTGCGGTGAACAGCCCGACCGCGGCGAACAGCGACCACACATAGCTCTCGCGACCGAAACCGAGTGGATGCTCCTCGTTGGCCTCCCGGGCGGACGACCGCTCCGCCACGACCAGGAAGACCTCATTTCCCGCGTCGGCCCACGAGTGCGCGGCCTCGGCCAGCAACGAGGCGGATCCGGTCAGGGCGGCGGCAATCGACTTCGCGACGGCGACCAGCACGTTGGCGACGAACGCGACGATCACCGTTCGCAGCTTCGCCGGCCCAGCGCTCGCCTCCGTCATCCTGCAACGGTAGCGGGCTAGGGTTGCGCCATGAAGATCGGATTCGCGATCGCTCGCGTGGTCCTCGCGATTGCGGTGGTGGCCGCGATCATCTCCCAGCTCAACCAGAGCTACCTCAACTGGACCGCTGGCGGCGTCACCAATTACGCGATCAGCTACGTCAACTTCTTCAGCTACTTCACGATCGAGTCGAATTCGGCCACCGTCGTGGTGTGCCTCATCGGGGCGGGCCTGCTGCTGTTCCGGGCCGGCTCGGCTGACCCGCAGTGGTTCACCGGCCTGCGGGCAGCAGTCGTCACCTACATGACCGTCACCGGAATCGTCTACAACCTGCTGCTGCGGGGCATCCAACTCGAGCCGGGCACGACGGTGGCCTGGTCGAACGAGATCCTGCACGCGGTGGCCCCGATCTGGATGCTCCTCGACTGGTTCTTCGCTCCGGGGCGGACGCCGCTCCGCTGGCGCGCGATCGGAGGCATCGTCGTGTTCCCGCTGGTGTGGGTGACGTACACGCTCATCCGTGCCCCCTTCACGCCGAACGAGGTCAAGGGCAACTCCTATTGGTACCCGTACCCCTTCTTCGACCCGAACCTGTCCCCGAACGGCTATCTCTCGGTCGCGCTCTACGTGATCCTGATCGCCGCGGTCATCGGCGCCACCGCGGCGGGCCTGGTCTGGGTGTCGCGGCGATTCGCATCCCCCAGAGCGATGGTGGCGCCGCCCCGCTAACCTTGGCTCATGTTCGCCGCCCTTGAGCCCCTGTCCACCGTGATCATCTGGGGCGCGGTGATCGTGGTCATCGTGATCATCGCCGCCGTGCTGCTCAGCGGGATCAAAGTCGCCAAGCCGGATGAGGCGATCATCGTCACCTCGCGGCAGAAGGCGCTGAAGACCGGCCAGGTCGAGACCGAGAACGCCGGCCAGCGGGTCGTCTTCGGCTCACGTGTGTTCGTGAAGCCGATCGTCGAGGCGTACTTCAAGCTCAGCCTGCGCAGCCGACAGCTCAACGTGCAGGCCACGGCGCAGACGCGGGACGCCATCACCATCCGCGTCAATGCGGTCGCCGTCGTGAAGGTGGGCGGGTCGGAATCCATGGTGCGCGCCGCCGCCCAGCGGTTCCTCAACCAGCAGGACCAGATCGAGACCTCGACCGAGGAGGTCCTGAGCGGTTCCGTTCGCTCCATTGTCGGGCAGCTCACCGTGACTGAGATCATCACCAACCGCTCCGCCCTGCAGGGCCAGGTGCTCGAGGCGGTGCGGGAGTCGCTCGACGTGCAGGGGCTCACCATCGACACGCTCCAGATCAAGGAGATCGACGACGACAACGGCTACATCAAAGACCTCGGTCGCGCAGAAGCTGCCCGGGTCAAGCAGGTCGCGGAGATCGCCGAGTCGGTTTCGCGCCAGGCGTCGGAGGAGGCGCGGATCTCGGCCGACCAGGCCGTGGCCGAATCCCAGCGCAAGCTCGACCTGCGCAACGCCGAGATCCAGAAGGAGACCGATAAGGCCCGGGCCGAGGCCGCCGCGGCGGCGCCGCTTGCCGAGGCGATCTCGCAGCAGGAGGTCGTCGCCCAGCAGGAAGTGACCGCGGGAAAGCGAGTGGGACTGCGTAAGCAGGAGCTCGACGCCGAGATCAGGGCGGTGGCAGACGCCGAGGCGTACTCGGTGCAGAAGCGCGCCGAGGCCAACGCGGCCTCGGCGGTGGCGGCGGCCAACGCCGACCGCGACTCGCGCCGCTCCAGCGCCGAGGCGATCGAGGCCGAGGGTATCGCGGAGAAGAACCGCCGCATCGCGGCAGCCCAGGCGCTGCAGGCGGAGGGTGAGGCCGAGGCCATCTCGATTCGCGCCCGCGGTAACGCCGAGGCGGAGGCCACCAGGGCCAAGGCCGACGCGCTCGAGGCCGGCGCCGCCGACCTGTTGCGCCAGCAGGTGATCGCGCAGTTGCCCGACATCGTGCGCGCGGCATCCGAGCCGCTCGCGGCGATCGGCACCATGACGGTCATCTCATCCGACGGCAAGGGCTCCGAGCAGGTGGGCCAGAACGTCGCCGCGCAGCTGTCGACGGTCAACCAGATTCTCAAAGACCTGGTCGGGATCGACATCTCCGACATCGTCACGGGGCGGGCGACCGGTCTCGCCGTCGGCGAGGCCATCGCCAGTGCCACGACCCCTGCACCGAAGGCTCCCCGGGTCAAGCCCGCGTCGAGGCCAGAGACCCAGCTCTAGCCGCCCGGCACGCGGCCGGTCAGTCTTCCTGCACGCGCTCTTCCTGCACGCGCTCGACGAGTGCCTTCCAGGGGCCGGTGAGCGCGGCCTCGGGCAGCTCAGCTCGGCGGCGGCGGCGATCGGCGCGCGCCGTGATCGAGTAGACGAACCGGTCACGGGAGTCACGATCGCGCGGCACGGCCCGCCACGGGCAGGCCTCGACGAGCGGCCACCACGTTTCCGCGTCGCCCTCGACCCGCCACTCGCGGCGCAGCCCGGCGAAACCGCCGGACCGCACCACGGTGATCGTGACCTGAGTCATGCCGGGGTGACCCCCACGCCGGACCATCCCGACCGCACGGCTGCCGTTTCCGCTGAATCCGCCCCGTACAGCCCGGTGGCGGCGGCGATCGTGGCTGCCGCGAACTCGGCGAAGTCGGCACGGGCCGTGAGCCCCGGCCCGGTGATGGTGTCGTACCAGATCCGGCCGGCGTGCTCCCAGGCGTTGCCGCCCAACTGCTCGGCGATCAGGTAGAAGGCGCGGTTCGGGATGCCCGAATTGAGGTGCACCCCGCCGTTGTCGTCTTCGGTGTCGATGTAGTCGTCGAGGTGGCCCGGTTGCGGGTCC
>Ga0247742_10001725_pt1 | contig 14859 bp, 13 predicted proteins | sample UWRJL208509C2_FD_180944 | JGI IMG/M metagenome (GOLD analysis project Ga0247742, IMG submission 180944) | Plant litter microbial communities from Arlington Agricultural Research Station in Wisconsin, United States - UWRJ-L208-509C-2 | ecosystem: Environmental > Terrestrial > Plant litter >...
GTTCATCGAGCTGCGTCGTATGGGCTGGCCCGTGTCCCCGGTATTGCAGGGGCGGGTGACCCTCAAGGGGCATGAAGATCAGCGTCTGCAACTGATGGGCATCGAGCCCGTGTCGTTGCCGGCCGGCTCTGCGGTGGCCGGGCAAGCCATGGCCATCGAGCGGATCGTCGACTTCTTCAGCCCTCCGGGCACCACCTGGATTTCCCCCCAGACTTTGCAGGCGCTCGGTTTGCGCGAGGGTGAGCGGCCTTCCAGCGTGAGCGGTGAGCCATTGCCGCCGCTTCAGGTGCAGGCCGACATGGCTCCCGGCGTGTTGCTGGTGGACATCGGTTTTGCCCAGCAGCTTCTCGGGCTGCCAGATCAGCTGTCGCGGCTGCTGCTGCCCAGGGATTTCAGCACGCCCTTGCCGGACTCGCTAAAGGGGCAGTTGCAGTTCAGGAGCAGCGGTGAAGAGAACAACCTGTCGCGTTTGACCGAGAGCTTCCACCTGAACCTCGACGCCTTGGGCTTTCTTTCCTTTGTCGTCGGCCTTTTCATTGTTCACGCGGCCATCGGCCTGGCACTCGAACAACGTCGCGGCCTGCTCCGGACCCTGCGCGCCTGCGGCGTCAGCGCACGCAGGCTGATCGCTTGCCTGGCCGTCGAGCTGGGGCTTCTGGCGTTGATCGGCGCCCTGGCCGGCGTGGTGAGCGGCTATCTGCTGGCCAGCGTGTTGTTGCCCGATGTCGCCGCCAGTCTGCGGGGCCTGTACGGCGCCGAGGTGCCGGGGCAGTTGAGCCTGAGCCCTGGGTGGTGGTTCAGCGGCGTTGGTCTGAGCCTGTTGGGCGCCTTGCTGGCCGGTGCCAGCAGCCTGCTGCGGGCGGCGCGTTTGCCGCTGCTGGCCCTGGCCGATCCGCAGGCCTGGCATCAAGCCCACGCCCGCTGGTTGCGGCGCCAGGGCGGGGTCGCGCTGCTGGCCGCTGGGATTGCCTGGCTGGCATTGGCGTTTGGCGACAGCCTCGCCAGTGGCTTCGTGTTGATGGCTGCACTGCTGATCGGTGCCGCGCTGGCGTTGCCGGTGCTGCTCAACACGCTGCTGAACCTGCTGTTGCAGCGCCGTCGTTCCGTGCTCGGGCAGTGGTTCCTCGCCGATTGCCGCCAGCAATTGCCAGCCCTGAGCCTGGCGTTGATGGCGCTGCTGCTGGCCCTGGCGGCGAACATCGGCGCGGGCAGCATGACCGCCGGCTTCCGCCAGACCTTCAGTGACTGGCTCGAACAGCGGTTGACTGCCGAGCTGTATGTGAACCCGCAAAACCCGGCCCAGGCGGTGGCGTTGCAGGCCTGGCTCAAACAGCAGCCGTCGCTCACGGCGGTGTTGCCCAACTGGCAGGTGTCGATCCAGTTGCAAGGCTGGCCGGCGGATGTGTTTGGCGTGATCGACCACCCGACGTATCGCCAGCACTGGCCGTTGCTCGAAGCCCTGGGCGATGACCCGTGGGAACGACTGGCCAAGGACGACACGCTGATGCTCAGCGAACAACTGGCCCGGCGCCTGAACGTCCGCCTGGGCGAACAGCTGGCACTGCCCACGCCGACCGGCACATGGTCGCCACGAATCGTCGGGATCTATGCCGATTACGGCAATCCGAAAGGGCACATTCTGGTCAACGCCGATCACCTGCTGCGCGGCTGGCCGCAACTGACGCCCAATCGTTTCAACCTGCGCATCGAACCCGCATTGATCCCGGCATTCCTGAACGCCCTTCAGGCCGCTTTCGCCCTCGACGACAGCCGCATTGTCGACCAGGCCAGGCTCAAGGGCTGGTCCACCCAGGTATTCGAACGCACCTTCGCCGCGACGGCGGCGCTCAACAGCCTGACCCTTGGCGTCGCCGGCGTGGCGCTGTTCATCAGCCTGCTGACCCAGAGCCAGAGCCGACTCGGACAACTTGCGCCCCTGTGGGCGCTGGGGGTGACGCGTCGGCAACTGATGCTGCTCAACCTCGGCCAGACCTGGCTGCTGGCAGTTTTGACGCTGGTGCTCGCCTTGCCACTGGGCATCGCGCTGGCGTGGTGCCTGGACACGGTGATCAACGTGCAAGCGTTCGGCTGGCGCCTGCCCTTGCGGCTGTTCCCGCTGCAATTGGCGCAGTTGATGGGGCTGGCATTGTTCGCGACCTTGCTGGCATCGGCGTGGCCGCTGTATTCGCTGTACCGCACGCAACCGGCGGACCTGCTGAGGACGTTTGCCCATGAGGATTAAGTGCGTCGCTCTGTGCGGGCTGATGCTGCTGATGAGTGGCTGCGATGACTCGGCACCGGTTGAAAAGGGCTTCGCCGGACTCGGTGGTGAAGCCACCACCTTTACCCCGGTGGTGCCTGGCCGGGCATTCAGTTTTCCGGCGGATCACGGTGCCCATGAAGGTTTTCGCATCGAGTGGTGGTACGTCACCGCAAACCTCAAGGACGATCAGGGGCACGAGTTTGGCGTGCAATGGACATTGTTCCGCAGTGCGCTGAAAGCCACGCCGGAAGTGGCGGGGTGGGGTAACCAGACGATCTGGCTCGGCCATGCGGCAGTGACTTCGGCGAGCGTGCACCACGCGGCCGAACGTTATGCCCGGGGAGGCGTCGGCCAGGCCGGGGTGAGCCTTCAACCGTTCAGCGCCTGGATCGACGATTGGCGCTTCGCCAGCCTGGGCCCCGACGGCCTGGATAATCTGCAACTCAGCGCCCGGGACAAGGGCTTCAGCTACACGCTGCAATTGACGACCGACCGTGCCCCAGTGCTCCAGGGCGACCAGGGTTTCAGCCAGAAATCCGAACAGGGCCAGGCGTCGTACTATTACAGCCAGCCGTTTTTCCAGGCCCGCGGTACGCTGGAAATCGATGGCAAGGCGTATCAGGTCAGCGGTCCGGCGTGGCTGGACCGTGAGTGGAGCAGCCAGCCTCTCACCGCCAACCAGAGCGGTTGGGACTGGTTTTCCCTGCATCTGGACAGCGGCGAACGGGTGATGCTCTACCGCATGCGCCAGAACGAGGGGGAACCCTACCTCACCGGCACCTGGATCGACGCGCAAGGGCGCACCCAGTTATTGCACGCCGCTGACATCAGCCTCACACCGCAAGGCTTCGAGCAGGTGGCCGGGCGCTCGATGCCTGTGCGCTGGTCCATCAGGATTCCCGGCAAGCAGCTCGACCTCACCACCACCGCGCTCAACCCCAATGCCTGGATGAACCTGCGCATTCCCTACTGGGAGGGCCCAGTGCGCCTGAGCGGCAGCCACGCGGGGCAGGGTTATCTGGAAATGACTGGTTACTGAGGCGGAACTCTCGGCGGCACGGCGTCCTCCTAATTGAACCAGCCCATTCACCGGAGCCGTCATGAGCGATGACCTCAAAGCCCCCGACCTGGCCGCGTGGCAGCGTCTGTTCGACGACCAGGCCTACTGGCAACAATCCCCCGACGCCCATTACGCCGAACTGGTGCGCGTGGCGGACGATTTGCTGGGGCAGGGCGCCATCGACCTGGAGCAGTGGCAGTCCCTCAAGGACAAGGCCAGGCAATCCCACAAGGATTCACCTGCCGTGAACGTCAGCCATGAAGTCGACGACCCCGAATCCTGAGGATAAATCCCATGAAAAGCCAATCCCCCGACACCTCGAAACACCCTGACGAACCGCGTCCGCCCGGGGAAGTCGAGCGCGACAATGACGCCCTGCGTCCTACCGATCCGACCCGGCGCAAGGACAGCGGTAAAGGCACCGCCAGCGGAGAATCCACGGCGCAGGAAACGGCCCGCAACGGTTGAACCGACAGCGAAGTAATGTTGAGTCGGTGTTTTTAGCCAATGCTCAATACTGGAATCGAGCACTGGCCCTATAACTTTCGGGTGTTCTTGTACATCTTTCGTACAAGATTTATCGGTCGTTATGGTCGAACAGGTGAGTTTAAGTGGTGTATGTAAGTCATATTTTTGATGACATTTAATTAATGCTCAGTAAATTTCATGTTATTGGCACGGACATGACAGGGAAGTTGCATTAAAATACTCGCCGTTCGCCCAGTGGCGGGGCTCTTTACCGGTGCAAGGATTGCCAAGGCCATTACACTGGGCGAACACCTCTCTCGCCGTTATTTACCCATGGCTGTCCCTGTCCTTGCGGTAATTCTCAAATAGCCGAACTGTTTTAAGTATTGCGCAATATTGTGCGCAATATCGCTGTGCAATTCGGCGGTCACTCGCAAAGGCGAAGTTTTTGTAGCCGCTAGTTGATCGTGCAAGTGTGCTCCCAGAGCCTGTTGAAAATAACTCAGCCCATGGTGACAGTTGGACATGGATGCAAATGACACCGGCCAGCAACGCTGACCGATGCATGAAACCGTCCTGCTGAATCAGGTGACAGGGTTACGCCAGTCGTCGGAGCCGGTAGTGCCGCTTATTTCGTGGGTCCAGTAGATTTTTCGGTAGGTGAATTGCAGCTCTTCCATGTGGGTGAAGTGCGCCCCCGTGGCGTCCTGGCAGTCGTGCATCTTGTTGTTGATGGCGACGAGAATCGCGTCCTCCAGCTTGGTGGTGTAGTAGTGCTCTCGGGTGCCCGTTGCCGAAATCCGAAACCAGTTGAGCACCACTTCGGTCAGCACTTCGCCAGTGGTCAGGGAGGTTTGCAGCAAGGGCGAAGCCTTGTCGAATACCTTGGTCACGACGAGTGGCTGGTGTACACGCTGACCCGTGGGCTGGCCGGACTGCGGATCCCGAGGGATGATGATGTCATGGGTGACCGACTGGACCATGACTTCATCCTTGTGGGCTTCCTGGAAGCCGTTGCCCACCGAGTCGGCGGTCGAGGCGTTTTCGGTGATCAGGCCCTGTTTCTTGCCAGTGATGGACATGTACGCGGGTATTGCCATGGATTCTCTCCCTGAATCAGTGAAGGTGCCCGGAAGGCGGTATGGCCTCCGGGGAGCATCACCGTTATCAAGGTCCATGCCAGCCCGGTCGTCAGCCTTCCAGATCAGGGTGTTGTGCTGATTCTTCAGGAGCGCGACGCTGTTCAGGCGACGATCATTCAGGTAATGCGCGCAATCGCCTGCGCAGCGCCGCGCAATTACCAACGCACTGTATGGCTGGTCAGATAAACCCGGCGTTGTGTGTTGAAACCGCGCCAGGCAGTGGATTGATCGTGTGAGTTCTTGCACATCAAGGCGGCAGGCCACCAATGAGGTGTGCGGTTGCAACGAACGGCGCTGCGAGGTGGTCGAATCCAGCGCCGAACACATTCCCTGAATTCAAGGAGCGCGACATGAAAATCCTGATGGTTTTGACGTCCCACGATCAATTGGGTGATACGGGCAAGAAAACCGGCTTCTGGCTGGAGGAGTTCGCCGCACCCTATTTTGCTTTCAAGGACGCCGGCGCGCAGCTGACGCTGGTTTCACCCAAGGGTGGCCAGCCACCCCTGGACCCCAAAAGCGACGAGCCGGATGCACAAACCGCTGCCACCGATCGCTTTCGCAAGGATTCCGCAGCCCAGTCCGCATTGGCGAGCACCGCATTGCTGAGCAGCGTGCGCGCTGAAGATTATGATGCGGTGTTCTATCCGGGCGGTCATGGTCCGCTGTGGGACCTGGCCGAAGACAAGGCTTCGATTGCCTTGATCGAGGCGCTGTACGGGGCGGGCAAGCCGGTGGCGTTGGTCTGCCATGCGCCGGGGGTATTGCGCCATGTGAAAGGGGCGGACGGCCAGCCCCTGGTCAAGGGCAAGCGCGTCACGGGCTTCACCAATTCCGAAGAAGAGGCGGTGCAACTGACCCAGGTGGTGCCCTTCCTGGTGGAAGACATGCTCAAGGAGCGGGGCGGGATTTACTCCAGGGGCGATGACTGGGCCAGTTATGTGGTGACCGATGGTCTGCTGCTGACCGGGCAGAACCCGGCGTCGTCCGAAGCCGCGGCGCAGGCGTTGTTGGCGAAGCTGAAAAAGTAGACCCCGGCCTGGCCTGTGGGCTGCCTGGAAGCCCGCAGTGCCAGGGCATTTTTCGCGAGCAGGCTTGCGTCTACAGTCCCAATGCCGCGAAGCATTCCTCGATCGACCGGCGCTGGGTCTCGGCATACAACCCCAGTTCATCAAGGGTCGTTCGCCCCAGCGCCTGTTCGAAAGCGTGCTGGTTCGAGTGCTGGCCGTAGTGGGTTTGCGCCGCATCCCCCAGGTTTGACTGAAAAATTCCCGCCGCACTGACGGGCAGGAAATCCTCGTACACCAGCGGCTCGGCCGTCACGTAGCCGAGGTTGAGCAACGCCTCCAGCGTCACGGAGCGACGTTCGCCTGACGCCAGGCCTTTCTCCGTGACCCTATAACGAAAGTACGCCAGTTCCTGTTGGCGCATACCATCGAGGGTGTCAGGGAATTCGCCGAAGTGTTGCGTCATCAACGCGTTGTAGCGTTCGGCGTTGGCCTCGTTGGGGAAGTCCTTGAGTTCGTCGCGGGCGGCATTGAGCAAACGGTCGTAGAGCGCCCGTCCCTTGGGGGTGAGGGCGGCACCGCGCTGTTCGATTTCGCCGAAGCGGGCGCTGTGGCTGCCGTGGCTGTGGGGTTGATCGGTGAACGCGACAGGCTCGTCCAGCGCCTTGAAGCTGGTCTGGCGCAGCAGGATCGGGCATTGGCGGCGCGGCGGTCCTTCGATCACCGCTTTGGGCGTGATGCCGTGGGCCGGCATTTGCGCCTGAACGACGTCGATGTCCAGCGTCCGCGGGGTCAGGTGGTTGATGTGCGGCCCCTTGAATGCCACCACATCGGCAATCAGGCGATGCTGCGCGCTGAGCTGGCGGTACTGTTCGGCGGTCACGGTGGCGCTGTGGTGCCAGCGGAAGGTTTCCAGTGCCTGCAGGACAAACGCCTCGGCGTCCGGTTCGCTCAGTCCGCCTTCGGATTCGGCGCGTTCGATGAGCGTCAGCGCCATCGGCGTGAAGATCGAGCGCTTGTCCAGGACCGACTGGGCAAAGGCGCGCAGCTCCCGGTCTTCGATCAGTTCCAGGCGCAGCAGCGAGGTGAACACCCGGAACGGGCTGACCTGCAACGCCTCTTCATGCACCGCGCGAAAGGCGGTGGAATGCACCGGCACGCCGGCCGGAGTGAGGTCGTAATAACCCACCGGCTGCATGCCCATGACGGCGAACAACCGGGCCAGGGTGGCCAGTTCTGCCGCCGTGCCAACGCGGATGGCGCCGTGGCGTTCCATGTCCAGGCGCTGGATTTCACCGGTGTTGTTCAATTGGCTGGCGACCTGCGGGTCGCTGTCCAGCACGTGGCGGTTGGTCTGCTCCACCAGCTCCATCAGCGCGCCGTACAGCGGCACTTCTTTGCGGTACATGTCGGACATCGCTTTGGAAAAGCGTTGGCGGATCAGGTCGGGGCTGACAAAGTTCGAGTGGCTCATGCAGGAGTTCCAGGCGCAGTGACGGGAAGGATGTGCAGAAAGATCGCAGCCTTGCGCGACGCCGACAAACGAAGAATCTTACGAACTTCATTCTGCAAAGGACTGATCGATCAATGCATGCGTTGATCCTGCGGGCTCTCCAGGCGCTGGGATGCCAAAAACTCCCGATACAGCCGTGCTGAACCCGCCGGGGCCTCGACCATCGGCATGTGCCCGACGCCTTCCCAGATCTCCACCCGCAGGTCCTCGATGCCTTTGCTCCAGATGGCCACGCTGCTGACGTCGATCAGGCGGTCCTTGCGTCCCCACAGCAACAGTGCCGGACATTTGATCTCGGCCAGCCTCGGTTCCATGGGCGGGCTGGCGCGAAAATCCCTGAAGATTTCTTCCAGCTCGTCCCGGGACTGTTCGTAGCGCTGGGCAATGGCGTCCAGCACCACGCCCGGCACCCACGGCGGTTCTGCCATGGTCATGGCGTAGAAACGGCGGAATTCTTCACGGGAGTTGATCAGGAACGGGTTGTGGCCCTTGGCCAGATGGCGCTCCAGGTCGCTGGCCTCGGGGGCGGTGACGCCCGCCGGGTCGATCAGGGCGACCGAAGCGATGCGCTCCGGATAGGTCGCCGCCAGCCATGCAGCCATGTAACCGCCCATCGAGTTGCCGATCACGTGCACCTTCTCGACACCGCAGACGTCGAGCAGCTGGATCATGCGCTTGGCCTGCAACGGAATGTCATAACCGCCGCCGGCTTTGAAACCGGTTTCCCCATGCCCGGCGATGTCGGGAATGATCACCCGGTAAGTGCCGACAAAATGCCGGGCGAAGCGCAACCAGATGTTCTTGTCCGCGCTGTAGCCATGCAGCATCAGCACACTGCTCGAAGCTTCATAGGGGCCGCCTTGCCAGGTCGACACCGTCATTTCGGCGATGGGCACGACAATCTTGTGCAGCCGGTACAACCTGGCCTCGGCCGCCATGTTCAGGTCATAGAGCCAGTAACCGATGGCCGGGTAGCTCAACCAGCTCCAGGCGATGAACACTGCAATCACGACAACCAACAAAAGCATCAGGTGTCTCCCTTCTCTCTGATCAAGACAGAATGTGATCGGCGGGTTTCAGCGCCCGGGTCAGTTGGTGGTAGCTGAAACTGAACCCGGGAAACATGGCGATCACATGCCCACTCCGGCTTTGATACCAGCTGTGGCAGCCACCGGACTTCCACACCGTGCGTTCCATTTCCCGGTGGATCATTTCAGTGTAGGTACGTTCTGCCTCGGGGCGAACTTCGATGCTGCGCAACCCCTGTTTTTTCACCGTGCGGATGCAGTCGAGGATGTAGTTCATCTGGGATTCGATGATGAACAGCGCCGACGTGTGGCCGATGCCGGTGTTGGGGCCGGTGACGATGAACAGGTTGGGGAAGTCCGGCAGGCTGGTGCCCAGGTACGCCCGAGGGTAGGTGGCCCAGAATTCCCGCAGTTGCTTGCCGTTTTTTCCGCTGACCGGGTAGGAAATCACCCCGTCAGTGGCGTCGTAACCGGTGGACCAGACGATCAGGTCCACATCGATGTGCTGCCCATCCTGGGTATTGATGCCGGTTTCGTCGATGGACGCGATGCCCTGTTCGCGGCTGTGCAGCGTGACGTTGGAGCGGCCGAGAGCGGGGTAGAGGGTGCTGGACACGATGACCCGCTTGCAGCCGATGGCGTAGTCCGGTGTCAGTTTTCGTCGCAACTGTGGATCAGGCACTTGCCGCTTGAGGAAGCGCAGGGCGTGTTGCTGGACCAGGCGGATCGCCGGTTTCGAGTACTTGAAGGCGATGACCCGGGTTTCGAACTGCCAGTAAATCATCCAGCGCAGCAGCTTGTACGCCGGTTTCAAGCCGAGCAGCCAGCGCTGCACCGGTCCGAAGGCGCGGTCGGCCCGTGGCAGCACCCAATGGGGCGAGCGCTGGAACACATGCAGATGCCCGACGTCCGGGGCAATGGCCGGGATCACTTGGGCGGCGCTGGCGCCGCTGCCGACGATGGCGACACGTTTTTGCCGGTAATCGTAGGAGTGATCCCAGTGATTGGTGTGAAACGTCTTGCCCTGAAAGCGTTCCTGGCCTTCGAAGTGCGGGATAACCGGTTGGCTCAACGGCCCGGTGGCGTTGATCAGGAAACGGGCACGGAAGGTGCCCTTGCTGGTGGTGTGGACGATCCAGTGTCTGGCGTCGTCGTCCCACTCCACCCGTTCGACATTCGCCTCCAGTTCTACCTTGTCCCGCAAACCAAAGCTGTCCACGACATGCTGCGTGTAGCGGTGCAGCTCTGCCTGGCCGGCGAACATTTGCGACCAGCGATAGGGGGCGAAGGACAGCGAGTAAAGCGGCGAGGGCACATCGACGGCAGCGCCGGGGTAGGTGTTCTGGCACCAGGTGCCACCGAAAAAGTCCCGCCGCTCCAGCATCCGGAAGTCATCGATACCGGCCTTGAGCAAATTGACCGCCGCGCACTGACCACCAAAACCGCTGCCGATGATCAACACCTGGAAAGTCTGCATGGGCGTCCTTTTTATCGTTGTCTGTTGAGTTTCCCTCTTCATGTATAGCCGAACGTTTGACCCGTGCGTCGCGGTAATACCCTGGTATTCGGACCGCCCGCCGGTGATAGCTATTTGATGTTGCCCTGTTAGACTGCCTGCACCGCTCAAAAACCTGGCGCAGAGGTTCCTATGAGCAAAGCGGGAGGAAGGGGGCTATTACTGGCCAGGAGGCTTTACACCTCGCGGACCCTGGGACTGGCCTTGGGGTTGTTGTGTGTAGGCGTGGCGATGTACCCGCTCGACCCGGCGCCATGGGTTTGGGGATTGATGATCTTCAATGGTGTTTTGTGGCCGCATGTCGCTTACCAATGGACGTGCCGTTCACGGGCTCCCTTTCGCGCCGAACACCGAAATCTGCTGGTCGACGCCTTTCTGGGCGGGGTCTGGGTCGCTGCGATGCAGTTCAACCCGCTGCCGAGCGCGGCAACGCTGGCCATGATGGCGATGAACAACGTCGCGATTGGCGGCCTGCGGTTCATGCTGTTCGGCGCTGTCGCGCAAATCCTCGGGATCGCTATCGGTTACGGGGTGTTTGCTCCGGCCTTCATTCCTGAAACCAGTCAGCTCCAGCTGTATGCGTGTCTACCGTTGCTGTGCCTGTATCCACTGGCCCTGGGCTGGATCTGCTTTCGCCAGGCCAATACGTTGGGCCGGCACAAGCGCGAGTTGCTGGCGCTGAGTCGAACCGACAGCCTCACCGGCCTGCTCAATCACGGTGCCTGGAAAGACCAGTTGGACATCGAATACCAGCGTTGCAGGCGCCAGCATCAGGGCGGGGCGATTGCGCTGATCGATATCGATCATTTCAAGGCCATCAATGACACTCACGGCCACGTCGCCGGAGACAGGGTGCTGCGCCAGTTGAGCCGGATGCTCAGGCAGAACCTGCGGGCCACCGATGTGGCCGGGCGCTACGGCGGCGACGAGTTTTGCCTGATCCTTCCGGACCTGGCGCTTGATCATGCGGCCAGCGCCATGGAGGCCCTGCGCGATCGCTTCGCTACCTTCGATGACGCACAGAGCCCGGCGCTGAGCGTCAGCCTGAGCATTGGCCTGGCCGCCTGGAAGCCGTCCTGCGCCGACGCGACGCAATGGCTCGACGAGGCCGACCGGGCGCTCTATGAAGCCAAGAGCACCGGACGCAATCGAGTCATTTGCAGCGGCGATCACAAGCCTCGTCAAGAGGCGTTCGATCCGGTGTGACAGCAGAGCAGTTCCCTATGTGGGAGCGAGCCTGCTCGCGATGAGGACATTCGCTCAGCCCGCGTCATCATTGACGTCCATCGCGAGCAGGCTCGCTCCCACGAGGATCATGAACGGATGTTATTCCTTCACGCTCATGAATTCTTCCGCGTAACGGATGTATTCCTCGGGCTGCGTGTAGGTGTGGGTCAGCTCTGTGGCGCTCAGGTCGGACGCCTGGGTGAAGATCTGCCGTTGTTCGCGCAAGCTGTCGTAAGTCGCCTTGATCGCTGCGAAATAGGCCCCGTGCCCGTCGATGACCACGCGCACACCCAGTTCCGCCAGACGATTGTCGTCGCGCAGCAGCGGGTTGCCGTAGGTCACCAGCATCAGCGGCACGCTCAGGTGCTCGGCAATCTGTTCCAGGTGATCGAAATCACGTACGCCAACCATGCAGATGCCGTCTGCCCCGGCGTTCTGGTATTGCTGGGTGCGGCTGATGACTTCCTGCACCGGCAGTATCCCGGCGTTGGTGCGCGCGACGATGGCCATTTCGGTATCGACCCGGGCTTCCAGGGCGGCGCGGATCTTGCCGACGCCTTCGGCGACGCCGATCAAGTCGGTGGACTTGCGGCCGAATTGCGCCGGCAGCAGCGTGTCTTCGATGGTCAGGGCCGCCACGCCGGCGCGTTCCAGCTCGACGATGGTGCGCATCACGTTGAGGGCATTGCCGTAACCGTGGTCGGCGTCGGCGATGAACGGCAACTGGGCGACGCGACCGATACGGGTGGCCTGCTCGGCGAATTCGCTGAGGGTGATCAGGGCGAAGTCGGGGGCACCCAGTACCTGCAGCGAGGCCACCGAGCCGCCGAGAATCCCCACTTCAAAACCCAGGTCCGCGGCGATGCGCGCCGACATCGGGTCGAAGACCGAGGCGGTGTGATAGCACTTGTTGGAAGCGAACAACTCACGGAAGTTACGGCGCAAATCCTGATGGGAAAGCCTGGACATATAAGTTCCACCAATACAAAGGAATGGAAAGGCTTGAGCAAGAGTGTCAACGCCGAAGACCCAAAAGGCTATCACGCAACGGGGGCAATTATGATGACGAATTTGCAGGACGATTCATTTGATTGCCCTCCAGCGGAGGAGGGCGGGCGCCTCACGCGGCGACCGCCTGCGCCTGCGACCGAAGCAACGGCACTGCGCGAACCGAATCGCCGGGCTGCAGTTGCAGGCGTTTGGCGGTGAGCCGATCGACCACCAGGTCGTTGCCCGCCAGCCTCGCGGGGGCGGCGGTGATACGGCAGTTCTCCAGGCGGCGGTTGTGGATCAGCCAGATCGGCGCCTGATCGTCCGGGGTACCGATGGCCAGGACCAGCGCCTGGCTGTCCCGTACGCTGCGGATCTTCGACAGGGGCGCCTCGATCACCGGGCCGGCGTCGAAGATGTCGATGTAGCCTTCGTGGGTAAAGCCTTCGGCGGTGAGGATTTTCAGCGCTGGCTCGGTGTTGGGGTGTGCCTTGCCGATCACCGCCTGGGCCTGTTCGGTGAGCAGGCAGGTGTAGAGCGGCTGGCGTGGCATCAGTTCGGCGATGAAGGACTTGCTGCCCAGCCCCGACAAATGGTGGGCGTGATTGAAATCCATCTTGAAAAAGTGCCGACCCAGGCTGTCCCAGAAGGGCGAGCACCCTTGTTCATCGGCTCTGCCTCGCAACTCCGCAATGAGTTTTTCACCGAACAGGTGGGGGAACTCGGCCACGAACAATAAACGCCCCACGGACAGTAACCGGCCGTGACTGCCCTGGCGCTGATCGGGGCGCAGGAACAACGAGCAGATTTCCGATTGGCCGGTCATTTCATTGTTGAGGAACAGTGTCGGGATGTGCCGCTGGATGCCCAGGTCGGGCGATGAACTCACGGTCATCCCGACCCGGTAGTTGTACCAGGGCTCGCGCAGCCCGATGGCTCCCGTCAGGGCACTGATGCCCAGCACCTGCTGATCGTCGTCCTCGAGCACGAACAGGTAGTCGGCGTCGGCCCGCTCGATCTGTCCGGCGAAGGCCCGTTGCGTCCAGCGCAAGCGATGGGCCAGGCGTTCCTCGCTGGCCGGCAGGGTGGTCAACACCGGACCGGCTTGCCGCGCCAATGCCAGCAGGGCGGGCAGGTCAGTGATTTGCGCCGGGCGGACAATCATGATGCGCTTCCTTCCACGGGCGATCGAGCGCTCACAGGGCGATCACCCGTACCGGGCTGCCGTCGCTCACGTTCAGGGCGGTGCACATCTCGGCACTCAGGGCCACAGGCTGGCCGGGGCGGTAGTCCAGATCGGCGACGATGGCACGATAGCCCTTCAACGCATCGTTACTGACCAGGTAGCGGCCGCGCGCATCGAGGGTATCGCTCAGGATGACGGTGCCGGTCTGGCTGTGTGCAATGGAACGGATGTCGGCCAGACGCGCGTGCAAGGTCGGGCCGCCGTCGAACAGGTCGATGTAGCTGTTGGTCTCGAACCCTTCGCGCTCGAGGATATCGAAGGCATCCTGGCCATCGGGGTGGATGCGGCCAATACAGTCCTGGGCCGACTGGGGCAGCATCGGTACGTAGATCGGGTATTGCGGCATGAGTTCGGCCAGGAACGCCCGGCTCTCGAGCCCGCACAGACGCTCGGCCTCGGCGTAGGGCAGGTCGAAGAAGTGCTTGCCCAGCGCGTCCCAGAAGGGCGAGTGCCCCTGATCGTCGCTGTAGCCGACGATTTCGGTGATCACCGCTTCGGCAAAGCGCCGGGCATGGGCGGCGATGAACATCAGTCGCGCCCGGGACAGCAATTCTGAAGCCGGTGAGCGCACCAGGGCCGCATCGATGTGGAAACCGCGCAGCAGGGTGTGGCCGTTGAGGTCATGACACAGCGACAGTGCCGGCACACCATGTTCGATGTTCAGTTCTCGCGAGGCACTGGTGAAGTGGCGGTTGCGCAGGCTGTAGAAAGGTTCGTCGAAACCGGCCGTGGCGAGGATTTCCGAACAGCCCGCCAGGTGCCGGGTCGCCAGGTCTTCCAGAACGAAGAAGTAGTTTTCCGGGCCATGGGTCCGCACGTCCTGATCGAACGAGGTACAGGAATCGAGAATTCGCTCGCGCAAGCGTTCGGCATTGTCCGGCAGGGACGTGACGCCGACCAGGCTGTCGTGAGCCAGTCGTTGCAACTGCGGCAGGTCCGTTAACTCCACTGGGCGTATGACCAGCATGGATGCACTCCTGTATCAAAGGGTTCGGCGTTCGGCACGAACCTGACTATCACTGTCGGTTTCCACGCGTTGAATCGGCGGTTGCTCGAGGGTTCTCCAGCGCCGCTCTTTATTGATCAGCCATTGAATGAAGCAGCACGATGTTCACCACCGCCGCGTTGAACGGTCGATCGGCGTTGGCGTCATGTTGGAGGCGGTGGTACGCGTCGCTGGGAGAGGGCATCCGGGCTCCTGCTGGATGAGGGTTTTGTTTATCTTTCATAATCCGTTACAGCAGTATTTATTTAACCCGCAGCCCCTGTCTAGTGAATTTTTGCGAGGTTCTTTACCGCATTAACGGGGGGCGAAACGCCCGTCAGCCTTGGGTTACATGCATGTCGGTCCGTCTTGTAGGCCTTCGCTGACAAGGCTGTCGGAGATGGCTGGTTATGT
>Ga0247742_10001726_pt1 | contig 14855 bp, 15 predicted proteins | sample UWRJL208509C2_FD_180944 | JGI IMG/M metagenome (GOLD analysis project Ga0247742, IMG submission 180944) | Plant litter microbial communities from Arlington Agricultural Research Station in Wisconsin, United States - UWRJ-L208-509C-2 | ecosystem: Environmental > Terrestrial > Plant litter >...
AAACGTGCCGAGCAAAACGGACAATGATGGCGGTATGGAACGCGAGCGTGCGCTGCTCGAAAGCGCAGCCGGTCATTTTACAGCAGTGCAGGGTGGGTGCCGGTTTATGACATCAACGTTGCATTGGCGACAGTCGACATGCGCAGACGCATGAAGGCGTACTCAGAAGCCGAGGAAGTACAGAAAATAGAGGCGCGCTCGCGCCACGTCACCGCCGCCTCGCTCGTGGCTGCGCTCATGAATCTTTGGCGGCGCTAGCAACGTCTTTATTCCGGATTCATTGCTGTAAAAATGCAGTCGTACGTTCCATCCCGTTCGGCCCAACGACGCGCATGGTCGCGCTCAAGCAAAAGCTCCCCACGGGGATTCTGGCCTCGTTCGAGCATCATTATGACTTCCGAGATGTAGTCATCAAGGGGCATGGCCCGGGGATCCGTAGCTTGCCGGGCACCGGTCAGTTCCGTCTGCACATAGGGCGGTGAAAGCTCCAGGACTTCCACGGAAGTCTTGCGGAGCTGGTGTCGCAACGACACAAGCCAGGAATGCAGGAACGCCTTGCTTGCACAGTACGTTGGGAAGCTGGCTAGTGGCACGAATGCCAGCGCCGAACTGGTCGCAATAATCGTCGCATTCTGCTGCCTTTTGAGTAGCGGTAGGAACGTTGCGGTCACGCGCAGCACGCCCAGGATGTTGGTTTCGACGATCGCCATGGCGTCGGTGCCATCCCAGCTGTCGGTGGTGAGGTCTTCTGGCCTTGAGATGCCGGCATTGGCGACAAGGACGTTGAGCTCGGGAAACCGGGCTCGAACGTCGACGGCCAGGCGTGACAGTGACAGAGGATCCAGGAGGTCCAGCTCCAGACTCACGATGTCGGGGCGGCTCGCAGTGATCTCGTGAAGCTTGGCTTGCCGTCTGCCGGTAACGATGACTTGGTTGCCGAGGTCATGGAACGCCTCAGCAAGCCCGCGACCGATGCCGCTGGTGCCGCCGATAACAAGAAGGGTGTTGCCAGTCGTTTTCATGGTTGTTGCCTTTCCATAACGCGTTCAAAGGAAAGGCTACGGCCACTCTCGCAACATCTGCTTCCAGCGGGTGCCTGGATGATCAGCTGATAGGAGGAGTGCAGGTTGAGAGCCATGCCGTAGCGCCGGTATCCGAGTTCCCTCTGCTGAGGCCCTCTCGGTATTGGGCGCGTTGGATGACGATAACGCCTGCGGCAGCGCGATCTGGACGGCTGCGGGCGAAGGCTAGCCTGGCGCCTGGGGCATCGTCAACTCGTCCGGCAGCCCGCACGCGTCACGTAATTAGAGGTTGACGCCACCCGACTAGTTGGTAGACTGACCGAGTCCAATCCGGTGCGAGCGCGCGTATAGCCCACGTCCAACGCATATAGCGGGCCGAGCCGGTCAGTGACTCGGCCGCGTTTCGCCAAAAACGTCCAACTAGTAGGTCTACTGATGCCGTCAAGCTATGACAGCGTCATGGCACCGCTTTTCGAAAGCCCAAGAGAACGCCCCCTCACAACGCGACCTCGTCGCACAGGAGATTCGAATGCATTTGCCTAACCGCTACAAGCTGTTTGCCCTTTGTGCCACCGGCGCGTTGCTTGTCGTCAGCGCCTCGCAGACGCTGGCTGCCGACGCCGCCGATAAGGTGCGCGTACGCGGCACAGTCACTTCCCTGAGCGGTGACCAGCTCCAGGTCATGTCCCGCGATGGCAAGCCTGTCACGGTCAAACTTAAAGACGGCTGGAAGCTGTCGAGCGTCGCAAAGGCAAGTGTCAGCGACATCAAGACCGGCGACTACGTGGGTATCGCGTCCCTGCCTAAGTCCGAAGGTGGTGACGGCGCGCTCGAAGTGCTGATCCTGCCGCCTCAGCTGAAGGGTCTTGGGGAAGGCAGCTACAGCTGGGATCTCAAGCCCCACAGCACGATGACGAACGCCACCGTAGCCGATGCCGTCAAGTCGGTCGATGGCAGCACGGTCACGGTTAACTACCAGGGACAGGACAAGAAGATTTCGGTACGCGACGGTACGCCGGTCGTCACGCTGGCACCGGCCACGCCTGAGGATGTCAAGGCCGGTGCCGTCGTGTTCATTCCCGCCGAGAAGGCTGCCGACGGCAGCCTGGTCGCCAATCAGGTAATCGTGGGCAAGAACGGCGTCGTTCCCCCGATGTAATGCACGAATGCCGGCCAGCCCCGGGGCTGGCCGGCGAGGAATTTCGGATGACCACTTCGATCTCCGGCGAAGCGGGAGCATCGCCTGCGCCCCGTCGTCGACATTTCATCCGTCGGCATTCGCTCACGGTACGCCTCACCCATTGGCTTAACGTCGTTTGCCTTGCCATGCTGCTGTTGAGCGGACTGCAGATTTTCAACGCGCACTCGCGTCTGTATTGGGGCAAGTACGGCGCCGATGCGGACTATGCCTTCTTCGCCATTGGCAGCGAGCAGCAAAACGATGTGCTTCGCGGCTTCCTTCACATCGGTTCGTTGCGCATCGAAACGACCGGCTTTCTTGGCGTCTCCCAGGAAGACGGAAGCGCTACCGCGCGGGCTTTCCCGACGTGGTTGACTCTCCCGTCGTATCACGATCTGGGAGCAGGACGCCGTTGGCACTTCAGCTTCGCATGGCTATTGGTATCGAACGGCCTGATTTACCTCTTGGATGGACTTTTTCGCGGACACTTTCGCCGCGACCTGGTTCCAGGTCGCGACCAGCTGGCACCCCGGCATTTGTGGCACGAAGTGCTCCAACACGCCCGACTGCGCTTTGCGCACGGAGAGGAAGCCCGCCGTTACAACGCGTTGCAAAAGCTCAGCTACCTCGCCGTGGTGTTCGGCTTGCTGCCATTGATGGTACTCACCGGGCTGACCATGTCGCCCGGCATCGACGCGGCGTTTCCCTTTCTGCCCGGCCTGTTCGGTGGCCGTCCGTCGGCTCGCTCGCTGCACTTCATCACGGCGTCGCTGCTGGTGACGTTCGTCGTCGTACACGTCGTGATGGTCGTAGTGTCGGGGCTGTGGAACAACCTGCGGTCCATGATCACTGGCCGCTACGCGATCGCTGACGAAGGAGAGAAGCCATGAGCATGCGCACGGATTGGTCGCGCCGCCGGTTCCTGATGAGTATGGCCGCAGGGGCAGGGGCTGCCGTTCTCGCCGGTTGCGACAGGCTTTCGCAGAACGCCAGTGCGGATGCGGTGCTGCGCGAGACCGAGAAGCTGACAAGGGATGCTCAGCGATCGCTCCTCGGTCGCCATGCGCTTGCAAAAGAATTCACCGAGGCCGACCTCTCTCCGGTCTTTCGCGCCAACGGCACGCAGATGCCGGACTCCGACGAGTACGCCCATCTGCTGGAGCGAGAATTTGCCGACTGGCGCTTGCAGGTCGATGGCCTGGTGGAACGTCCCCAGCGCCTGTCTCTTTACGACCTGAAGCGGTTTCCCTCCCGAACCCAGATTACGCGACACGACTGTGTCGAAGGGTGGAGCGCCATTGGGAAATGGCAGGGCGTACCGCTGGCACTCATTCTCAGCGCCGCGGGCCTCAAACCAGGCGCCCGGTACGTGGTGTTTCATTGTGCCGATGAGCTCGAGCAAACCCTCGATGGCAGCGGCCGCTACTACGAGAGCATCGACTTGCTCGATGCCTACCACCCGCAGACGATTCTTGCCTATGGCATGAACGGCAAGAATCTCCCTGTAGCCCATGGTGCGCCACTGCGCCTTCGTGTTGAGAGGCAGTTGGGCTACAAGCACGCGAAGTACGTGATGCGCATCGAGGTCGTTGATTCCTTTGGCGCGTTCTTCGGGGGCAAGGGCGGATATTGGGAAGATCGGGGTTATGAATGGTATGCCGGTATATGACGTGTTCGAAGCACACGTAAACCATGGACGTTGACCGTTTCGTCGAACAGTACCCGCGCCTGTATCACGCGGCGGGATCAGGGGCGTGGCCAAGCATTCGCGACCGCGGACTGCTATCGGTCACAGCCATGCTCGATGTCTTCGCCGTGAAGGCGCATGAACGCGCTGCGTACGAAAGCGCGCAACGTACGCGGACGATGGAAATACCTCCAGGGATCGCTGGCACGATCGCGCTGCGCGACCAAAGGGCTATCCCGCCCGATCGTCTGGCCAAGGCATTGAACGACGGGAGTACGCCGGAAGACTGGTACCGGCTCATCAACGCTAAGGTCTTCTTCTGGGCGGAGGAGAGCCGGCTTTGTCGATGGCTCGATGCGCGTGAGCAGCGGCGCGCCGCGTACGATGTACTGACACTCGATACCCGGCGCGTGGCCGACGTCTACCATGACACTTTGTGGTTATGCCACATGAACTCCGGAAGCACATGGCCGACGCCCCATACGCGGGGCGTCGACGTCTTCCAGAGATTGCCAGGGTATCCCGCGTTACAAGCGGTTGTCGAAGTGGCAATTGACTACAGCATGCCGGAGGTGGCGAATTACGTCATCGGGCTTCGCCGCATGCCGACCAAAGAGCAGCGCGTAGCGGGGAGGGCGGGGGCGATTCGCTAGTCTTTGAGCGCCTGGTCGCTAAGGCTGAGATGCACCGAGCGCGTGTGGTCTGCCGATCCGGTATCGGCGCTGGGCGGATGCGAAGCGATCGGTTCGTAGATCACCAGTTTGTCCTCTTCGGTCTGAGGGTGGCTGCGCGGCAGTCACTGCTTAGTGAGCAATCCTCCTGCAGGATGATCGACCGAGAACGCTCGCGCCGCAACGAGAACCGCTCGCAGCTGCCTGCCCATCTCGGTCAGCTGATACTCGACACGCAGAGACTTGCCGACGTGTTCGATACGCGCGACAAGGCCATCATCGGCAAGCTCGCGCAGGTGCTGCGTCAGAACCTTTTGCGAAATACCTCCCAGGTCACGCTTCAACTGCAATGTACGTATGCCTGGGTCGGCGAAGAGCCTGAACAGTATCGGCAGCTTCCAGCGCCCCTGGACCATGCGTACGACTCGCGTCACGTGCGCAGCTGATCCCGCTGGACCAAAACACGCTTCGCCAGTCTCCGCGGTCGTGGGCACCTGAAAGTGCGTAGTTGTCGGAACTGCCATCGGGGGCCACCGTAGGGAGATATCAAAAACGACGTGGGGTTTCGGGATGGATCTGCAATTACAGGGAAAGGTTGCGCTGGTCACGGGCAGTAGCAAGGGCATTGGCGAAGCTATCGCCAGGGCGTTGGCCCTGGAGGAGGCAACGGTCATCGTTCACGGGCGCGACAAGGTCCAGGCCCGGCGGGTTGCTGCTGACATCGTGGCCTCGGGCGGTCGGGCCCACGTCGTCGTCGGGGACCTCACGTTCGATGCTCAGGTAGGGAGGATTGTCGAGGAAGCATCGCAATTTGCCGGCCCGATCGACATCCTTGTCAACAACGCCGGTGGTTCCGGCGGCGTGAAAGACACCTGGCCGACCACGGAGCCCGCGTTCTGGACGGCTGCCTATGACCGCAATGTGCTCAGCGCCGTGCGCATGACGACCCACCTGTTGCCGCACATGCAGGCACGGCGATGGGGGCGGGTGATCAACATCTCGAGCCTTGCCGCAACCATGGCACCTGCCTCGTCGCCCGGATATGCGGCCTGCAAGGCGGCGATGAACGCCATGACCTCGTCTCTGGCCAAGGCGGTCGCGTCGAGCGGCATCACGGTGAACGCCATTTCCCCCGGTACGATCCACAGCGACGCGCTGGACGCGCGCTTCCGCGAGGTCGCTGCGGAACAGGGACTGGCAGACCAGGACGCGCCATGGGACGCCATCGAGAGCGCGGTCCTTCCGCTCTTTGCAGATGTTCCCCTCGGGCGGACAGGGCAGCCGGAAGAGATCGCACGTGCAGTTGCCTTCCTCGCCAGCCCTCTTTCCGGGTACATCACCGGGACCAATCTCCGGATTGATGGAGGTCTTTCGCCTGTCGTTTAGGTCCGGCCCAGGCCGGCGGGCCGACGGATCGCGAGACAAGAAAAAGCCCACGGAGGGGAGGCCGTGGGCTTTTCGGGGAAATCCGTCGATGCAAGGCGGCAGGGGAACCGCTTGATGCTTGGGACCGGGCGCCTCTCGGCTGCCTTGGGAATAACTATACTCATCAGTATATGAATGATTCCTGAGTTTGGCTGGCTGTCGCCTATCGCGCGTCCGCATAATTTGCATAACAGCGGCGAATCACGGCGTCCATCCCTGACGCGGAAACAGCGTCCCGATGATCGACTCGGGCGCTGCCTTCTCGTCACAGCCCGGAAAGGGTTTGGCGGAGGAAGCAACAAGGTTGAAGTCGTAGGGGGCCATCCACTGGACCTTGAAATACCTCGGCACGGTGTCCTGGTCCGTGTCCTGATTGAACGTGACCTGCCACAAGGACGTGGACTTGCGGCAACGTTTGGGAGGACCGTCGATGTCACCGGTGAGGGGGCCACGCCTTTCTCCCGCGTGCAACCGTGCCAATGCGGTTCTGTCGGCGGACGGGGATAGCCAGCGGGATGCTTCCGCCCAGGGAGTGGTCAGCCACTCATCGACGAACGCCTGGGGGTCGAGCGCGGCTGGTGCGATACGCGTCGCTGCATGGTTCGGCCCGATTCTGTAATGCAGGATATGCGGCCGGACCAACGCCGTGCCGTCGATGCTGGAGCCCGTGAACTGGACAAACAGGTCGTGGTTCGTCAGGTGCGCACCGGCGATAAAGTTATCGCCCATGTAGAGCGAATCCTGCCGATCGACCAGCGCGGGCGGAGTCGTCGTGCTCCTGGATGCCTGCCACAGATGTGTGTAAAGGACTTGCCAGTTCGATGAACACCAGGGCGAGTAGCCGAGCGTCGTCACGAGGGGCGGCGGCGCGGTTTCGTTCCAGGCCGTGTCTGAAGGGGATGTCGCGATCGACAGGAAATGCTGGGGCTGGTATTCGTCCTTGCCGTAGCGGTCCTGCTCCATGCTGATCAGCAGGCGCCAGTGGTGGTCCGGCCCCTGTTCGTAGACATAAGCCGACTGGTCGACACCGCACAGCATGCCCATGCCGGTCACCACCAGGAGGTAACCGTCGTCGAGGCGGGCGATGTGGACCTCGTCGAGATATCCCCGTTGATCCTCCGTTCGACCGGAATCCGGTCCACAACGATATTCCTGCGAGTCCGGTCGGCCGCAAGTCAATTCGGCGGCATCCAGTATCTGGTTCAGCCGCGCACTCAGTGACGTCAGATCGCCGGGCTCCACATCGTAGGTCACGCCATCTGGGGTGCTCGTGCCGGATGGCGGGGGTAGCTGCTGTTCGACCCATGCACGCAGTGCCTGCTTCACCGGCGTGAACTCCGGTCCTGCGTCGCGCTCCTGGTTTGTGCCGTGGGAGTGGCGGATTTTTTCAAGCTGGCTTGCCAATGGCGACAGGTCCGGCGTCTGCGCCCAGACGGGAACTGCGATGAATCCGATCGCCATTCCCGTCAGGACGATGAACAAACGCATGATGAGCCTCCGCGGCAGATCCGGTGGAATGATGATCACACGAGTGACCATCATTCCGACAGGCGGGTGCTTCACCAAAGACACGCTCCGGGAGTGCGTTTCCCGCTTACTGTCCCGCCGTATTCGACGCCCACACAGCGGAAGTCGGCCCGTAGATGACAAGGTTTCCGTCGCCCTGCAAGAACGCCTGCGCCACCGTCTGGCCCGCATTGCCCGAGCGCCACAGCGACTCACCGAGTTTGCCGTACAGCACGAAATCACCCGACGGCGTCAGCTCGAGCTGTGCGCTGTCCTGGTTGACGGTGCCCGTCGACCACAGCGGCTGCGAGGATCCCTTGTAGAGAACCAGGTTGCCGTCGTTCTGAAGAAGGAGCGTGAAGCGCCCATCGCAGGACTGAAGCGTCTGGCCCGGCTTCAGACCGTTACCCGGTTGGAAAGCACCGCACCCGGTCGGGGCCGTTACCGTGGACAGGCTGACGGGTGTAAACAGCGCGAGATTCACGGCGCCGGCGATGGCGACATAACCTGCGTCGTTGGGGTGAAGGTGGTCACCGGAGTCATAGGCGGGCAGGAACGCCGTGGGGTGTGCCGGGTCATGCGTGGCGGCATCCTGGTCGACGACCGCATCGCAGGTGGAATCCGGACCCTTGATCCACGTGTTGATGCCCTGGCGCACGGTTTCGCGCGCAGCGGTCCAGCTCGAGGATCCCTCCCAAGGGGTGAGCGTCGAGCAGGCGAAACGGACTCCCTTGGCATGGGCGCTGTCGATAAGTGACTGCATGGCGGCGATCACACCCGGTACCGTCGCCTGGGGATTGCCGCTGCCAAGGTCGTTGAGGGGGTCGTCGGAGAAGATCACCCAACGCACGCCGGCCTGACCCAGCGCATCGCGGCCAAAGCGTTTGAGCCCGCTCTCGCCAGAACCGTCCGCAAAGAGGTTGTTTCCGCTGATGCCTTCATTGATGACACCGACATCGATGCCGGCGGCTTGCAGCCGCTCGGCAAGCCGGTTCGGCCAGCGATGGTTGGCGCCATAGGTAGAAGCATAACCGTCGGTAATGGACGCGCCGATCGCCACGACCGCACCACGGGTCGTCGGGCTCTGCACGTCGACGTTGGTCAGGAACTCATAGTCCCCGATGGCCGTCGCATTGATGGTGGGGTTCCCTGCGACATCGGCGTCGGCCACATAGCGGTCCTGCTGGCTGAAGGAATGTCCCGTGAAGGTGGATGGTGCCTGAGGAACGAAGAAACTCACGGCCACGTTGCCGAGTGCGGGAACGGGAAAGTCGATGCCGTCGCTGGTGATGGCCTGACCGGCCGCAAGAGTGACCGAAGAGAGACCGTTGAAGGTCAGGGCGTGGTCCGTGCCCGCGTCGACTGTCGAGCCGGCGGTGGCGAGCGCGGCGTGCGCGTTCGACAAGGTCAACGGTCCGTTGCCATAGAGATTAGACACCGTGATGCGCAGGGCCGTGCCGGCGATGCTCGTGTGCACGATCTGGCGAAGGGTCTTGCCGGTCGGCGCTCCGTTACCCGTATAGGTCTGCGGGGCCACGCCCCAGGTTCCTACCCACGGGTCGAGTACATTTGTGGCGTGAGTGTTACAGGCAGCGAGTGCAAGGGCGGCCGATGCAAGGAGTCGTGTGTAAGACGTGCAGTTCATGGGGTCGTCGCTCGGGGGAGGGCAGAGCATCGTGCCACTCGAAGAAAGCGCCGCTTGGAACCTGCGTCACATATTGGTCGGGACGCGAGTATCGGTCGCAACCCAGTTCGTTTCCCATGTACGCCCGCCATCTTCCGAGTAAGCCTGTTCAAAGCGCCACGAGTCATTCGTGACCTTCGATATGACGAACCGTACGAAAATAGCCCGCCCATCCAGACTGTCGTGCCCGAAGAACTCACCGTGACCACCATTAAAGCCGCCATACACGGGTTGGGTCATGACGCCATTGCGCACGCTGGCGAAGTTGAGGCTCCACTGCTTCGTCTGCGGGTTGTAGAGACGCAGGCTCGTGCCTTCGATCTGCCCGGCGGGGCCTTTCACCCGCAACTCGACCAGGTTCGCACGACCGTCCAAAACCTTCCGCACGACGGTCGTTCCGCTGTACTCGACCCATTCGCTCGAACCGGATAGCGGCTTTGCCAGCCGGCGCAACTCGGTCTTCCACGTGCCGGTCTCCCAGTCGAAGTCGCGCTGCCCGTCCACCGGGGCAGCGTCGGGGGAGGCTTGCGAAGGTGCGGCGAAGGCGACCATAGTGAGCAACGCCGCCCGGAGGAACGCCTTGCTGGATCGGATTCGCAGGGTGTTCGGCATTGTCTTGTCCCGTTCGGCGCGATGCGGGAAGGATGCAATTGCGAGGGGACCATGAACAAGAAGGCACCTGCAGGTAACCATGCCCAGATCGAAGGTTGTCCGCTCTCGGCTGCCTTCGCGGCGATTGGCGGCAAGTGGAAGCTGACGATCCTGTATTGGCTTGCACACGGCGAACTGCATTTCGCCGGACTGCAGCGGCGCACCACACCCATTTCCCACAAGGTACTGGCGGAGCAGCTGCGCGAACTCGAAGGCGATGGCATCGTCGATCGGACGCCAACCGGTGCGGTACCCGCGCCGGTGATTTACCAGCTGACGCCGTACGGGCAGACGCTGCTGCCGATCATTGAATCGGTGCGCCTATGGGGTGAGGGCCATCTGCAACGTTCGGCTACGCTCCCGCGGTCCGATGCTATGGCGTGCAGTGTTTCCATCAAAGGTGCCCAGCTAAGGGGTCTCGGGGAGTAGGTGGGAATGAGGCGCGTGAAAAAAAGCCATGTTTCGTGGACTGTATGGGTGCTCCTGTCGGTCGCCGCGTTCCCGGTCCTGGCCCAGTCATCATCCCGAGGCGAAACCACTCGTCTGGAGGTTCGCAGCGGTGGGGCTATCCCGCCCGATTTCTGCCAGGGCGCGCCGTTCGTCAGTCTCGACAGAATCCTCTCCCATCGAGATGGCTATCTAAACAGGCGTGTCCAGACTCATGCGGTTCTTAGGACGACTGTGAAGGAGTACACGCGCATTTCGCTCACCGAAGGTTCGGATATCTCGATCCTCACGACATTGGATGAGGAGTCGAGCCATTATGCCGAACGGCAGCATGTTCCGCGCGCAGCTTTTCCCTCGGTAGTGGTCGACCTGTTCGACAAGCTCCGCGCTATCGAAGGGCCGGATTTCAAGAAGGATTTCTATAAGTCTGCGTATTACCGTCGGGACGTCATGGCATGCGGTCGCCTGATCGGGTCGCCCGGTAACTTTTTCTTCGCGCTCGACGAGATGCACACGGAGGATTCGTATCTTCTGCCCTGGAAAACAACGAAGAAGAAGAGATGAAAAATATATTGCTGCAATGCAGTAATATTGCGCATCTTCCTACTGACCACCCCCGATGATCGACCTGATTGCCATCGACATGGACGGCACGCTGCTTGACTCCCACCACGCCATCTCGCCCAGGGTGAAGAAGGCCATTGCCGCTGTGCGCGCCCAAGGCGTCCGTATTGTCCTGGCGACCGGGCGACCCTTCTCGGGCGTCGAGGAGTACCTGGAGCAACTCGGCCTGGCTGGCGACGATGACTACTGCATCACCTTCAACGGCGCCGTGATCCAGAACGCCGCCGGCACGAGGTCGGTAGCTGAAACCACGCTCGGCTACGACGATTTCATCTACTGCGAGAAAGTCGCGCGGGACCTCGGCGTGCATTTTCACGTGCTGTACGAGCGAAGCATGATGACGCCGAATGCGGACATCAGTTCGCACACGGTGCGCGATGCGTACATCTCGCGCACGCCCTTGCTCTTCCGGTCCGTCGAGCAGGTCGATCCCGCATGGCGCTTCCGGAAGTTCATGATGGTGGACGACGAAGCCATCCTCGACAAGGCAATTGCCAACCTGCCGCCAGAACTGATGCAGCGCTATACCGTGGTAAAGAGCGCCGCCGATTTCCTCGAGATCCTTCACTCGGAAGCAGGCAAGGGCAGGGCCCTTGCGACGTTGGCCACGCATCTTGGCGTTCCCCCGGAGCGGATCATGGCCATCGGCGATCAGGAGAACGACCTGGTGATGCTGGAGTTCGCTGGTGTCGCGGTGGCCATGGGTAACGCGATCGAGGCCGTCAAGGCTGTGGCGGACCATGTGACCACCAGCAACAATGAAGACGGGGTCGCGGTGGCGATTGAGCGCTACGTGTTGGGAGAGGCAACGTTAATCGGTTGACATGGCCGGGATGGATAGTTATCCATGCCCGATGCCCATGCCCGCCACACAGCCCCATATCGCCCTCGTCGAAGACGATGATGCGCTTCGCGACGACATCCTTATGCCGTGGCTCCTTGCCCACGGCTTCCACTGCGATGGATTCGGCTCTGCCGAGGCGTTTCGGGGTGCGATGCAAAAGACCCCGTACGACATCGTCCTCCTCGACGTCGGCTTGCCCGACGCCAATGGTTTTGAACTAGCGCGCGAACTTCACCGCACGATGCGCATCGGCATCGTGATGCTCACCACCCGCGATGCGACGACCGACCGGGTGCGTGGCCTCAACGAAGGTGCGGACGCCTACCTCGCCAAGCCGGTCGACCTCGACGAGCTCGTCGCCACCTTGCACAGCGTGCTTCGTCGTATTCGTCCTGAGCCGATTGTCGATAATGTCTGGCAGCTCACCGTCGGAGGCTGGTGCCTTGTCGCCCCGAACGGCCGCCGTATCTCCCTCAATGTGGCCGAGCGCAAGGTGCTGGGCTTGCTGATGGAAGTTCCCGGGACGGTGGTCCCCCGTGCCGACATGGCGGCGGCACTGTCAGAGGATATCTACGATTTCGACCCGCACCGTCTCGAGATGATGGTCCACCGGCTGCGCAGCAAGATCGCCGACGCCACGGGCGAGGCCTTACCCCTTCGCACCGTGAGGGGCACCGGCTACGTCATGATGACCTGAGGGCGGCGCGCCACTCGACGGACCGTATCGACCAGCACTGTTGGCACAAACGGCTTGGGCAGACAGTGGATGTCCACACCGAAGCGCTGCAGGCGGTCGGTCTCCGCCGCGCCGTGGGCCGAGATGAGCACGACCGGCAGCCGGGTGGTTTCCAGCCATCCCAGATGGCCGTCCGGGTTTCCCGGGGCATGGCAGTCACTGACGACGACATCGAACGTGTAGCCAGGGTCTTCGAGCAATACCGTTGCTCCTTCGCCTGTGGCCTTCCCGATGGCGACACAGCCCGCGTCGTCAAACGCCTCCATGAGCAGCGCCCTGAGTTCCTCGTCGTCTTCGACCAGCAGCACACGCGGCGCTTTCTCTGGCCGCGCCTCGGACACCCGTTCGCTGTTCCGGTCGTTGCCGCCGTCGACAAAGGGTAACCACAGACGAAAGCGCGAACCCTCGCCCGGGACACTCTCGACCTGCACCCAGCCACCACTTGCCGTGAAGGCGTCCCGGACGACGGCGAGGCCAAGACCCGTCCCGGCGCCGATGGGCTTCGTCGTGAAATAGGGCTCGAAGATGCGCTGGCGTACCTCCTCGCTCATGCCCGCGCCGGTATCCCGGAGCTCGACGGCAACGCCCTCCACGCCTTCGTCATGCCATTGCCGCAGCGTCGCTTCGAAGCGACCACCTCCGGGCATCGCATCGCGCGCGTTGGCGGCGATGTTCAGGAGCGAGAGTTCGAACTGCGCGCGGTCGATGCGCACATGTGCCGGACGCGGAAGGCGTTGATCGAACGACACGACATGCGTGTCGACGAACAACTGTCGCAACATCGGTGCGGCTTCTTCCCACGCCGCAACGATGTCGACCACCTCGGGGCGTATGGCTTCGCGTCGACTGAACGTCAGGAGCTTGCGGCTCACGGCCGCGCCACGCCGTGCGGCAAGGGCGATGCCCTGCACGGCATCTTTCATGGGCCCGGGGGCGGGTGTGGTCCGCATCTGTTCGGCGTAACCGGAGATGACGGCAAGCACATTGTTGAAGTCGTGTGCGACCCCGCTTGCCAGGCGCCCGACCGTTTCCATCTTCTGGGCGTGGAGCAGGCCCTCCTGCGCCTGTTCCCGTGCGTGCATCTCGTCACGCAACGCGGAGACGCAACGGTCGACGACGAAGGTGATGGCGAAGTAGCTCATCATCAGCGACGGCAGGTTGGCGGCGCCTATCCAGGGGCGAGCGTAGGCGGCGTGTGTGAGGTTGATTACATCGACGATGCCGCCAGCGCAGAACATGAGGGTGAGGAGCCCGTAGATGGTCCACAGGGCGCGCCGCCCCAGCACAAGGCCGCCAAGCACGATGGTCAGCACGGGATAGGTCTGATCGAGCAACTGCCGCGTCAGGCCGATGCTCACGTACATCGTCGTCAGCGCGATCAGCATGGCGGCCACGAACAAGGTCGTTGCGCGACGGACCTGACCCCTCTGTATAAGCCACAGGGAAAGAGCAGCGGCCGTCCAGACAACGACATCAGCGGCGACATCGACCGTGACATCGTGGCGAAGCGGTGTACGCACCACGCCCAGGTGATACGCCCAGCTCGCCGGCACGGTGACGAGGATGAACAGCATCAGCCATCTGAGTGCGGGCGCGTAGCGCTGATCGAGTCTTCGCATCCAGTTAGGTTTGGTTAGCATCGGTGACACTCGGTGCGTGTGACGAGGTGATGACATCCCTACGATGTGACGGCCGGCGCAACGCCGGACAGACAGGACACTGGGCCACCGTTCGGGGAGGGATGCCGGGGGGCAACCGACGGGGCCAACGTGTAATTCCGTTAGGGAGCAAGAAGTGAAGCAACTACCTGAGACGTTCGGGCGCCTGCGTTTTGCAATGGCGCTGGTCATGGCTGCGCCTGCATTTGCCATGGCTGCGGAGACTCCGAAGGCCCACGTTGCTGCGGTGACCAGGGCAGCAGCTGCCGGCAGCACCTATGTTGCCGTTGATGGCGCGAATGATGGATCGGATGACGCGTATGCGGAGCCTGGAACGGGCTCTGTCGCCATTGGGGCATCAAGCAGCGCGCTTGGCAACACCAGCAGCGCCTTTGGTTACGCCAGCCAGGCCTTTGCTGACAATACGCTGGCCCTCGGTGCCTTCAGCTTTGCAGGTGGCGTCAACGCGTCTGCTATCGGCGCATTTTCCACCGCCACCGGGGAGAGCGGCGTGGCCCTCGGCTATGGCAGCGTTTCGTCGAATACCGGCGCCATGGCGCTTGGCGGGGCTGCGAGCATTCCGGATCCCACCGGGGATCACCTTATCGAGGCGACGACCACGGCCAGCGGATACGCGGGCGTCGCCGTCGGATCCGGCGCCACGGCGCAGGCCGACTATGGCCTGGCACTTGGCGTGGGGGCCAATGCCTCGGGCGATCA
>Ga0247742_10001727_pt1 | contig 14855 bp, 16 predicted proteins | sample UWRJL208509C2_FD_180944 | JGI IMG/M metagenome (GOLD analysis project Ga0247742, IMG submission 180944) | Plant litter microbial communities from Arlington Agricultural Research Station in Wisconsin, United States - UWRJ-L208-509C-2 | ecosystem: Environmental > Terrestrial > Plant litter >...
TTTCCTGTATAATAATAATCGTTATCTCTTCTGGCCAGTTCATAAAAGCCATATTCAGTATGAATATACCCCTTGCCATTCTCTACTACAGCATAAATTTCAGGAGGATTGAGTGATGAATATTCTCCTTTGTAATTTACAAATTCGATGTCTTTTATTTTATTCTTTTTCCAGACAAGCCTTGTATTTTTCACACTAGGTTTCTGTTCCTGAAATGCGTTAAAGGATCCGTAGAAACCATCTATCAAACCTGTATTTGCATATAAAGGTAAATTGGCTTTCTCATACTTTTCAATATCAAGGATCTGGGCATAAGTAAGCGCCGGGGCTTCACCTTTAGTTCCTGACATTGACTGGGATATAAACTTATTTATAATCCTGCTGGCATTTTTATAGTTCTTTTGTGTTACATCCATACCAGACACTTCTTCAGCAATATCAACTGTATTTAAAAGATAATATGCTGCACCTGCTTTTGCATACGCGTTGGCCCGAAGAAAAAAGTAGCCCGTTTCTGAAAATGCTCCGGTAACCTCTGCAAATTTTAAATCCCTAAGCTGTATAAGCAAGGTATCTGTTGCAACATTCTCTTTTGATTTTAAAACAGAAAAAACATTTTGGAATTGTTTTTCAAAAGGTATTGTTGGCAAAACAGCAGCTCTTTTATTAAAGGCTCCTTTTTGTACTATCCCATAATTAACTGTATCGTTTCTGGTCTCTATAAATTGTAACTGTCTATAATTACTCTCCATCTTATACTCTGGCAGTATAATATTAAAATCTTCGACTCTTTTAACCTGTGCGGTTATAGTCTGAACCGAAAATATAAGCAGTGAAATTTTTAAATATTTGTACATCCTTGTAGGTTTTGAGGACAAAAATAAGATTAAAATATTAAGGCAGCCATTTTTCACAAAAAAGTTATCTTTGCCAAAAAGACCTAATATACATGAACAATTTACAGACTATTATAGAGAAAGCATGGAATGACCGTGCTTTATTACAGGAAACGGAAACTACTGCTGCCATACGTAAAGTAGTTGATCTTTTAGATGCAGGAACTTTACGTGTAGCAGAGCCTATAGATGGTGGCTGGCAGGTAAATGAATGGGTAAAGAAAGCCGTTGTTATGTATTTCCCTATACAGAAAATGGAAACACTTGAAGTTGGAATTTTTGAATACCACGATAAAATCCCATTAAAAAGAGGTTATGCGGAGAAAGGAATCCGTGTGGTACCGAATGCTGTTGCGCGACATGGAGCTTATATTTCAAAAGGAGTAATATTAATGCCCAGTTATGTGAACATAGGAGCTTATGTAGATGAGGGTACAATGGTAGATACGTGGGCAACTGTAGGCAGCTGTGCGCAAATTGGAAAAAACGTGCACTTGAGCGGTGGTGTTGGAATTGGCGGTGTACTGGAACCTTTACAGGCTGCTCCTGTTATTATTGAAGATGGTGCCTTTATTGGTTCCCGTTGTATTGTTGTTGAAGGAGTACGTGTAGAAAGAGAAGCAGTACTTGGAGCTAATGTATGTCTCACTGCATCTACAAAAATCATTGATGTTACCGGAGATGAGCCAATTGAGATGAAAGGTATTATTCCTGCACGTTCAGTAGTAATTCCTGGAAGTTATACTAAAAAGTTTGCTGCAGGTGAATTTCAGGTACCCTGTGCATTGATTATTGGAAAGCGTAAAGCTTCTACAGACTTGAAGACAAGTTTAAATGATGCTTTGAGAGAATATGACGTAGCGGTTTAAATTATTGAACTACTTCGGTTATTGGATTATTTAAAAATTAAAGATATAGAAATGAAGATATTGGTTATACAGCAGAAAATGATAGGCGATGTATTGACAAGCAGCATTATCTGCAATAACCTGAAAAGCATTTACCCGGACGCAGAAGTGGATTATGTAATTTATCCATTTACACGTCCGGTTATTGAAAACAATCCTAATATTGATACTGTAATTCTATTTGAAGAAGCTTATCGTAAAAGTAAGAAAGCTTTATATCGCTTTTTAAAAACCATTCGCAAAGCAAAATACGATATTGTCATTGATGCTTACGGAAAGGTTGAAAGTAACCTCATCGTTGCCTTTTCGGGTGCTAAAACAAAAATAGGATTTCATAAATCATATACTAATTTCCTTTATACCCAGACTATAAAAGAAATACCTCAACCTTTGACCAATGCAGGTACTGCGATTGAAAACAGGCTAAATCTTATAAAAGCACTCCATCCTACAGCAATATTGGACAATAAACCTAAGATCTGGCTTACTCAGGAAGAGATTAATAATGGGACAGCAATTTTAGAACAAAACAATGTTGATTTTACAAAAAAGATCTATATGATTGGCGTCCTCGGAAGCGGAAACAACAAAACATACCCATTTCCATTTATGGCCAGGCTCCTGGACAATATCGTTAAAAATACCGACGCAACATTATTATTTAATTATATGCCATCACAGGCCAATGATGCAAAAACCATTTATGAACTATGCAATCCGGAAACCCAGGCCCATATCAGAATTGATATTATACCTTCCAGCATTCGCGAATTTTTAGCTATTACCTATCATTGTGATGCCTTAATAGGCAATGAAGGAGGTGCGGTTAATATGGCTAAAGCCATAGACAAACCAACATTTACTATTTTCTCTACCTGGATTAAGAAAGAGGCATGGAATTCATTTGAAAATGGCAGTACAAATGTATCAGTCCATCTGACGGATTTTAAACCTGAGTTATACGGTGAGAAGTCGGCAAAGGAAATGAAAAATAAAGCTCTGGAACTATATGAGGAGTATACTCCTGAACTCATACTTCCAAAATTGCAAAACTATCTTAAGACTAATTAGAATCAATTCCAACAGGTGTCCTGATTACTTTATTTTTTCTTGTATTTTCCCGGATTGCGAAGTTCTTCTTCCAGGTTTCTTCATTTACATAACCACGGGCATGATCAAGATGTACACAGATTGCACTGTATCTAATCTGTTTGGATTTAAGTCCGCTGTTAAACAGACGCTCCCCTAATTCCCTATCTTGCCCTCCATATTGCATCTCCTGATTAAAACCATTAATCGCAACGAGGTCTTTTTTCCAACCGGAAGCATTATGTCCATTCCAGGTAGGCTTTGTAGGAGTAATAAAATTCAGGAATTTCTCTAAAAACCCTGAAACAATAAATTTTATATTTTTAAAACTGCTTTTGAGTCCATTTTGTTTAAGCCATTTTAGGTCAAAACAACGTTGTGAATAAATATCTTCTTTAGTGATTAATTCTGATATTGACATGGGCAGTTTAAAATATCCCCCTGAAAGAAAATATCCTGCTTCCCTTCTTTTTGCATGGACTGCAACAAAATCCTTTCTGGGAATACAATCACCGTCAGTAAAAATAAGATAATCTGCATTCGAAGCTACAATAGCTTTATTTAGAATTTGTGATTTCTGGAAACCGTTGTCAGCATGCCATATATGAATAATAGGAATCGTTATTTCACTTTTCATCCTTTCAAGCAGCAATCTTGTGGCCTCTTTTGAGCCATCATCTGCAATAATTATTTCAAAATCTCTTTCTATCTGATTATCAAATCCCCACAACACTTTTTCCAGCCAGGCTTCCGCATTATAGGTACTCATTATTACAGAAATTTTCATATGTAGATTTTATTGTTTTTATTTGTGATATGGAAATAGCATTTATGGCAATTTAATCAAAAATAAATCAGAAACAACTTTTATATTTTTCAATTAATCCTTTGCAAAAATAGTAAATAAATTATATTTGCTGAATATTTAGTAGTTAATGGACTCCACCCCAAAGAAAAAAATATCGGTTCTTATTATAACACTGAATGAGGAAGTTCATATGTATGAACTTTTAAAGGATCTGGAGTTTGCCGATGAAGTAATTGTAGTGGATTCATACAGTACTGACAATACTAAACAAATATCAGAATCCTTTTCTAATGTCAAATTTATAGAGCACCCATTTGAAAATTATACTTCCCAACGTAATTTTGCTATTGACCAGGCTAAAAATGAATGGATCTTATTTATAGATGCCGACGAAAGGCTGACACCCGAATTAAAAGCTGAAATTATCGAAACCATCGAGAGAGATGATGATTATAGTGCCTACCTGTTTTACAGAAAATTCTTTTTCAAGCAAAGTATATTACAATATAGCGGTTGGCAAACAGACAGAATTTTCAGATTATTTAAAAAAGACAAAGCCCGTTATACCTACAAGAGATTAGTGCATGAAAAACTTGATGTTGATGGTAAGATCGGTACATTCAAGCACAAGCTTATCCATTTCTCTTATGCTGATTACAATTCTTATAAAATTAAGATGATCGCTTATGGCAAACTTAAAGCCAAAGAAAAAATGATGATTGGCTTTAAACCTACACTTATACACTATTATGCCCATCCTATTTATAATTTCCTATATCAATACCTTGTCCGCTTAGGGATTTTGGATGGAACAAAAGGCATTATAATATGTTATCTTAATGCGCTCAGTGTTACGGCACGTTACAAAGAACTGAAAAGGCTTTATAGGGAAAACCAATAACCCATCAAAACAACGGTATTATGTTTGACCATTATCTGATTACACGATTTAACCTGAGAAATCCAAAATGGGAAGTAACAAAAAATCATGAAACCTTATTAACAGAGGAATGGATGGAAGACCGTATGTGGCTTTTTGAAAATTTTTGCTTTCCATCAGTAACAGCCCAGACTAATAAAAACTTCAACTGGATCTTATATCTGGACACTACTACTACAGATAAATATAAAAAACGAATTGAGAAGCTTGTTGCTGATTTCGAAAACATCTATTTGTTTTATATCGATGGAATGCCCGCGTTTAATCCGGAAGCGAGAAAATTGATTGCTGAAAAATCTGCTGCCAAACCTTATATTATTACGACAAGGATCGACAATGATGACTGCATACACCAAAATTTCATTAGCGAAATACAACAAAAATTCGATTCTCAACCTTATCAGGTTATTGATATAATAAATGGTTATTCATTACAGATAAAGCCTAATTTCATGTTGGGGAAAAAGGATCATATCTTCAATCCGTTTATTAGCCTGATTGAAAAAAACACTGACCCGAAAACAGTATGGTCTAATGACCACACCATGTGGAAAAACGAAAGAAGGGTTACCCAAATTAAAAATAAGCGGCTGTGGATGTCAATTATCCATGAGAAAAATAAGGTAAATGAGTTTAACGGATATGCAAATATAGACTGGCTGGCTATTAAAGATGGTTTTAATGTTACTGATGAAGTTTCTTCAGAAATCACTGCCAAACTTATTCCGCAGAAACAATGGCGATACCTGAGTTTGAGAAATAGCCTGCATATCAAATTTGAAATCTTCACTAAGTTATTCAAAAAGCGAATTGGTATTTATAAACTGAAACAACTATTTTCGTAAGCTAACTTAAGGCAATACATTGTCCTAATACTTTTTTATCTCAACAATCCTTTTAAATGAAAATAACAATTATAAGTCTCGATAACTGGGGATTTAACAATCATATTGCTGAACATCTCACAAAAAAAGGGCATACAGTACGCCACATTAATTTTCATGCCTTTTCTTATAAATATCCGGGACTGCTACACAAAATCTACAATTTTATCCTGAAAAGTTTTATTGGTAAAAACCTGAAACACTTATACTATGGAAAAGAAATAATTAGGCAGCTAAAGCAAATCAATGAAAAACAAGATTTCATACTTACGCTTAAGGGAGACTTTATAGATACTGATTACCTGAAACAGTTTAAAAACTACACAGACCGATCTATTGCTGTTTACAATGACAATATTGCCCGGTATCCAAAAATTAAAGCCACACTGAAATGTTTTGACGAAGTATATTCGTTTGAGAAAGAAGACTGCCTCAAATACAACTTAAAATTTATAACCAACTGGATTTATAATATGGTAGAGCCGGCACCAGCCAATACCAAATTTGATTTTGATGTATTTAACATCACTACAAAAGACAGGCGGATTTCTATTATACAAAAAATTGCAACGGAACTGAAATCAAAGAATATCCGGTATAAGATAATGGTGTTTTCTAAAAAAGAAATAAACGATGATACTATTGAATATATTTCCAGGAAGATTCCTCTTAATGAAGTAAATCAATATATCAACCGGTCGAAAGCGGTTCTGGATATCAATCGCGAGGGACAATCCGGTTTGTCATTCAGAATTTTTGAAAGCTTAGGATTACATAAAAAATTAATTACAACCAATGCCGATATTGTTACTTATGATTTTTACAATCCTAACAACATAGTCGTCATAGATGAAAAAGAGCCGGTGATAACACCTTCCTTTTTTGAAACTCCCTATGAAGAAATCCCAGATACTATTTTCCATAAATACACATTGGAAGGGTGGACAGACACTATCTTTTCTACTCCATAAACCGCCAATCACCATCTTTTAAAACTCATCAGCAATTTACACTTATGGAATATTATAATCTATTGTTTCTGGCAGCTGCCTTCCTAATGCTCTTTATTTCCGTCAGTATAATTGATAAAATAATCCCGCTTGAAATAAATGATGTAAAACATCCCGAAATAGATGGGTTGAGGGGCTATCTGGCCTTTCTTGTTTTTTTGCACCACAGTTATATCTGGCATAATTACCTGCATTCTTCCGAATGGAGGAATCCAGAATCCAATCTCTTTAGTCACTTCGGGCAGAGTAGTGTTGCCTTATTTTTTGTCATCACCGCTTTTCTGTTTGTTTCCAAATTAATGGAAGCCAATGCTGCTGCTTTTAACTGGAAAAGATATATCATTTCACGGTTTTACAGACTGGCACCTATGTACCTTTTTTCTGTAGTATTCATTTTTATTCTGGCAGCTGCAGCAAGTGATTTTGAAATAAAAGACTCTATTCTCAACATCACAAAAAGCTCACTGTCATGGCTATTTTTTACGATCCATGGTTCTGTTGACATCAATAACCTCAAAGATACACAGATTATCAATTCAGGAGTTGCCTGGACTTTACCTTATGAGTGGATGTTTTATTTCTTGTTACCTGTCATTGCTTTATTTTTTAAAATCAAAGTGAAGGCAAAAGTTTTAATACCTTTTATAGTAATTTTTATCATTATACTCGCCATAAGTAGATCCTCCATGCGCAATTTCAGCCCATTCATTGCCGGGATCATTGTAGCCATAATCATTAAAAAAGCAAAAGACATCACTTTCCTGAGACAACCAAAGTATGCTCTTCTTGTTATAATATTACTTTCTGTTTCTGTTTACTTTTTTAACAGCGGAAAAAAAATAATTCCTGTGATCATTACAGGGATTGTATTCCTGATTATTGCAGCCGGTAATTCTATGTTTGGTATTTTATCTACACGGTTCTCCCGAAAATTTGGACAGATAACCTATAGCATTTACCTACTACATGGCATTCTACTTTTTACGACTTTCCGCTTTATAATAGGCTATGAAAAAGCTGCTCTTCTGACTCCGTTTGAATATCTGGGGGTTATAGTTCTTTGCGCATTTCCGTTGATTTTCATAAGCCAGCTGACCTATAAATACATCGAACTGCCGTTTATTAATTTTGCGAAAAGAAAAAGATAAAATTATCGTAAATTTGCCAGCCGTAAATAACCATTAATACTACAGCGATTCTCCAATAGAACAGCATACTGCTATTGGCAACATATAAAAAAACATATAATGCAGGAAGAAATCAATAAAGCTTTTGAAGTGATCCGTGAGGGAGGAATTATCCTATACCCTACTGACACCGTTTGGGGAATAGGCTGTGATGCTACTAACGCTGAGGCGGTTGCCAAAATCTACAAACTTAAGCAAAGGGCAGAATCACAAAGTATGATTGTATTGATGAATGGAGAGAAGATGATGTATAATGTATTTAAAAACATCCCGGAAGCAGCGTGGCAGATTATTGACCTGTCTGAAAAGCCTACAACATTGATACTTGATGAGCCCCGTAATGTAGCTGCTAACCTTATTGCGGCTGATAAATCACTTGGTATACGTCTTGTAAAAGAGCCTTTTTGTTTCAAGTTAATGGAAAAAATGAAAAAACCATTAGTTTCCACATCTGCCAATATCTCGGGTCAACCTACCCCTAAAAGTTTCAAAGAAATCAGTCCTGAAATTATAAAAGGCGTTGACTATGTTGTAAATTTGCAGCACGACAGAATTGCCGGAAAACCTTCCACTATCATTAAACTGACCAATGATTCTCAGGTGAAAGTAATCCGGAAATAAGAATGACCTTTTCGCTGTTTTGTAGTATTGATGCTCCAAAGAAGTGAATATATGGCTGACCAAAAAATAAAATTCGTGGCTATTAAAACAAATTACAGGGAATCCCTTAATAATAAAATATTTGAAGTAATCTCAAATGCTTCCAAAGATCTCAATGTCGACAGTTACGTAATTGGCGGCTTTGTAAGAGATCTTATTTTAGGCAGGAAATCGAAAAAAGATATAGATATCGTAGCCGTTGGCAGCGGAATCGAACTGGCTCTTAAAGTTTCACAGTTATTGCCCAAAAAACCGAAAGTACAGGTATTCAAAACTTATGGGACAGCGATGTTACGTTTTGAAGATACTGAGATAGAATTTGTTGGTGCCCGTAAAGAATCCTACCATTTTGAAAGCCGTAATCCTGTTGTAGAGAACGGTACACTTGAAGATGACCAGAATCGTCGTGATTTTACGATAAATGCATTGGCTTTATCATTGAACGAAGGTGATTTTGGTGATTTATCTGATCCTTTTAATGGTTTGCAGGATCTGGAGAACAAAATTATAAAAACACCTCTTGATCCTGATGTTACCTATTCTGATGATCCGTTACGGATGCTTAGGGGAATCCGTTTTGCCAACCAGCTTAATTTTGAAATAGAAGAGCAATCACTAGCTTCCATCAAAAGCAATAACGAACGTATCAAGATCATATCAGGGGAAAGAATAGTAGACGAATTGAACAAAATCCTCTCTACAGACAAACCGTCTATAGGGTTTCTCTTATTATACAAAACAGGTCTGCTCGATATTATCCTTCCTGAGCTCACCGCTTTAAACCAGGTTGAAGAAATTGATGGACATACTCATAAAAACAACTTTTACCATACACTTGAAGTAGTAGACAATATTTGTCCGAATACGGATGATGTATGGCTACGCTGGTCGGCTTTATTACACGATATAGGAAAAGCACCTACCAAAAGATTCAACAAAAGGCAGGGATGGACATTCCATGGTCATGAATTTATAGGTGGAAAGATGGTCAAGAAGATTTTTGAGCGCCTGCATATGCCGTTGAACCATAAGATGAAATTTGTACAGAAAATGGTAATGCTAAGTTCACGCCCTATAGTATTATCAGAAGATACAGTTACAGATTCTGCTGTGCGCCGTCTGGTTTTTGATGCAGGAGAAGATGTAGACAACCTGATGACACTGTGTGAAGCAGATATTACTACTAAAAACCCTTCCAAATTCAAGAAATATCATAGCAACTTTGACATTGTCCGTAAAAAAATTGTCGAGGTTGAAGAACGTGATCATGTCCGTAATTTCCAGCCACCGATTACAGGAGAACAGATAATGGAAATCTTTGGCCTGAAGCCGGGAAAAGAAATAGGAATCCTAAAAGAAGCGATTAAGGAAGCAATACTTGAGGGGGAAATTTCGAATAATTATGATGCTGCTTATACATTTATGATGAAAAGAGCCGGTAAATTAGGATTGAAAGCCGTCGAATAGAGAAATTAAATAATTTTGGAGTAAGTTAAACAGGTATTGAAATAATGAAAAAAGAGAACAAATCAGTCATAATCTGGCTATTGTCAGGATGTTTTTTAATATTCTTAATGGTTGTTGTTGGCGGAATCACAAGATTGACCAATTCGGGACTTTCAATGACCGACTGGCATCTTGTAACTGATACTTTTCCTCCGCTTTCTGAAGCTAAATGGGAACAGGCATTTGAACAATATAAGCAATTTCCTGAATACCAAAAAATCAATAAAGAAGCAGGTTTTACTATTTCAGACTATAAATTCATTTATTTCTGGGAGTGGTTCCACAGGCTTATAGGACGTGTGATTGGTATGGTATTTATCATTCCGTTTATTTATTTCCTCCTTAGAAAAAGGCTTGACCGCGCTACTATAAAGAAATCAATTATATTATTACTATTGGGTGGGCTGCAAGGTTTCTTTGGATGGTTCATGGTTAAAAGCGGATTGATCGACAATCCCGATGTTAGCCATTTCAGACTGGCATTGCATCTCGTAACTGCATTTATAACATTTGCGTATACGTTCTGGGTAGCTCTGGATCTTATTTATCCTGAAAGAAAAAGCATTCAAAAACCATTACGTACAATAGCACGTTATACACTGGCCTTTCTATTATTACAGATTATTTATGGCGGTTTTGTCGCAGGATTAAATGCCGGGCTCATACATAATCACTGGCCAATGATGAGTGAAGGGCAATTTATACATGAAAGTGTATTTCTTGAAAAGGATAGCCTGTTTCTTGTATTTACGGAAGGAAAAGGAGGCGTACAGTTTGTACACCGCACCCTTGCTTATATTGTAGTAGGTCTTATTGCGCTACTTTATTTTAAAAGCAGGAAGTATATAATAGATGGGCAACAGAAAATGGGTATCAGTATGTTGTTGCTACTGGTATTGGTACAATTTATACTGGGTGTTTTTACTTTATTATATGGTGTTCCTTTGTGGCTGGGTCTTACGCACCAAATAAGTGCATTTGTATTGCTAAGTGCTATGACTTATACTTTACACCGATTATCAAAATAAAAAGAATGTTAAAAAATCTTTTAATAATTATCTCATTTTAATATAAGCCTTTAAATATCTTATAACAATCCAAAAAAATTCCATAACAAGCTTTTAAAGGTAAAATCCCAAATTTGTAAAAGAAAAAGAGATTACAATTACCAAAAAATTAAAGCTATGCCAAATTCAACAGAGATTAAAGGAAACTGGGAAGAATTCAAAGGAAAACTAAAACAGAAGTACGCCGACTTAACAGATGATGATTTGTTATACGAAGAAGGAAAAGAACAAGAAATGTGGGGAAAATTGCAACAGAAATTAGGAAAAACAGAGAAAGAGATTAAATCTTTATTCGACTAAAATCTTAAACACACAAACATTTAAACTGTTTTGTTTAAAATTATTAAGTATTAATTTACTTGCTTATTTTAACAAAGCAGTTTTTTTATGCAATTACCTCAACCAATCCACTCCTTAAAGTCTGAAACCTTTTCACGGCTCACAATTACCTCATCGTGTTTATAAGTAGGCAATATTAATTTTAATCGGGAATTACTATAAATAACGATCTCCTTAATCGACTTCAACGGGACAATGAACTTACGGCTAATACGGTAAAAATCTTTAGGGTTAACTTCTTGTTCCAACACTTCCAGGGTAGTATCCAATAGATAATCCCGATTGTCTGTAGTATGCAGGTAAGTCCCTTTATTCTCGCTATAAAAGCATTCTATTTCATCGATCATAATTACTTTCATGTGCTGCCCAATTTTGACGGTGAAGCGTGTCTTGTAATTTTTTTCAGAAGCAGGATTGGAAAACATTCGTTTAATCTGTTCAAAATCAAACTGCGGGTTTTCATTTTTAGGCGTACGTGATCTAAATTTAGCAATAGCTACTTCAAGATCGTCCTCATCTATCGGTTTTAGTAAATAATCAATACTGTTTAGCTTGAATGCTTTCAACGCATATTCATCATAAGCTGTAGTAAAGATAACAGCACTTTTTATTTCCACTTTATCAAATATCTCAAATGATAGCCCATCCGAAAGTTGTATATCCAGAAAGATCAGATCAGGATGCGGATTGTTCAGGAACCATTGCACCGCTTCTTCTACAGAATGCAACATCACGTTTACCTGTAGTCCAAATTTCTCTACCTTTCGCTGTAACAACCTTGCTGCCGGCTTTTCGTCTTCTATGATTATAATGTTCATCCCGTTGTCTATAATTACTTTAGAGTATACCTACTCCCATTTATGCCCTTTCTCTTTATTCATAATCTCCTGTATTTTTTTCTCTTCCCAATTCTTACCAAAGAATACGGTAGATCCAAAAACACCTAATCCATGAAATAAAAGACCTATTCCCCAAAAGAATGCGGTAGAGAATGTACTGAATTCAAAGAACTTCTCATTATTATCCAAAGTATAATACTTTAAAACTATCAGAAATATATTAACCAGTATGTATACTATCAAATGTTTATAGAATCCTGCTATCGACTTAACCCGTTTGGTTGCTCTTTCAAATCGCTGCTGCTCTATATTAGTCAGATTTTCCATTTTAAAATTTATTTTTATTCAATGTATTTTTATCTTTTTCCATCAGTTCTATTATTTTCCGTTGTTCCCAATTGGTTCCCAAAAACGGCATATAATTAAATGCTTTCATGCCATGCATCAAAAGACCAAATCCCCATCCTGAGGCCGAAAACAAAAACCAATAAAATTCAGGTGTAAAGGTCAGGTTGATAATAATCAGTATCGGTATTACAATACAATAACAAAGTAAGTTATAGTAAAAGGACCTGATTTCCTTTGCCTTTTTCCTGGCTCTCTGGTAAATCTGCTCTTCGCTTAGATAATTTTCCAATTTGTCAATTTTTATTGCCATTTTGATTCTCTTTCCTTATCCATTAATTGTTTAATCTTCTTGTCTTCCCAGTCACTGCTTAGAAAAGGCATATAATTAAATACGCTTAATCCATGTACTACCACTCCTATTCCCCAGCCTATGGCCGGGAAGAAAAACCATAAATATTGAGGTCCCGTAACGAGATTCAATACTGCAAGCCCAACGATAACAATGATATAGGAAGCCAGATTTCCATAAAACCCTTTGATATCCTCTACTCGTTTCTGTGCTTTATAATAACTGTTTTCCTGATTCTCATATAACGTTTCCATACTGCTGATCTGTTTTGTTAATATCGGTATGCTTACTGAAAAATATTGTTCATTCTGTTCTATCAGCACCTTTCTTCTCGTTATGATATTGTAACGGCTGATAATATTCTGAAGTCCAACACCCTGTCGGTGTTGCAACACTTCCTTCTTTTGGAAATCATTTCGGATTACCAGGTAATCATTCTCTATAAAAATCTTGATGTGCAGCGGTCTCTGTTCACTGACCACATTATGCTTTACTGTATTCTCAAGTAACAGCTGTAGTGACAAGGGCACTACTCTTGCTTCTGAATTGGGAACAGTTTCCGGCAGTTCGTAGAAAAGGCTATTTTCAAACCTCATCTTCAACAGGTTCATATACGTTTTGGCAAAAGACAGTTCCTCTTCAACACTAACCAGTTCTTTATCTTTCTGTTCGAGTACATAACGATATATCTTGGATAGTGAGGTAGTAAACCTTTGCGCATTCTCGGGATTTTCCTCTATCAGCGAACTCAGTACATTCAGGCTGTTGAAAAGGAAGTGTGGGTCTATCTGGTTCTTTAGGCTTTCAAATTTTGCTGATGCAGTACCTGCTATAATTTTCTGCTCCTTGACTTTGTTTTCATTATATGCCTTGTAGAAATAAAAAGTATAAGTCATCAATGTGATGACAAAAGTGGCAATTATCGAAAAAATATAATTGCCCGGTTTTTCATTTTGTATAAATGTTGCCAAACTTTCGTTTTCAATAATCACATCTTCAAAAACCCGTAACAGAAAAATAACAATCAACGAGACAAAAAAAGAACCTGTAAATCCAAATAAAATCCTTTTCCTGGAAAACCGGTCACTTTTATAAACTCTATCCAGATAAACAAAAACCATAGTATTGGCAAAAGACAATGCAAATGTATACAAAGCAGTATATCCAAAAGTAACCAGTAATCCAATATCGAAATTAACCTTGTTACCCAAAATCACTGTAAAGAACTGTATAAGTATAAAAATGATAAATGTCAGTACAATTACTTTCGGAATATTTTTATAAAATTTATTCATTTGTTTTATAATTGCTTCTATGCTATCTTTTGTTTATTGTTGAGTCACTTATTTCTTATTTACTCCCACAGGTTTTCTGTATTTCAAGTGCCCTATCCAATCCCCATTTCGGAGAAAAAGATGTTTCCGGTTTAAATTTAGCGAAAAGTTCGATTGCTTTATCTATTTGCGCACACATCGGTTTTGTATCTGTTCCCCAGAACTTGGCTCCCCCTATTTCAAATTCTGCTTTTCCAAGCACTACTCTTGGATTCTCTGGTGCTATAGCCTGTGCTTTAGCATACATTTCCATTACTTTACCGGATAATTTCTGTCCATTCGTCATTGGGTCATATACTATCCAGGCAGTGTTAATCATGGCTTCCATTACAATCAGTTCCGGATTATCAGGAGTTTTATCCATTTCTATGTCAAGTGCTGTTTGCGCTTTATTTAGCAAAGCACTGATCGTTGCCTTATCTTTGGTTTGGAATGCTGTAGTCGTATTGACCAGTGCAACGTAATAATTAGGCAACCAGTTATTTTTCTCTGCCGAGGCTATTCTCTCGAACATAGCTGAAGCTTCACTGTTCTTCCCTTCTTTCCATAAATCAAAAGCCTTTCCCATTCCTTCCTCAAATTTCCCCTGTGCAGCCACTATACTGCAAATAAATAATGTAATTGATGTGATAATTCTGGTCATGATATTTAGTTTTTATATGTTGCTGATTAATTATGATACAAATTTATA
>Ga0247742_10001732_pt1 | contig 14834 bp, 13 predicted proteins | sample UWRJL208509C2_FD_180944 | JGI IMG/M metagenome (GOLD analysis project Ga0247742, IMG submission 180944) | Plant litter microbial communities from Arlington Agricultural Research Station in Wisconsin, United States - UWRJ-L208-509C-2 | ecosystem: Environmental > Terrestrial > Plant litter >...
GTCGTTATCGTCGGCGCGACCGATCGTGAGGACGGGCCGTGACCAGTGGAAATCACCGCGAGCCGAGCTGACGAATTCGATGCGCATGGAGGAACCGGGACGTTGACGAAGCGACTTTAGCAGAGTGCGGTATCTGTTTGAACGCAAAGGTGTCGACGGTGGTGTCGACGTCACGTGACGCCGAGCCTGATAGACTCCGGCGCTTTCCATTCGACGAGGACGCATCCATGGCGAAGATCGATATCCGACGCCCGCACGGCAAGACCGTCGCTGAAGCGCGCGCCGTGGTCGAACGCGTGGCCGAGCGCATGCGCGAGAAGTTCGGTACCGAAGGCGGCTGGGAAGGCGACACCCTCACCTTCCACCGCTCGGGCGTCAAAGGCGCCATCGCCGTATCCCCGAGCGATGTGCACGTCACGGCCGAGCTGGGCATGCTGCTCTCGCCGTTGAAGGGCACGATCGAAGAAGAGATCCGCAAGAAGCTCGACGAGCAGTTCGCCTGACCCCGGCTGGCTCGCAAGGGCCGGCTGTGGCATACTAATGGACTTATGCGGCCATTCCGGCCGTTCATCCGACCCGGAACACATGGCAAAAGACGACGTCATCGAAATGGAAGGCACGGTCCAGGAGACCCTGCCCAACACCATGTTCCGCGTGCAGCTCGAGAACGGGCATGTCATTACTGCTCACATCTCCGGCCGCATGCGCAAGCATTACATCCGCATCCTGACGGGCGACAAGGTGAAGGTCGAAATGACCCCCTACGACCTGACCAAGGGTCGCATCACCTACCGCATGAAATAAGCGAGTTTGATGCGATAACGAGAAAGGCCGCGCAGTGCGCGGCCTTTTTTCGTGCCCAGAGCGGGGCAACCCGCCCCGCCCCGCTTCTGTAGGAGCCGATTCATCGGCGATCCTAACCGTGTCGCAACACCCATCGCCGATAAATCGGCTCCTACCGAGCGGGCTGCGGGGAACCACCTGATCGGCGATTCCCACAGCCCACCGCCGTCAGGCCGTCACAGCCGCCGGCTCCGCCGACTCCGTCTCCACATGCAGCTCGTCGCCTTCGACCGACAAGGTGACCTTGCCACCCTCGGACAGCTTGCCGAAGAGCAGCTCGTCCGCCAGTGCGCGCTTGACCTTGTCCTGGATCACGCGGGCCATCGGACGGGCACCCATCTGCGGGTCGAAGCCATGCTCGGCCAACCAGCGGCGGGCTTCCGGCGTCACGTCCACGCTGACCTTCTTCTCGGTCAACTGGGCTTCCAGCTCGATCAGGAACTTGTCCACCACGCGCAGGATGTGGTCGAAGTCCAGGGCGTTGAACTGGATGATCGCGTCGAGACGGTTACGGAACTCCGGCGTGAACATACGGCGCAGGGTCTCCATGGCATCCGGTGCGTGGTTCTGCTTCATGAAGCCGATGCCGCGACGCGAAGCCAGCTGGGCGCCGGCGTTCGTGGTCATGACGATCACGACATTCTTGAAGTTGGCCTCGCGACCGTTGGTGTCCGTCAGCACACCGCGATCCATGACCTGGAGCAGGATGTTGTAGACGTCCGGATGAGCCTTCTCGATTTCGTCCAGCAACAGCACGCAGTGCGGATGCTTGGTGATCTGCTCGGTGAGCAGGCCACCCTGGTCGAAGCCGACATACCCCGGAGGGGCACCGACCAGGCGCGAGACCGAATGCGCTTCCATGTACTCGGACATGTCGAAGCGAACCATCTCGATACCCAGCTGCATGGCGAGCTGCTTGGTCACTTCCGTCTTGCCGACGCCCGTGGGGCCGGCGAGCAGGAAGCTGCCGATCGGCTTGGACGGATCGCCCAGGCCCGAACGCGCCATCTTGATCGACGAAGCCAGGGCCTCGATCGCCGCATCCTGACCGAACACCACCATTTTCAGGTTGCGCTCGAGGTTACGCAGCACGTCGCGATCCGACGCCGAGACCTGCTTGGTCGGAATGCGCGCCATCTTGGCGACGATGTACTCGATCTCGGCCACATCCACCTTGCCGGTACGCTGATCTTCCGGCAGCAGGCGCTGGCGGGCACCGGCTTCATCGATCACGTCGATGGCCTTGTCCGGCAGCAGGCGGTCGGGGATGTGCTTGACCGAGAGGTCCACCGCGGCGCGCAGCGCCTCACCCGTGTATTCCACGGAGTGGTGTTCCTCGAAGCGGCTCTTCAGACCCTTCAGGATCTCGATGGAGTCGGCCACGGTGGGCTCGACCACGTCGATCTTCTGGAAGCGACGAGCCAGGGCCCGGTCCTTCTCGAACACGCCACGGAATTCCTGGAACGTGGTCGAACCGATGCAACGCAGCTCACCCGAAGCCAGCATCGGCTTGATCAGGTTGGAGGCGTCCATGGTGCCGCCCGACGCGGAACCCGCACCGATGATGGTGTGGATCTCATCGATGAAGAGGATCGTGTTCGGCTGCTTCTTGAGCTGGGAAATGACTGCCTTCAGGCGCTTTTCGAAGTCGCCGCGGTACTTGGTGCCGGCGACCAGGGCGCCGAGGTCCAGCGACCAGATGGTGCAGTCTTCCAGCACTTCCGGTACCTGACCCTCGACGATGCGCTTGGCCAGACCTTCGGCCAGGGCAGTCTTGCCCACGCCGGCTTCGCCGACGTAGAGCGGGTTGTTCTTACGCCGGCGGCAAAGCACCTGGATGGTCCGCTCGACTTCGTCCTCGCGGCCGATGAGCGGGTCGATCTTGCCCTGGAGGGCAAGTTCGTTCAGGTTGCTGGCATATTCGCTGAGCGGATTGCCCTTGCCCTCGCCACCTTCCTCGCCATCCCGCTCGGGGTTCTGCGACTGGGAGGCCGACTCGTCGCCGATCTTGGCGATGCCGTGCGAGATGTAATTGACCACGTCCAGGCGCGTAATTTCCTGCTGATGCAGGAAATAGACCGCATGGGAGTCCTTTTCGCCGAAGATCGCGACCAGCACGTTGGCGCCGGTAACTTCCTTACGACCCGAGGACTGCACATGATAGACGGCGCGCTGCAGCACCCGCTGGAAGCCCAGCGTGGGCTGCGTATCGCGTTCGTCCCCGGCCGGGAGCACCGGTACGGTTTCGGCGATGATCCGCTGGAGATCGGCCGCGAGGCGCGGCAGATCGACGCCACAGGCGCGCAGGGCGGCCAGGGCGGAGGTGTTTTCAGTCAAGGCAAGCAGCAGGTGCTCGACCGTCATGAATTCGTGGCGCTGTTCCCGGGCCTGCTTGTAGCAGTGCCCGATGGTGACTTCGAGATCCTTGCTGAACATACGGACCGTCTCCGATAGCTGTGGGCGGCGGGGACCAGCCCCTGTCATTGCCGCATGAACACCAGATGGGGGACCAGCTACATCTTTTCCATAGTGCACAACAGCGGGTGCTGATGAGACCGTGAGTATTCGTTGACCTGGGTCACCTTGGTTTCTGCCACTTCGCGAGTGAAAACGCCGCACACGCCCTTGCCTCGGGTGTGTACGTGGAGCATCACCTGGACCGCTCGCTCCTGGTCCATGCCAAAAAAGCTGCGCAATACCTCGATCACGAAATCCATCGGGGTGAAATCGTCGTTGAGCAGCACAACCTGGAAAAGCGGCGGTCGCGCCGTCTCCGGACGCGTTGTTTCAATGGCGAGGCCGTGGCCGCGGTCGCTTTCCTGATCGTGTTCGTGTTCCTGGGACATTAATTAAGAACCTTCGGTACGCGATTCGATTATATACACCGGTTTCCCGACCGCTTTGGGGTCGACATCCACAGGTAATGGCACAATATGCCTTTTACCAGAGCCCCTCCCCCCATAAAGCCGATGCCTTCTTCACTCTCTCAGGCCGAAAACGTCTGGTGCCCCCGTGTCACGGTGGCATGCGTGGTCGCGCGCGAAGATCGCTTCCTCATCGTCGAGGAAGAGATTTTCGGCGAACTCGCCTACAACCAGCCTGCCGGCCACCTCGATCCGCACGAATCGATCCAGGCCGCGGCCGTGCGAGAGACCCTGGAAGAAACGGGTCATACCATCGTCCTGGATTCCTTCCTGGGGGCCTGGCAGTGGGTCAGCCATGAGCACGGCGAGCAGGTGCTTCGCTTCAGCTTCGCCGGTCATGTCGTGGCATACGACCCCGAGCGCCCCCTGGACGAAGGCATCCGGCGCGCCCTGTGGCTGCGCCGGGACGAGATCGAGGCCCTGGGCGCGCGCCTGCGCAGCCCGCTGATTCTCCCGACCATCGACGCCTGGCTCAACGGCCGGCGGCTGCCGCTGGATACGGTGGAAAGCATGCTGCCCGGGGCAGCCCCGTGAAAGTGATCCTCGGCGTCTCCGGTGGCGTGGACTCCTCGGTCGCGGCCCTCCTGCTCCAGCAGGCCGGGCATGAGGTCGAGGGCATGTTCATGCAGAACTGGGAAGAGGACGACCGCTCCGGCCCCTGCACGACCGACGACGACCGCAAGGATGCCGTGGCGGTCTGCGGCCGCCTGGGCATCCCGTTTCACGCCCGCAACTTCGCCGGCGAGTACTGGGACGGGGTGTTTGCGTACTTCCTGGCTGAATACGCAGCGGGCCGCACGCCGAACCCGGACGTGCTCTGCAACCGTGAGATCAAGTTCAAGACCTTCCTCGAGCATGCACAGGCCCTAGGCGCGGAGAAGATCGCGACGGGCCATTACGCGCGCGTGGATCGGCACGAGGGGCGATACCGCCTGGTGCGCGCGGTCGACGCCGCCAAGGACCAGAGCTACTTCCTCCATGCACTGGGGCAGAAGCAGCTGGCCGCCACGCTCTTTCCGGTCGGCGAGATCGAGAAGCCGCTGGTCCGCGAACTGGCCCGCGAGGCCCAGCTGCCGACGCACGCGAAAAAGGATTCCACGGGCATCTGCTTCATCGGCGAGCGCGACTTCCGCGCTTTCCTTGCCCAGTACCTCCCGGCGAAGCCAGGCCCAATGGTCGATCCGGACGGCCGCCTCATCGGCGAGCACCAGGGCGTGATGTATTACACGCTAGGCCAGCGCAACGGCCTGGGTATCGGCGGCCGCGCGGATGCGCCGAACGAGCCCTGGTACGTGGTCGGCAAGGATGTCGCGGCGAATACACTGATCGTTGCCCAGGGCGGCGAGAACCGCTGGTTGCAGTCGTCGCGGCTCACGGCGACGGACGTGACATGGGTCGCCGGCGAGCCGCCGATGTCCGGTGCCGATCTCCCGGCCGGCTGTTTTCGTTGCACCGCCAAGACCCGCTACCGCCAGGCCGATCAGGGCTGCACCGTCGAAGTGCGCGGCGACATGCTGCATGTGAGCTTCGATGAGCCGCAGCGCGCCGTGACACCGGGTCAGTCCGTCGTGCTGTACGACGGCGAGGTGTGCCTTGGTGGCGCGGTAATCGCCGCCACCGATGCGCCTTACGGCGGCCTGACCGCATGAGCCAAATCCCCGGCCTTGAATTGCCTGCTCTTGTGGGAGCCGATTTATCGGCGATGGGCGCTGCGGCTTCTCCGCTCCGTTGGCTTTTCGCCGATGAATCGGCTCCCACACTTCTTTATTCGCCGATGAATCGGCTCCTACAAAATCCCCTCATCCCATCTGAGCTTTGCCAATGAACGAAGAACGCGTCCTGGCTCTCGCCGGGGTTTTCCAGGGCGCCGCCCTGGCCCAGCAGCTGGCCACCGATGGCCGCTGCGACGAGGTGGCGTTCGAGGCCAGCCTCGCCAGCGTGTTCCGCATCGACGCTGACTCGGTGGCCTCGGTCTATGGCGGCGTAAGCGGCGTGCGCCGCGGCTTGCGTACCTTGGTCGCGCAGTTCGAGGACGAAACCCGCGACGTCGCCGTGATGCGCATGGCGATTACCGTGCTGCGCCTCGAGCGCTCGCTGTCGCGCAACCGTCCCGTGCTCGACCGCCTGCGCGAGGGCGTGATCGCCACGCAGCGCCAGGTCGAACACTTCGGCATGAACCACGCGAACGTCGCCGCGCGACTGGCCGAGGTGTATGCCTCGACGCTGTCGACGCTGAAGCCGCGCGTGATGGTCACCGGCAACCCGACTCACCTGCAGCAGAAAGCCAACGTCGATCGAGTGCGATCTGCCCTGCTCGCCGCCGCGCGCTCGGCCGTGCTCTGGCACCAGCTCGGCGGCCGGCAGTGGCATTTGCTGATCTATCGCAAGCAGTGCGCGATGCTCGCGCGTGGGCTGCTGACAGGATCCACACTGGAAGGTGGCGGCTGAGGCTTTCCCGCGACGGTTATGGAGCAGCCGCATCCAGCCCCGGAATCGTCCCGGCGAGTTCCCGCAACAAATCGCCGAACCGCGCCAGATCGTCCCGCCACGGGGTCGCGCTGCGCCAGTACAACGCGATATGCCGCCCCGGCCGCGCGCCCTGCACCGCCGCCAGCACGACGTTGGGGATCGACCCCAGCCGATCGTGGGCGAGGATCGGAACCAGCGTATAGCCCCCGCGCAGGGCGACCAGCGTCGCCAGGCTTTCAATACTGAGGTCCTGGATGCGTTCCGGACGCGCCGCTCCCGGCATGCCCAGGTCCGACACGCCGTTGCCATGGCTTTCGGCCATCAGCGTGGCGTCGGCGGCATCCAGTTCGGTGAGGGCGATGGCGCTGCGCCCGGCCAGCGCGTGGCCTGCCTGCAATAGCAATTCGTAGGGCTCGAAGAAGAGCGCCGTGGATTCAAGCCCGGTGATCGTGGCGCTGGGCGGCGCCAGCACCGCATCGAGCTCACCTTCCTGGAGGCGCCGAAGCAGACCCCTGGGCTTTCCCTCGGAGATGGTCAGCCTGGCTCCGGGGAAACGCAGGGGAAACGGCTCGATGAAATGCGGAAGCAGGTACGGCCCCAGCGTGGAGGGCACGCCAAGCCGCAACTCGCTGCCGAAAGCGATGTCGCCCGCCCGCGCCGCATGCTCCAGATGCTCGGCCGCGCCCAGCACGGCCTCGATATAGCCAAGTAGCCGCTGGCCACTGGTGGTGGGCACCACGCGTCGGCCGCCGCGCTCGAACAACGGCATGCCCAGCGCCTGCTCCACCTTCTGTACCTGGTGCGACAGACCGGAAGGGCTGATGTACATGGCACGGGCTGCGCTGTTGAAACTGCCTTCGCGGGCCACGGCCTGGACCAGGGCGAGGTCGCGCAACGACACCGATGACAGGGCCATCGAAATCATCGAACGCTGCGTGCCATCAAATACGTTTGCGCCCATCGTCCGCCCGCTCCATCCTTTCGCCGCCGAATTCGCGCGGCATGCGCCACGAACCCGCCATTCTAGCCGGACACCGGTCTCACGGCGGTCGCACGTTGGGGCCAGACTGCGCGATAATCGACGCTTTGGCGTCCCCCCAGGGGGCGTCAGGCCTCCCCAGCTTAAGAACACGCCAGGAGTACAGCATGAAAGACTCGTTCTCAGTCCGAGACAGCATCGAAGTCAACGGCAAGCGCCACACCATCGCCAGCCTGGCCAAGTTCGGCGAAAAGTTCGACATCAAGCGCCTGCCCTACTCGATGAAGATCCTGCTGGAGAACCTTCTCCGCCAGGAAGACGGCCTGAACGTCACCTCGAAGGAAATCGAGGCGGTGGCCAAGTGGGACGCCAAGGCCGAGCCGGAGATCGAAATCTCCTTCATGCCCGCCCGCGTGGTCCTGCAGGATTTCACCGGTGTGCCCTGCGTGGTCGACCTGGCCGCCATGCGCGATGCCGTCGCCAAGCTCGGCGGCGACCCGAACAAGATCAACCCGCTGGCGCCCGCCGAACTGGTCATCGACCATTCGGTGCAGGTCGACGCGTTCGGTTCGGAAGGTGCGCTGGAGCAGAACGTCGAAATCGAGTTCGAGCGTAACCAGGAGCGTTACTCGTTCCTGCGCTGGGGCCAGAAGGCGTTCAACAACTTCAAGGTGGTACCGCCGCGTACGGGCATCGTCCACCAGGTGAACCTGGAGAACCTCGCCCGCGTCGTCTTCACGGCCGATGTCGACGGTGAGTCCTTCGCCTATCCGGATACCGTCTTCGGTACCGATTCGCACACCACCATGATCAACGGCCTGGGCGTGCTGGGCTGGGGCGTGGGCGGTATCGAAGCCGAAGCCGCCATGCTCGGCCAGCCCTCGTCCATGCTGATCCCACAGGTCGTCGGCTTCCGCCTCACCGGCAAGCTCAGCGAAGGCGTCACCGCCACCGACCTGGTCCTCACGGTCACCCAGATGCTGCGCAAGCTCGGCGTCGTCGGCAAGTTCGTCGAGTTCTTCGGCGAAGGCCTGCCGAACCTGCCGCTCGCCGACCGCGCGACCATCGCCAACATGGCTCCGGAATACGGCGCCACCTGCGGCATCTTCCCGATCGATCAGGAATCGCTGAACTACATGCGCCTGTCGGGTCGCGACGAGGCACTGATTTCCCTCGTCGAGACCTACGCCAAGGCCCAGGGCCTGTGGTACGACAAGGACACGCCGGACGCCGAGTTCACCACGACGCTCGAGCTCAACCTCGCCGACGTGCGTCCGTCCATGGCCGGCCCGAAGCGTCCGCAGGACCGCGTGCTGCTCGAAGGCGTGCAGGAAAGCTTTCTCGACGCCGTTGGCCCGCTCACGGCCAACCGCAAGCGCAAGAACGGCGACGACGTCGACAGCTTCAGCAACGAAGGTGGCGCCACGGCCGTCGGCAATCCGGCCAACACCGTCAGCAAGAGCGAAGGCGTGCTGGTCGAGAAGGACGGCAAGCAGTTCCACATCAACGACGGCTCGGTCGTGATCGCCGCGATCACCTCGTGCACCAACACCTCCAACCCGGCCGTCATGCTCGCCGCCGGCCTGGTCGCCAAGAAGGCCGCCGCGCGTGGCCTCACCTCCAAGCCGTGGGTCAAGCCCTCGCTCGGACCAGGCTCGCTGGTCGTCACCGAATACCTGAAGAAGACCGGCCTGCTCGAGGAACTGGAGAAGGTGAACTTCTTCGTGGTCGGTTACGGCTGCACCACCTGCATCGGTAACTCGGGTCCGTTGCCGGCCGAGATCAGCAAGGGCATCGCCGAGGGTGACCTCGCCGTGGCGTCCGTGCTCTCCGGCAACCGCAACTTCGAAGGCCGCGTGCATCCCGAAGTGAAGATGAACTACCTGGCGTCGCCGCCGCTGGTCGTCGCCTATGCGCTGGCCGGTACGCTCGACATCGACCTGACCAAGGATCCCATCGCCAACGGCAGCGATGGCCAGCCGGTGTACCTCAAGGACATCTGGCCGACCAACAAGGAAGTCTCGGACGCGATCGCCGGTGCGATCAATCCGCAGATGTTCAAGGACAGCTACGCCGACGTGTTCAAGGGCGACAGCCGCTGGAACGCCATCGCTTCGCCAGATGGCCAGACCTACGCCTGGGACGATTCCACGTACATCAAGAACCCGCCGTACTTCGACAACATGACGGCCGAGGCCGGCACCATCGAGGACATCCACGGCGCGCGCGCCATGGGCATCTTCGGTGACTCGATCACCACCGACCACATCTCGCCGGCCGGCTCGATCAAGAAGGACTCCCCGGCGGGTCGCTTCCTGATCTCCAAGGGCGTCGAACCGAAGGACTTCAACTCCTACGGTTCGCGTCGCGGCAACGACGACGTCATGGTCCGTGGCACGTTCGCCAACATCCGCATCAAGAACCTGATGCTCGACGGCGTCGAGGGTGGCTTCACGAAGTACATCCCGACCGGCGAAGAAATGGCGATCTACGACGCCGCCATGAAGTACAAGGCCGACGGCACGCCGCTGGTGGTCCTCGCCGGTAAGGAATATGGCACCGGCTCGTCGCGTGACTGGGCGGCCAAGGGCACCCTCCTGCTCGGCGTCAAGGCCGTGATCACCGAGAGCTTCGAGCGCATCCACCGCTCGAACCTGGTCGGCATGGGCGTGCTGCCCTGCCAGTTCCAGGAAGGCGAGAACGCGCAGACGCTCGGCCTGAAGGGCGACGAAGTGTTCGATATCACCGGCCTCAATGGCGGCGAATCGAAGACGGCGACGGTCAAGGCCACGCGTCCGGACGGTTCGGTCAAGGAGTTCACCGTGAAGGTGCTCCTGCTGACCCCGAAGGAGCGCGAGTTCTTCCGCCACGGCGGCATCCTGCAGTACGTGCTTCGCCAGCTGGCGAAGGCGGCTTAAGGCCTCTGCGGAATCGCCGATAAATCGGCTCCCACCAAGCCCCCCCCGATGTGACGTCGTGGTGGGGCTGGCTGAAACGCCTCGGGAAACCGGGGCGTTTTTTTTGTGCCTCAACCTCTGGCCGCACATGGCTGGGTAGGAGCCGATTCATCGGCGATTCCTAACCGTGTCGCCATCACCCATCGCCGATGAATCGGCTCCTACGAGCGCGGCGTCGCGATCTACAGGGCTTTCTTCCAGGTGGCGGTAAAGCACCGCCAGGCGCGGTCTTCCTTCCGCCACCCCGTCTCCACCTGGTATGCCCCGGCGTTATCCGGCAGCATCCCCGCGCCGGCCGTCAGCGTTACCGTGAATGTGGCGACCATGCGATCGCCTCGCGGCTCGATTGTCGCTGGCCCCATCAGCACATGGATCGCCTGCCCGCGTAGCGCATAGACACGCACGAGGTTTGCCAGCGCCTTCTTATCTAGCTGGCCCGCATCGCCATCGAAGTCCTCCGTGAGCGCTTCCACGGTATCGCCCGCCTTGCCTGCTTCCGCTCCCGCGACCGTCGCCGCGATGGCCTTGCGCACCTGCTCCTCGTCCGGCGTGTGCCGACAGCCGGCCAGCGCCACCATCAGCAGAAATGCCAGTGCTATCCATGGTTTCGACATCGTGCTATTCCCCATACTGTCTCGTTGCGTTGCGGCTTGCCGCTATACGCGCGCGTATGCTCCAATGCCGCGATCGTACGACAGGCCGCCGTGCGACTGCCCTTTGAAGGAGTTCGTCCGATCCATGAGCATTGAGCGTCCGTGGCTTGACCACTATCCGGCCGGCATTCCCGCCGACATCGACGTCAACGCGTACCGCTCCGTGGCGGCCGTCTTCGAAGAGTCCTTTCAGAAATTTCGTGATCGCCCTGCCTACAAGAACTTCGGCAAGGTGCTCACGTATGGGCAGATCGACGAATTGTCGGCCGCCTTCGCTGGCTTCCTGTCCGGCGAACTCGGCCTGAAGAAGGGCGATCGCCTCGCCATCATGCTGCCGAACCTCCTGCAGTACCCGATCGTGCTGTTCGGCGCCCTGCGCCTCGGCCTGACCGTAGTGAACACCAATCCGCTGTACACCACGCGCGAACTGCATCACCAACTGGAAGATTCCGGCGCGAAGGCGCTCGTCGTCCTGGACAACTTCGCCGCCACGGCCGAGAAGGCGCTGGACGGCACCCAGGTGAAGAACGTCATCACCACGGCGGTCGGCGACATGATCGGGTTCCCCAAGGGGAACATCATCAACTTCATCGTCAAGAACGTGCGCAAGGAAGTGCCGACGTTCAAGCTGCCGTCGGCCATCCGCTTCAGCGACGCACTTGCCCGCGGCAAGTCGCACCCGATGCCGAAGACCGACGTCGGTCACGACGACATCGCTTTCCTGCAGTACACCGGTGGCACCACTGGCGTCGCCAAGGGCGCGATGCTCACCCACCGCAACATGGTCGCCAACATGCTGCAGGCCGATGCCTGGATCAGCGGGTCGGCCAAGCCGGGTGAGGAGATCATCGTCACCGCGCTGCCGCTGTACCACATCTTCTCGTTGACGGCGAACGGCCTGGTATTCACGCGCATGGGTGCGTTGAACCTGCTGATCACCAATCCGCGCGACATGAAGGGTTTCGTCAAGGAACTCTCGAAGGAGCGCTTCACCGCCATCACCGGTGTCAACACGCTCTTCAACGGGCTGCTTAATACCCCGGGATTCGCGGATCTCGACTTCTCCGGCCTGCACCTCTCGCTCGGCGGCGGCATGGCCGTGCAGCGGAGCGTGGCGGAGCGCTGGAAAAAGACCACCGGTGTCACGCTTGCCGAAGCCTATGGCCTCACCGAGACCTCGCCGGCGGCCTGCATCAACCCGCTGGACCTGAAGGAATACAACGGCTCGATCGGCCTGCCGATTCCGTCCACCTACGTGCAGATCTGGACCGACGACGGCCGGGTGCTGCCCACCGGTGAAGTGGGTGAGCTGTGCATCAAGGGCCCGCAGGTGATGAAGGGCTACTGGAACCGTCCCGACGAGACGGCCAAGGTGCTCGACGCCAACGGCTGGCTACGTACGGGCGACATCGCCCGCATGGACGAAAACGGCTACGTCTATATCGTGGACCGCAAGAAAGACATGATCCTTGTCTCGGGTTTCAACGTGTACCCGAACGAGATCGAAGACATCGTCATGGCCCATCCGGGCGTGGCCGAAGTCGCCGCTGTCGGCGTCGACGACGAGCACTCGGGCGAGGTGGTGAAGATCTTCGTCGTCCGCAAGGATCCGGCGCTGACCGAAGAAGCCCTTCGCGAGTACTGCCGCGAGAACCTCACCGGCTACAAACGCCCGAAGCAGATCGAATTCCGCGATTCGCTGCCGAAGACCAATGTGGGCAAGATTCTTCGGCGCGAGTTGCGTGATGAGGATCGGGCGAAGCGGAAGGCTGCGCAAGCCTGATGCCAATAAAAACCCCGCCTTGAGCGGGGTTTTTCTTAAGCACCCATCGCCGCTGAAGCGGCTCCCACACAAGGCCTGTGCTCCCACACAAAGCCTGCGCAGGTGCTGTTTGTGGGAGCCGCTTCAGCGGCGATGGGCGATCAGTCGTCCGTCCACGCCTCAAGCGTGTCCGCATACCCACCCAGCAGCTCCCAAAGCGGCGCCTGCTTATCTTCAGGGATGAGGGTATAAGCCATGCCGATCTGCCGCGCCGAAACGCGCGCCACCATCGCCTCCATATGGATATGCAGATCGTGGCCGAAGACCATGTCCAGGATCCAGGTCTGGCCGGGTTCGCCGCGCCAGCCGAGCGGGCGGCGCAGCATGGCACCGGTCGCCGAGATGTCGACCAGGTCGGTGGGGTGCGCCTCGCCGCCGCGGCTCATCAGCACCGCGGTCTGCACTTTCATTCGTGCGTGGCGATAACGCATGTTCGAACTCTCCTTGTCAGACATCTGCATTCCTGTCCATTTCGTTTCCTGCTGGATCTTATACGTCGAGTTCGGCACAACCGCACCCCGCACGACTTACCCTACGTGTCACAAACGGACACATTAGCGCAGTCGTAGCGTTCGCTCGCCATGGCCGGCGTTCACTCGCTACCGCGCGTCTTCAGTACACCCGCGCGGACCAGGGCCCCGGCGCCGAAGCGCTCGTTGATCCGGTCCTGTACGCCATCGGAGCGCTTTTCCGAGACCGGCGCGGCGAACATGTCCCGTTGTTCATCGCTGTGCCGGGCATCGAACCCCGAAAGCGTCACGCCGAGCAGTCGAAGCCTCGGCCGTGGATGCTGATTCCACCAGACCTGAAGCAAGCGACGTGCCACGGCATAGATATCGGGCGTAGCGTTGCCGGGAACGGGCAACTGCGCCTGGCGGCTGTGGGTGACGAAGGGGGGCTCACGCAGTTTCACCGATACCGTGCGCGCGTCGACGCCGCGCGATCTGGCCCTCGCGCCGACCCGCTCGCACTGGCGCAGGAGCCACGCCTCGGCGATCGGCAGTTCTTCCACGTCGATGTCGAAGGTCCATTCCGAACCGATCGACACTTCCGGTGCGTCCGTCACCACGGCGCGCCGGTCTTCGCCAAGACATAACTGACGCAGCTGGGCAGCATGACGCTCACCCACGGCCTTGTTAAGCCGCCAGGCGTCCGCGCGGATCAGGTCGCCGATGGTCCGGATGCCGACCTTGTGCAAGGCCTCCTCGGCCACCTTGCCCACGGTCCACATGCGCCCGATCGGCAGGGGATCCAGGTAGCCCTGCACCTCTTCGGGATGGATGTGAAGGAACCCGTCCGGCTTGGACAGCTCGCTGGCCAGCTTGGCGAGCAGCTTGTTGTGGGCCATGCCGACCGAGGCGTTCAGGCCGGTGCGCTCGCGGATAGCCACCTTGACCCGGCGGCCGATGGCCTCGATCGATTCAAACAGGCGCAGGCTGGCAGTGACATCCAGAAAGGCCTCATCCAGCGAGAGGCCCTCGATCATCGGCGTCACCTCCCCGAACACCGAAAAAACGATCTCCGAAATTTCTGCGTACCGCGCGTGCCGGGGGAAGATATAGATGCCATCCGGGCAGCGACGGCGAGCCTCCGACGTAGGCATGGCCGAACGGACCCCGTACGTTCGGGCCACATAGTTGCACGTGGAAACCACGCCCCGGCGCCCCAGCCCCGCCACGATCACGGGCTTGCCGACCAGGCTGGGATCGTCCAGTTCCTCCACGGACGCATAGAAAGCGTCCATGTCGACATGGATGATCGCGCGGGGGGCCTGCTGCATGAGCGATATTGTGCCGGAACCGCAGGGCGCCCGGCAGGCGGGCCGCTGGACTTGGGCGGGCACAGGCGATACCCTGTGCTCAATCGGGTGAACTTATTCGGGCGTCGCGCCCTCACCGGTCCGTGGTTTGGGACCGGCAGCGGACCGCTCCCGACGATCTTTCACAGGCGGTGACCCTCCTGGGGTGTCCAGCGGCAATGCCCTTCGCTCGTCGGCGACGATGCGTGGCATGCCGGGCGAGGTGGCGGTATAGCCGCCGGACGGCATCGATTGTTACGTTCCTGGTCGCACTCGCGACCCTTCTGACGTGTGCCGATGACTAACGAGACAACCGAAGTTCAGGTGGTCGAAAAAGCCCAGGGTGCCTTCGCAGGTGTCCCGCAGCAGCAGGAAATGCCCCTCGCGCT
>Ga0247742_10001736_pt1 | contig 14828 bp, 9 predicted proteins | sample UWRJL208509C2_FD_180944 | JGI IMG/M metagenome (GOLD analysis project Ga0247742, IMG submission 180944) | Plant litter microbial communities from Arlington Agricultural Research Station in Wisconsin, United States - UWRJ-L208-509C-2 | ecosystem: Environmental > Terrestrial > Plant litter >...
CTCGACGAAGGTCGTCAGGTCGGTGATCTGCACGCCGAGCTGGCGGCAGGCGAGAAGATCGTCCATCGGCAGGCTGCCGCGCCGGTCGTCCACGCCGACGACGATTTCGTTGAGGTGTTCGCGACGCGCGAGTTGCGCCAGTGACTCATCGCGTGTCAGCAGCAGGTTTTCCGGGACCATGACGGTCTCGTTCAGACCCTGCAGGTAGCCGACGAGACAGAAGCCCCGACGATCAGAGCGACGGCGCATGCGATTGTGGATCTGCGCCGCACGCTGTCCCGCGCCAAGTACCACGACACGACGCTTCAACGACTCCATCTCGACCAGGCGCATGAACAGGCCGCGGAAGGTCGCGGTGGCGAGGAAGGCAATGAGCAGGGCCATACCGAGCACGCCGCGGCCGACATAGGCCTGCGGAATGACGTAGTAGCCGACGACCAGGATGAGTCCGCCGAGAATGAAGGCGATGGCGTGTCGCGCGATCTGGCCACGCCAGCTCATGCGCAGGGTCGAGCGGTATTCGCCGAGTGCGGCCATGCCGAGGAAGATCACCGCGGCGAACATCACGGCGCGTGCCGTGAGCGTCTGCGTGGATGCGGCAAGATCATCGGGCGATGGCGCAAAGCGGATATACGTCGCCAGGTTGAGCGAGGCGGCCAGCAACAGCAGTTCACAGGCACCCATCAGGATGAGCCAGCGAACGATTGGCTGTCTGAAAAGACGGATCATCGTGTTCCCCTCCGCACGTTATCCGAACGTGTCGATACATGGAGGCTAGGAAGTGCGTGGTGTCCTGTCGATTGCACTTCCGGGTTGCACACGGCTAGGCCAAACGGCTGCGTGATACATCGGTGTATCGCCCCCTGTATCGAGGCTGTTACACATCCAGTCAAACGATGGCGAGCAGCGCGCGCAACTCTTCCGCCAGTCGGAGGCTGAGTGCGATCAAGGTAAAGGTCGGGAAGGCCCAGCCACCGGTGGGAAACACCGAGCTTCCCGCGACATGAAGGTTCGCGACACCATGAACCTTGCCCTGCGTGTCGACCACACCCTGCGTCGCATCCTCGGCCATGCGCGTCGTGCCCATGTGGTGAGCCGTGCCATGCACATCGGAAGAGGCGTGCGTGTCGACGGTCCATGGAGCGGGTGCGAACTGGCCGGCGCAGGTCTGCGCAAGACGATTGCCCGCGACCGCGCTGAGGACGCGATGCGTGTGCCGGTCCAGCTCGTTGAGCCGCCAGTCCACGCGCACGCGGCGCAGGCCGAGTGCGTCCCGTTTGTCGTCGAGCATGATCCGGCTGTCCCGGTTGGGCGCTTGTTCGAAGAATCCGACGAGCTCCACCCGGTCGCTGACCACGGTGGGTTTATCGCCGACCTTGAGCGCCACGGCGCGGATCACGTCGCCGATGTGCAGGCCAAGCCGCAAGGCGCTGATCGCGAGATTTTGCGGCACGGCAAGCGACATCGCGCCACCGGGCCCATTCTGTAGCGCTGCCTCGAGGCGCGCCTCGACGAGCGCCGCCTCATCGCGTGTCGGCGGTCGCAGGGCGGCGCGCACGTCGCGCAGGGCGCGAATGCCACGCGGTACCTCGCCCTCGACGGCAAAGGGATGCACACGTGCGTTGAGTGTCCGGTACTCGCGTTGTGCGTCCAGCGAGAGGCCGATTTCCGAGGCGATCGGCGCACGCACCTTGCCGATGCTGCGCTCGTAGGGCCGGGTGAGCCGATCCGCCTGCGACGATCGAATGCTGCCGATGGTTCCCCTGGGGTGATCCATGAAGTATCGGCCCACCAGGTCGTGGTCGTTGCCGAGCCCGTTCGGCGCCACGCTATCGGAAAGGAGCAGGATGCGGGCGTTCTCGATGCCGCCCGCCGCGAGGACGTAGTGCCGCGCACGGACGCGACCGCGCCGGCCGTCGAGCGAGCCGATCGTGGCGTCGGTCACCGCGCCGGCATTGTCGGTGGCCTGCAGTGCCATCACGTTCGCATGCAGGAGCACGGTGATGTTCGGTGCCTGGGCGAGCAGGTCACGATAGGCTTCGCCGAAAGTGATCGGGCTGCGAGCGAAGATGAAGTTGACCATCGCCTCGGGATCCAGATCGAGCGGCGGACGCGGCGTGGGGCCCTCGAACGTGCCCTGGTCGAAGCCGTGCGCGGGATCGATCCGGCAGAACTCGCGCGCCTTGGCGTACCACGGCGCGAGATCGGCATAGCGCAGGGGCCAGCCGCTGTCGGGGACCCAGTCGCGAGGTTCGAGATCGGAATCGGCCAGGGGAATGCAGCCGCCGCCCCAGAGCGTGCAGCTGCCACCGAACACGCGCATGCGCGAGGTGCCCGCGTCGAAGGGCGTGTTGCCGGCGGATGTGCCGTCGTACAACGACTGGCTTCGATCCTCACCCGCCAGCCCGCCACCCTCGATCAGGCAGACGGTGGTCGAGGTGCCGATGAAGGCGCGCGCGATGGCGATGCCAGCGGGGCCTGCGCCAATGACGCAGAGGTCCGCCTGATAGTCGGAAGGTGCCGACGGGTCAAGGTAATCGGTGATCACGGGGTATCTCCCAGCGTATTTTTATTGTCAGGCCCGGTAGTAGCCGCGGTACCAGTCGACGAACTTGCCGACGCCTTCGCAGACGTCCACTTTGGGCAGGTAGCCGGTGGCCTGTACCAGCGCGGAGACGTTGGCTTCCGTGTCGGGTACGTCGCCCGCTTGCAGGGGTAGCATTTCCATCCGTGCCGTCTTCTTCAGGCACTTCTCCAGCACCTGGATGTACTTCAGGAGCTCCACCGGCTTTTCGTTGCCGATGTTGTAGATGCGGTACGGAGCGACACCGCTGGATCCGGGATCCGGGCGGTCGCCGGACCAGTTGGCGTTCTTCTCCGGTATCTGGTCCAGGGTGCGCAGGACACCCTCGACGATGTCGTCGACGTAGGTGAAGCTGCGCTTGTGGTGTCCGTGGTTGAATACCTGGATAGGCTCGCCCGCCAGGATCGCCTTGGTGAACAGGAACAGCGCCATGTCCGGGCGCCCCCAGGGGCCGTAAACGGTGAAGAAGCGCAGGCCGGTGCAGGGCACGCCGTAGAGGTGCGCGTAACTGTGCGCCATCTGCTCGTTGGCTTTCTTCGAGGCCGCATACAGGGTCAGCGGGTGTTCGGTCGGCTGGTGTTCGGAAAAGGGCATGCGCGTATCCGCCCCATAGACCGAGCTGGTCGACGCGAAGACGAGGTGTTCGACGCCATGGCGACGGCAGCCTTCGAGCACGTGCAGGAAGCCGGTGACATTGCTGGCGATGTATACGTGCGGGTTCTCGGCGGCGTAACGCACGCCGGCCTGCGCCGCCAGGTTGACCACGCGCTGCGGCTTGTGGGTGACGAAGGCGTTCTCGACGGCGTCACGATCGGCAAGATCGGCATGGATGTGGGTATAGCCGGGCTTGTCGGCGAAACGGGCCAACCGGGCCTTCTTCAGTTCAACGTCGTAGTAGTCGGAAAGACTGTCGAAGCCGATCACCTCGTCGCCACGCTCGAGCAGGCGCATGGCCACGTGGGAGCCGATGAAGCCGGCCGTGCCGGTCACGAGCACTTTCATGCGGGCTGTTCCGTGATCAAAGCCGTCCGTCCACGGCGTCGCGCGGCAGGACATACTTGACGTCGTAGACCACGGATTCCGGTTTGCCGAAGGCACGGATGCCCGCGGCGCCCAGGGCGACGAACTCACGATGTCCCACGGCGACGACCACGGCGTCATAGGCGGCGTGGGCCGGATCGGCCATGGGGGTGATGCCGTATTCGTGTTCCGCTTCGCTCGCGCGTACCCAGGGGTCGTACACGTCGACGCCGACGCCGTAGGTGTCGAGGGCGTTGATGATGTCGACCACGCGCGTGTTGCGCAGGTCAGGGCAGTTTTCCTTGAACGCCAGGCCGAGGATGAGCACGCGGGCGCGCACCGGGTTGATGCCCTTGCGCACCATCAGGCGGACCACCTCGGAGGCGATATACGTGCCCATGCCGTCGTTGGTGCGTCGCCCGGCGAGGATCACGTCGGGATGGTGGCCGACCTGCTGCGCCTTATGGGTGAGGTAATAAGGATCGACGCTGATGCAATGGCCGCCGACCAGGCCGGGGCGGAATGGCAGGAAGTTCCACTTGGTGCCAGCGGCTTCGAGCACCTCGAGCGTATCGATGCCCAGCTTGTTGAACAGGATCGCGAGATCGTTGACCAAGGCGATGTTGAGGTCGCGCTGGGTGTTCTCGATGACCTTGGCGGCCTCGGCCACCTTGAGCGAGCTGGCCCGATGCGTGCCCGCGGTGATCACCGAGCGGTAGAGCGCATCGACGAAGTCGGCCGTGGCCGGGGTCGAACCGGAGGTAACCTTGAGTATTCCCGTAACGCGATGGGTCTTGTCGCCCGGGTTGATGCGCTCCGGACTGTAGCCGGCGAAAAAATCTTCGTTGAAGACCAGACCCGAAACCTTCTCCAGGATCGGCACGCAGACTTCCTCGGTGCAGCCCGGATAGACCGTCGATTCATAGACCACGATGTCGCCGCGCTTGAGCACCTTGCCCAGGGTTTCGCTCGCGCGGATCAGCGGCGTGAGGTCCGGCCGGCGTGCGTCGTCGATCGGTGTCGGCACGGTGACGATGTACACGTCGCACTCGGCGAGGTCGTCGATACCTGAGGAAAAGCGCAACCGGCGCGAGGCACCGAGTTCGTCGCCATCCACTTCCAGGGTGACGTCGTGGCCCCGGCGAAGCTCCTCGATGCGCCCGGAATTGATGTCGAATCCGAGGGTTGCGTAGCGCTTGCCGAATTCGACGGCCAACGGAAGGCCGACATACCCCAGGCCGACGATGCCGATGCGTACCGTGTCCAGCGACAAGGTCGCGGCGCCTTCGGCCGGGTCGTACGACCGGTCGGCTGCGACGGGTTCGCGCACGGCGGCGGTGCCGGCCGGCCTGCGGCTAACTGTATCCATGACCGCTTCCTACCCCTTGGTGGTCGACAATGCCCGTCTTACGGGCGATGAGAGGTTAGCAATCCACTCGTGGATTGCCTGTACGGCTTACGGAGGTAGCCGAATGGCCGATAGCGTTTTTCGCGGGGCACCGGCGTTTACAAGCCTCGATCCCCGATATATCGTTCATCCCGCTCCGCTTAAGAGGCAGGGCATATGACTACAAGGGTGTATCTGATCCAGCCATGTCCGCGCGAACCTACACCGGCTCAGTGCGCGTGGCCTTGCTGGACGATCATGCGCTCGTCCTCAAAGGGCTCATTGCGCATCTTGAGAAAATCCCTTCGATCCTGATCGTCGGCAGCCATGGCGGTAGCCAGCCGTTCCGGGCGCTGCTGGCCGCCATGCCCGTGGATGTCGCGCTGATCGACTACTCCCTGGCCATGGACGATATCGACGGCGTCGCCCTGATCAAGTTGCTGCGTGCCTCGCATCCGGCTCTGAAGATCCTGGTCGTCTCCGCGCATGGTTCGCGCCTGGTCATCCGCAGTCTCCTGCAGGCCGGTGCCCACGGCTTCGTCGCGAAGAGCCAGGATCCCGATGAGATCATTCGTGCGATCGACGCGGTGATGACCGGTCGCGAATACCTGTCGCCAGGGACGCTCAGTGGCCTGGCCGACAATCCGATGGCCCGGCTTTCACCGCGCGAATGGGAAGTGATTCGCTGTGTGCTCGAGGGGCTGTCGGTCACGCAGATCGCCAACAAGTTCAGCCGCAGCCTGAAGACCGTAAGCACGCAGAAGACGGCGGCTTACCGGAAGCTGGATATCGGCAAGGACAACGAACTGCACATGCTTCGCGCTTACCTGCTCGCATCGGACAGCGAGGTGCCATCGAAGTGAGGCGATGGATCGCCCTTTGCCTGGCCGCGTTCGTCGTGACCGCCGGTGCCACCACCGATTCGCCAGACCCCGAACGGGAGCGGTGGATCGCGCAGCATCCCGTGTTGCGTATCGCGATCGACCCACAGCAGGGCGCCGAGATTCGCGGTGGCGAAGCCAATCCGCTCGTCAGTCAGTACCTCGCGCTCGTGGCGGAACATACGGGCGTGCGCTTCGAGACCATCCGTACGTCGTCCTGGGAGGCGTCCGTCAAGGCCTTCACGGAGCACCAGGTCGACCTGCTGCCCTCCACCAGCGATCGCATGGTCGTGGCGGACCTGGGCGACCGCGCGCTGCTCTCGGCGCCGTTTTACGTGGGCCGCACCCTGATCGTGACGCGCACCGTGGGCCCGGCCAAGATCGACATGCGCGACCTCGACGGGCACACGGTGGCCTTCAAGGGCGGCGGCGCCTACGAAAGCTGGCTCAAGCGCGAACATCCGCTGGTCACGCGCCTTCCGCTGGACGATATCCATGAGGTGCTGGCGGCGGTGGAAAGCGGCATCGCGGATGCCGCTATCGGCATGGACGTGGCGTACCACCCCATCGTGCGTCGCGACTATGCTTCCAGCCTGCGTGTGGCCGGCGACGTGGCGGAAATGCCGGTCACGGTGAGGGTGGTCGTCCAGCCCGACGAGCCCGAGCTGATCGACATGCTCGACAAGGGCATGCGCCGCATCACGGCGGACGAAAACGAGGCGGTCATCGAGCGCTGGCTCGAGGCGGCCTATCTGCGCGCGCCGACCTTGTCGCAGGTCGTGTCGGTCTACCAGGGCGAGATCGCGCTGGGCGGCGCCCTGGTCCTGGTCCTGATCTTCGCCCTCTGGCAAATGCGCCGTGCGCAGCTCGCCTCGCAGCGTGGCGAGCAACAGAAGACCATGCTGCTAGCCGTGATGAGCCACGAAGTGCGCAACGCGGTGAACGCGGTCGTCTCGTCCATCGACCTGATGGCCCGGCAACCGCTGGAAGGACCGCAGCGCGATCTCATGGCGATCGCGCAGGCGAGTAGCCGCAACCTGCGCTCCCTGCTCAAGAGTGCGCTCGATTACACCCGATCGGAAGTCCAGGGCTTTACGCCCGATCTGGTCTCGTGCGATGTGCTGGCCGTGGCACGGCAGGTCGTCGAGTCGCAGCGCCCGGCCATTGAGGCGAAGGATCTCGCGATTCGCCTCGACCTGCCCATGGGCCCCTTGCCCTGGTTGCTGCTCGATGAGACACGGCTGCGCCAGGTACTCGAAAACCTGCTCGCGAACGCCGTGAAATACACGCATGAAGGCCACGTCGGTATCGCGCTGTGGCAGGGCACGGAAGAGACGCCCGATAACATTCGCCGGCTGGTGATCGACGTGTTCGACACGGGTATCGGCGTGCCGGTGGACCGGCAACGCGAGTTGTTCCGCGCGTTCGCGCAATCGCACGGGGCCCTCGACACCCGACTCGGTGGCACGGGCCTGGGACTGGCGATCTGTCGCGATATCGTCACCCACCTCGGCGGACGTCTCGACCTCACCAGTGAGGTCGGTGTGGGGACGGCCGTGCGCATTGAGCTGCCGACCAGCCTCGTTCCCGCGGTCACGACGGTGGCCGATGACGATCCGCCGGATGCCGGCAAGGACGAACCGTTCGGCACCGTGCTCCTGGTCGAGGATCATCCGGCGAACCGCCAGATCATCGCGGCGCAGCTCAAGTTCATCGGCTATGCGACGCAGGCCGTGGACCATGGGCAAGCGGCCATCGATGTGTTCGAGGCCGGACGCTATGTCGGTGTCCTGCTCGATTGCGAGCTGCCGGACATGCAGGGATACGATATCGCCGCCGAGCTGCGCGCCCGGGAGCGTACCGCCGGTGGAGCGCGTACGCGTTTCATCGCTATCTCGGCCAATCACGGCGAAGCGCATATCCGTCGTTGCGAAGAGAGTGGCATCGACACGGTGCTGGGCAAGCCGCTCTCGCTGGAAGGTCTCAAGGCGGCACTCGTGGCGCCGCGCACGGAATCGGAGATCGATGCGACCTTCATCAAGGAATGCCTGAAGGACCTTGCCGCCATCCGCGCCGCACTCGCCGTGCGCGACCTGACTGGCGCGGCTCATTTCGCGCATCGGCTCAAGGGTGGCGCCCTGGTCTGGGGCGCGACATCCATCGCCACGGACATCGATCGCATCGAGCAGGCGCTTGGCCGGGTTCCTGTCGACGACGCGTTGGTCGTACGTTTGCTCGACGCGATCGCTGCTCGCCTTTAGACGGCCGCGTACCGACGTTCGACGCCGTGCCAGCGTTTTGGACGAAACGTGCGCGACTTGCTCCGGCTTGCTTCGAGCTTGCTCGAACGCAAGCTTGGGCGAATGCGTTCGTCATCGCATCGATGTGTCGCGACGCCCTTTAAACGTTCGATGGCGTACCAATGTCTGTCTGACTTTCCTTCGTCCCAACGTAACGGAGTCTACCGATGGCAAGCATCAACGCATCCGCGAGCGGCACGTTCAAGATCGGCGGCGACCTCGAGGTCAACCGCCTCGGCTTCGGCGCCATGCGCATCACCGGCAAGGGTATCTGGGGTGAGCCGGCCAACCCCAAGGCAGCGCGCGAGACCCTGGCGAAGCTGCCCGAGCTCGGCGTGAACCTGATCGATACGGCCGATAGCTACGGGCCGTACGTCAGTGAAGACCTGATCCGCGAAGTACTGCATCCGTACAAGGGCCTGGTCATCGCGACCAAGGGTGGCCTGACCCGTCATGGCCCGGACATCTGGGCGCCGCTCGGTCGTCCCGAATACCTGCGCCAATGCGTCCTGATGAGCCTGCGCCGCCTGGGCGTGGAACGCATCGACCTGTGGCAGTTGCATCGCGTCGACGAGAAGGTGCCGCAGGACGAACAGTTCGGCGTCATCCGCGACATGCAAAACGAAGGCCTGATTCGCCATGTCGGCTTGTCCGAGGTGAATGTCGCGCAGATCGAAGCGGCGTCGAAGTTCTTCAAGGTCGCCACGGTGCAGAACCTCTACAACCTCGGCAACCGCCAGAGCGAAGCCGTGGTCGACTACGCGGACAAGCACAACATCGGCTTCATCCCCTGGTTCCCGCTGGCCGCCGGCGAGCTGGCGAAAGAGGGGTCGGTGCTGTCGAAGATTGCCAAGAAGCTCGACGCCACCGATGGCCAGGTCGCCCTGGCGTGGCTGCTCAAGCGGTCGCCGGTGATCCTGCCCATCCCGGGCACCGGTAGTCCCGATCACCTCGAAGAGAACGTCAAGGGCGCCGCACTGAAGCTGTCGCAGGAAGACTTCGAAGCGCTTGAACACGCCGTGAAATAAGCGCCGTTGGACCGGTAGGAGCCGGCTACGCCGGCTCCTACAATGTGCGGCGAGCCCGCTCTTCGTAGAGGCGCTCGTCGGCGCGGCTCAAAGCGGCATCCAGCGGCGTACCCGCCAGTTTCATGGCCGCACCCAGGGTGAAGCCGATCGGCGCCGCATCCGCCTCGTTACGCAAGCGCGCGCTCACCTCGGCCAGATGGGTTTCGTCGGCGCTGCGCAATACCAGCAGAAACTCGTCTCCACCCAGACGCACGACGGCATCGTCGTCGCGGACGCGTGCGCGCAGGAAGCTTGCCATGTCGACCAGCACGTCATCGCCGCGCTGGTGCCCATAGGTGTCGTTGATGGCCTTGAAGTGATCGAGGTCCACCGTGATGCAGCCGAGCGTTTCGTCACGCGTCAGTTCGCCCAGCTGGTCGAGGTAGCGCCGGTTGAAGCAGTGGGTGAGGGGATCGCTCAACGACCATTCGCGCAGCTGCCGCTCTTGTCGATACTGTTCGGTGATGTCCTGCGCGTGACCGAGCACGTAGCGCTCGTCGTCATCGTCGTCGAGCACGTTGTGATACGCCCAGATGCGCAGGTCGCCGTTCGCCGCGCGCAATTCGAGCCGGCCCGAATCGCTGCCTTCATCGCCGATACGCCGTAGATAGGCGTGGAAGGCGGGCACGACTTCCGGTCGCATGAAATCGGTGAGTGGCCGCCCCATCAGGCTGTTGACCGGATAGCCCAGCGAATGCGCCGCGGCGGGATTGACCGAGAGCAGGATGCCGTCGAGATCGTGCGTGCAGATCAACCCCAGGCTGTAATGGAACAGCTGGCGGAAGCGTCGCTCGCTCGCCTCCAATGAAGCGACGGCGCGTCGGCGATCGGTGGTGTCCTGGATCGCGCCGACGAGGCGTTTGGCTGGACCGCCCCGCGGCTCGACCTCGCCAACCGAGCGCACCCAGAGCGAACGGTGGCGGGCCGTCAGCAGCGGCACCTCGACATCCCAGCCCGTACCACTGGCGATGCCTCGTTCGACGGCGGCCCGAATGGTCTCGCGAGCGCTCTCGGGAAAGAACGAGAAGGCCTCGTCGAGGTTGGGTTCATATCCCGGTGGCATGTCGTGGATACGGCAGGTCTGCGCGGACCAGTGCACCTTGTTCGATGCCAGATCGACTTCGAAGCCGCCGACCCCGGCCACGGCGCCGGTGCGGTCGAGGAAGGATTCGCTTGCGCGCAGGCGCGCCTGCCAATCCTGCGCCGTGCGCCGAAGGTCGCGTTCCAGCGCGATCTCGCGAGCCAGTGCGGCACTCCGCTCGAGGGCCGTGGCACGCTGTTCCAGCGCCATGCCGACCAGTCCGGCGAGGGTGGACAGGATCTGACGTTGGGTCTCGCTCAGCTCGCGGGGCACGTGGTCGATGACGCACAGCGTGCCCATGCCGGATCCGCCCTGCATGGCGATGGGCATGCCCGCGTAGAAGCGGATGTTGGGGTCGGCCTCGACCAGCGGGTTGTCGAAAAAGCGTTCGTCGTCGTGGGTGTCGCGCACTTCGAAGAGCGTCTGGCCGTGGATCGCGTGGGCACAAAACGAGACATCGCGCGGTGTCTCGGTCACTCCCTCCAGGCCGACCTGAGCCTTGAACCACTGGCGGTCGTGATCGATCAGGCTGACCAGGGCGATCGGCGAACCCGTGACCAGGGAGGCCACCTGCACGATACCGTCGAAAAAAGGCTCCGGCGCCGTGTCCAGCACGGCCAGGCTGCGCAGCCGTTCGAGGCGGCGCGATTCGTCGTCGGGTAAGGGCGCGGCTCGCATCGCGACTCCTGGGCAGGGGACAGCGGAACGTAGCGGCTCGGCAGCCCGCCGGACGTGATCCACGTCACTGTCCTGAGGTGAAGGCGCCTGGCACAGGTTTGCTTATAGCGCCACCGGGCTGGTTTCGCGTGAAGCCGGGCCTAGTGAAGTTTCACAGGCGGTAAGGTCGTGTTGCGCAACCAGTCGGCGAGCCATAACGCCGTGGCCCGCGGCCAGCCGTGCAGGGTGGCACGGTGCAGTTGTTGCAAGGACACGTAGAGCATCTTCGCCACCCAGCCACGCATGGGGATGATCGATCGGCCCTTGGGTCCGGAAGGAAGTTCGCCGGTGGCCTGGCGCGAGCCGAGGGACACCAGGGTGCCCTTGGAGTGGTAGACGAACGGGTTGACGCTCTCGCCACGAAGGGCGCGGGGCAGGGCGCGGGCCAGGTACGTGGCCTGCTGGTGTGCCGCCTGGGCCGTGGGCGGGACGCTGGGGCCGCCGGGTGTCGTGGTGGCGAAGGCGCAGTCGCCCATGGCGTAGATGTCGGTCAGGCCCTGGGCCTTCAGCTGGCCATCGACCAGGATGCGCCGGTCCCTGGAGAGTTCGAAGGGGCCGAGGCCCTTGACCATGTCGTGGCCCGTGACACCGGCCGCCCACACCTGGATATCGCAGTGCACGCTCGTCCCATCGGAGAGGTGGAAGGCGCCGTCTTCGACCGCGTCGACGCCAACGCCGGTGCGTAGCGTCACGCCCATGCGCCGGAGGATCTTCTCCGCCGATTCCGAGGTGCGCGGATCGACGTTGGGCAGGACACGTTTGGCCATGTCCATCAAGGTGATGTCCAGCTTGCTGGCGGGATCGAGGCCACCGTAGCGGTGCATGTCGTTGAACGCGTGGTGCAGCTCGGCGGCCAGTTCCACGCCGGTGGCTCCTGCGCCGACGATGCCGATGCTGATGCGCTTGTCCGGATCGCCGGCGGTGCGTAACGCCAGCGCGAGGATCTTGCGACGCAGGTCGATGGCCTGGGCCGGGCTGTCCAGCATGTCGCAATACTCGAGGACGCCGGGCGTGCCGAAGTCGTTCACGCGACTGCCGAAGGCCAGCACCAGCGTGTCGTAGCTCAGGCTGCGCGCCGGCAGGATGATCTCGTCGGTGAGCGGAAAGCGGACTTCGTCCAGGGCGATGGTTTTCGCCACCGGATCGACGCGCTGGAGCGCGCCGGGTTCGAAGCGGTATCCATGCGACTGGGCATGCGCCAGGTAAGGCACTGCTTCTTCGCCATCGCCAAGCAGGCCGACCGCCAGCTCGTGCAGGCGGGGCTTCCAGAAGTGACTGGCGTCCCGGTCGACCAGGGCGACATCGAGGTCGCCGCGTTTGCCCAATCGCGCTGCCAGTTCGATACCCGCCGCACCACCACCGACGATCACGACGGTGTGCGCACCGGGTCGCTTTGAAGCCGTCATACCCATCTCCTTCAATAACCTGGTTTCGAGCATACGCATCGATTCGTTGCTTGCTTGCGAAGACTGGCCTTTTCCGGCTAAATCGAACCCATGATGCCAACACGGTGGCTCCGACGACGAACGATGCGCTGACGCGACGCCGCGCGCTCATGCGTGCGCCTGTGCCCATCGTTTACGGAGAAGTCCATGTTCCTGTCCCTGGCGTCGCACGTCGATGCCTCGCTCGCCAGCGTGTTCGCCACCCTTGGCCTGCCTGCCTCGTCGGCACGCGCCCAGCCCTCGACGCGGCCGGATTTCGGCGATTTCCAATGCAATGCCGCGCTGGCCCTGGCGCGTGAACTCGGCCGGCCGCCGCGAGAGCTCGCTGGTGATATCGCCGGCCTGCTTCGTCAGCAGCCGATGTTTGCGTCGGTGGAGGTCGCGGGGCCGGGCTTCGTCAACCTGACACTGGCGGGGGCCTTCCTGGCTACGTCCGCCCGGGCGATGGCCGCTCAGGTGAACCTCGGCATCCCGGACACCGGGCGGGGGCGCCTGGTCATCCTCGATTTCGGCGGGCCGAATGTGGCCAAACCACTTCATGTGGGGCACCTGCGGTCGCTGGTGCTCGGCGAGAGCCTGCGTCGCCTCCATGCGGCGCTCGGTTGGCGCACCCTCGGCGATGCGCACCTGGGCGACTGGGGGTTGCAGATGGGCATGCTGAGCTCGGCCATCCGGCATCGCGACCCTTCCCTCGTCTTCTTTCAGCCGGGCGCGAAGGGGGGCTTCCCGGCCAACGCGCCAGTGAGCCTCGATGAACTCGAGCGTCTGTATCCCGAAGCGGCCGCAGCCTGTCGCAGCGATCCCGCACGCATGGCCGAGGCGCGCGCGGATACGGCAGCGCTACAGGCCGGCGATCCAGGGCTGCTCGCCTTGTGGCGTGCACTGCGGGAGTTGAGCCTGGCGTCGCAGGTGGCGGACTTCCGCGAGCTCGGCGTCGTGTTCGACGCACTCGACGGCGAGAGCGACGTCCGCGACGCGATCGCGCCCCTGGTCGAGCGGCTCCGTGCCAGCGGGGTCGCTCGGGAAAGCGACGGTGCGCTGGTTGTGGATGTTGCCACCCGCGAGGACACGTTCGAGGTCCCGCCCTTGCTGTTGGCCAAGCGGGATGGCGCCGCGCTCTACGCGACGACCGACCTGGCGACCCTGGAGGCACGTGCGATGCATGAAGGCCTCGCACGCGTGGTGTATGTGGTCGATCAACGGCAGGCCCTGCATTTCGAGCAGGTGTTCCGCGCAGCGGCGAAGGCCGGTATCGCACCGGGCGTGGAGCTGATCCACGCCGGCTTCGGTACCGTGAACGGTGCCGACGGTCGTCCGTTCAAGACGCGCGATGGTGGCGTCGCGCGGCTTACCGATCTCCTGGACGACGCTGTCGCCAAGGCCGCCGAGCGCATCGAGGGGTCCGGCTACGGAAGGGAACTGGATGATGCGGGCAGGTTGGAGCTCGCCCGGCGCGTGGGCATCGGCGCGGTGAAGTTTGCCGACCTGTCGGGCGATCGCCTGTCGGGCTATGTGTTCGATGTCGAGCGGCTGGTGGCTTTTGAGGGGCGCACGGGGCCGTATCTGCAATATGCGTGTGTGCGCTTGCGGTCGCTGTTGGCGAAAGCGGATGACATCGCCGCAGCCGATGGCGTCGTCGTAGCAAACGGCGCCACCGCGGATCTTGGTGTGCCGGCTGCGGACAGCGAACGGGTCCTCGTCATCGCCTGCCTTGGGCTGGGCGATGTCGTTGCGGAGTCAGCACGGGTGATGCAGCCAGGCGTGCTCGCCGAGTACGCGTTCGGTCTCGCGCAGCGCTTCAGCCGGTTCTATGCCGAGTGCCCGGTGTTGGCCGAAGCTGATCCGCAGGTTCGCGCGTCACGGCTGGGGTTGTGTGTGCTGACGTTACTCGTGCTGGAGAAAGCATTGTCGCTGCTGGCGATCGACGTGCCCGACAGAATGTAGGAGCCGATTTATCGGCGATCCCGCGGCAGCGGGCCAGGGTGTCGCGAGCACCCATTCGCCGATGAATCGGCTCCCACAGGGAGCAGGGTGGGGCTAGCACCCAATCGCCGATGAATCGGCTCCTACGAGAAGCTGAGAGCTGGCTCTTCAGGCTTTTGAGTAGGCTGCGGTGGCGTCCATCACTCTTGCGGAGTAGACGAGCGCGGCGCCGGCGTTGAGGGCGACGGCGACACCGAGGGCTTCGCCGATCTCTTCGCGCGTGGCGCCATGCTTGAGCGCTTCAGCGGTGTGGACGGTGATACAGCCATCGCAACGGGTGGTAACGGAGACGGCCAGGGCGATCAGTTCGCGCGTTTTCGCGTCGAGGTGATTGGTCTTGGCGCCCGCACCGGACAAAGTCTG